>JAESFH010000337.1_pt1 | contig 13566 bp, 20 predicted proteins | sample 9269381 | NCBI WGS metagenome assembly JAESFH01 (sample SAMN14504062, study PRJNA617094) | algae metagenome | isolation source: Aphanothece sp. CMT-3BRIN-NPC111 and co-occurring heterotrophs from well... | place: USA: Clark Mountains Wilderness, California | collected 2010-04-18
GCTCCTCGACCGCGATCTGGCATCAGGTGCTCTGGTCCGGTTGTTCGACATCAAAGTGACCCCGCGTTTCGCTTACTATCTCACGCGCGATGCAGCCCGCCCGCCTCACGGCGACGCGGAACTCCTGATGGGGTGGCTGCATCTTGAGGCAGGTCGCTGAGAGTTGGAGCAACGGGAACTCACCGAGGAGGTTGACGGTCCGGACGGTGAGCACGGTGCTGGGTCGTGGCAGACTTGCTTCCGTCGCCTTCATGTTATCGCGCGGAAGAGGCCTCGGCTCCCCGCCGCGGCCTTTCCTGGCCGACCAATGCCCATCGAGCATTCCTGCCGATCAGCCCGCTACAGCCCAATTCACCACACCCCCGCGATCAGGCCTTCATGCCCCGCCGGACCTGCGGCGCCCGGGGACGGTCGAGGAGCCTTGGAGCCCAGGACTCCTCGGCACGCTTCAAGCCGAGAGAATTGGCCTGAGGTCGCTCTATCGCGCTCCTGCATGAGCGGGTTCAGCATTTCTGAAGAAATCCCCTGGCCGGAACAGCAGTGGCCCCGCCGTTGTTGTTAGCCTGGCCGGCGATGAGTGATACCCCATGACGTCGGGGCCCAGGGCCTGGTCGGCCCATCCGGAGCCTTCTGAACGCCGCCGGAGGTGGGCCCGATGCTTGTGAAAACCTCAGGTCGGACAAAGGCCTTGTCCCGCTGCATTCCCGTGCCAGCTATTCGACCCTAATGCTGGCGGTGGACGTCGGGGAGCAAGCACGAGGGAGGTCGGAGGAAATGACAGACGATCTGGATGTTGTGCTTGCAAACCTGCATCAGAAGCTTTCCGACGCTAAATACTCTATGTATCAACAGAAGATTCGTGCTGAAAATGCTGAGGCCGAACTTGAGAAGGTTCGCGATCGGTGTAGGTTTATTGAAGACAATAAAAATAGCACGGAAGATGATCTTGCCCAAATAATGGCAAAAATCGAGGCTTTATGCCAGTTATTTGGGCATGAGACATTGCGGGGGCGGATGTTCGAGGCGGGCGATATTGCGCACGTCATCGAAATCCTGTTCGGGCAAGGAGCTTATCCCAGGAGCCTATTCCACGCGGCAGACGCTGAACGCATCTCTCGTATCGCGCACGCCCTTGCCTCGCGGGAGGAGAGCCACCGCCGGGATAGAGTGCTGATAAGCCCGCCTCCGGTGGGCCTTGACCCGTCCAGCCCTGCAGTCCCGGCCGAATATGCGCGTTGACGCGGGCTGTGCCCACTTGCGAAACATATCGCAACCTCTCGGCGAGCAGAGCGCTGATCATCGCATCCGAAAGCTGGTACTACGGGGGCGTCGGTGGCTCCACTTGGGCCGGCACCGCATGGTTGGGACCTTCTTGCATTCGCGGCAAGTAATCAGAGCACGGGACTGGGATCTGTGCTAGGCTCCGTTCCAAGCCGAGACGAGAGTTGCAGCCTTCGTGAGGAGGAGCCGATGTCGCGGACATCGAACAAGGCACGTCCTCGGGTGCGGAAACCGATCAGCATCTGGATGCTGACGCCAGGACAATGCCGCTGGCCTATCGAGGGCAGGGGGGCCGTTCTCTATTGCGGAGAGCCGGTCGTAGCCGGATGCTCCTATTGCGCCACACATCGGGCGCTCGCCTTCCTGACCCCGTCCAATCGCGGCAGCTGGCGGCACCTCCTGGCGATCACGCGCTGAGCCGCCGAGGCTGAATCGCGGCAACTGGCAGCACCTCCTGGCCATTACGCGGTGAGGCGCCGAGGCTGAACCGGCCCATGGACGTCAGAAGTCCCTCGAAGACCCAATGCCGTTGATCGGTGGGAGGGAGCAATGCAGATCCAGACGACAATGCGGTACGATCCTGAGCGGGACGCCGTGTGGATCTGGCCCGATCGGCGCGAACCATACTTGGCCTCCCGCAATGTCATCGAGGGACTTGCGCGGGGCGCAAAGCTGAGCGAGGACGAGCTCCTGACCGCGTGCAGGGAGCATGAGGCGCGGCTCGCCTCCCTCGCAGCCCGCAAATACGAGCAGGGCGAGATCGATCCCGACGGCCGGGTCGTGGTCACGACCATGGACGTAACCCCATAGCCTCTGCCGCACGCCTCGCTCAGGCCCAGCGAGCCCCGCAGACCCGGATTACCGCGGCATCAGCGCCCAATAATCGAGGTCGAGGATCACGGCCGGGTCGTAGCCCTCGCCCGTCCGGTCCGGGAACGCCGCGCAGGGCTGGTTCTTCGTCGCGACGGTGCGCAGGCGCAGGGCGCCGACATCCGCACGACCCTTGAGCTCGGCCGTGTCCAGCACCGCGCTCCAGGCATGGACCGTGTCGCCGGCAAACAGCGGCGCGACGTGCCGGCCGCCATTGATGGCAGCCACATGGAAAGCATTGGCGATGCCGTTGAAGGAGAGTGCGCGCGCCAGGGAGATGACGTGCCCGCCATAGATCAGCCGGCGGCCGAAGCGGCTCTCCTTCGCGGCGTGCTGATCGAAATGCACCCGGGCGGTGTTCTGGTAGAGGCGGGTTGCGAGCTGATGCTCGGCCTCCTCGACGGTCATGCCGTCCACATGGTCGATCTTTTCGCCCACGCGATAATCGTCCCAGCGATAGGGCGAGCCGGCGCTCGCCGCGTCATAGGCTGAGATCGTGAGGGGCGGGCACGCGCCGCCGAGGGCTGCGGCGTCCACGGCCTTAGGCAGGTCCGGTACGTGTTCGGTCGGGACCGCAGCGGCCGCGTCCCGCTTCTTCACCAGCACCCAGCGGCAATAGGAGAGGATCGGCTCTCCCGTCTCGTCGAAGCCCGTGGAGCGCACGTAGACGACGCCGGTCTGCCGGTTCGAACTCTCCTTCAACCCGATGACCTCGGACGCCGCTGACAGGGTGGTGCCGGGAAAGACCGGCCTGAGGAAGCGCCCGTCCGCGTAGCCGAGATTGGCGACGGCATTCAGCGAGATATCCGGGACGGTCTTGCCGAACACCATGTGGAAGACGAGCCAGTCGTCGAGGGGGCTCGCGGGATAGCCGAGCGCCTGCGCGAAGGCATCGGAGGACTGCACCGCGAAGCGCGAGCCGTAGAGGGCCGAGTAGAACGTCGCATCGGCCGCCGTGACCGTACGGGGCGTTGCATGGCGGATGGTCTCCCCGAGGCGGAAATCCTCGAAGAATCGGCCGGGATTCGTCTTCATGGAGCCCTCGAATGCATGAGGCCGCACGCTGACCCGTCCCCCAGATCCGGCACGGCAATGCCGCGGCGGCGGCACGCGGCCGTGAGGGTGTTGTGCAAGAGGCAGGCCACGGTCATCGGCCCGACGCCGCCCGGCACCGGGGTGATGGCGCCTGCAACTGCCCGGGCCTCCTCGAAGGCGACGTCGCCGACGAGCCGGGTCTTGCCCGGGCCGGCTCCCGGGCTCGGGACCCGGTTGATACCGACATCGATGACGATCGCGCCGGGCTTGACCCACGCGCCCCGGACCATTTCGGGCCGGCCCACGGCGGCGATGAGGATGTCGCCCCGGCGGCACACGGAGGCGAGATCGCGGGTGCGGGAATGGGCGATTGTGACGGTGCAGTTTTCTGCGAGCAGCAACTGCGCGATCGGCTTGCCGACGAGGTTGGAGCGCCCGACCACGACCGTCTCGAGGCCCGCAAGTTCCGGGCGCACCGATCGGATCAGCATCACGGACCCGAGCGGCGTGCAGGGCACGAGGCCGGGGATGCCGGCGGCGAGCCGTCCGGCATTGACCGGGTTCAGGCCGTCGACGTCCTTGGCGGGATCGATCGCCTCGATCACGGATTGCGGATCGAGCCCGGCTGGCAAAGGCAGCTGCACGAGGATCCCATCCACCTCCGGATCGGCGTTGAGGCGGGAGACCAGCGCGAGGAGCTCCTCCTGGCGCGTGTCGGCCGGGAGCCGGTGCTCGAGTGAACGCATCCCGGCCTCCTCGGTCTGGCGGCCCTTGTTGCGCACGTAGACCTGGCTCGCCGGGTCCTCGCCGACGAGCACCACCGCGAGCCCTGGAACCACACCGCGACCGGCGAGCCCGGCGACCGCGCGGGCGATCCGCGCCCGCAGGCCCTCGGCATAGGCTTTCCCGTCGATGAGGATGGCGGTCATGGGCACTCCGGATGACGTCTTGTGGGGTCTAACCGATTTCGCCGGCCAAGGCTTCCAGGGCTGCGGCCAGGATCGTTGGTTCGCCCGCGACCGCTAGGGTCTTGATCCGTGCGGTGGCGCCGGCCCGGAGGGTGACGGCGGAGGCCGGGACGCCGAGGGTTCGCGCCAGCAGGCGCCGCACCGCCTCGTTGGCGGCTCCGTCCTCCGGCACCGCCCGAACTCGCAGCTTCAGCACGCTCCGCCCGTCCGCTAGCGCCTCGATCCGTCGACCGCATCGCGGCCGCCGCGTGGGGTTGCCCGCACGCGGATCTCGAGCCCGTCGGGCAGGACGCGCCAGGGGCGTTCCGTCACGGCGTCGCACGCCTCCGGGCGCGACGGAGCCTCAAAGGGCAACGGTGCCGACGAGCTCGAACACGAGGTTGCGCAGGAAGAACAGGCCCAGGATGAGGATGATCGGCGAGATGTCGATGCCGCCGAGATTGGGCAGGATGCGGCGGATCGGGCGCAGGGCCGGCTCGGTGACCCGGTAGAGGAAGTCGCCGATCTGGGCCACGATCGGATTGCGCTCGTTGACCACGTTGAAGGCGACGAGCCAGCTCAGGATCGCGCTGGCGATGAGCAGATAGACGTAGAGGGTGACGACCGTGTCGAAGAGCCACAGGAGGGAGCGCATGGGATCCGCATTCTCCGCAAGTTTGGATAGGCGCCGCCCGCAAACCGCCCGCCCCCATCGAGGCGCCGGCCCGGAGCAGCCCCGGATTGAGCCGCGAAGGCGATTGACACAAGCTGATCCGCAAGCCTAAAAGGCGGCCGCTTGGTCACGACCTGGCCGGGGCTGTAGCTCAGATGGGAGAGCGCTGCAATCGCACTGCAGAGGTCAGGGGTTCGAATCCCCTCAGCTCCACCAAGTTTTTCAACAACTTAATGTGAATGGACGCGTTGTGCTGCCGCAGCGGGTAAGCACCGGGTAAGCACGCGGTTCCTTTGCGCAGCTGTGCTTGGCTTGAGCTGGCGCCTCGATGACCGTCACAGCCGACGCCTCGGGCCACTCCGGCGCCCATATGGTCGAGCGAGACTACCCGCACCTAGCATCGTCCAATGTGGCCGACGTGGTGCGGTGGATGGCTCCGGACCTGACGGTCAACCCGGTGGATGGCTTCATACCCTCTGCTCTGATGCGTTCTAAAGCGACTTAACCCGACCCGGCCGGGCGTGCCCAATCGTGGTTGGCCCTCCCGTACCGTTCCGTCACGACCCAGGGGACAGACCCGCGAGAGCCTGAATAATCGGCGAGGCTCAGTGACGGGCCCAATGGGCTCGGGTTCCACATCGGACCTGTGCGCAGAGTGAACGAAGGCTTGCAGTCTCATGTTCCACTGGCCGACAATCTGTCCCGGGCGGCGACCGCATCGCCCACACTCAGAGCAAGGGGTGAGGTGAGACTTCCTCCAAACAATTTGGCCTTGAACGAGGCTGTTGCGGCGCTGAACAGGATGCTTCTGGCGCGGACGGCCACCCAGTTCGACACGAACTTCGACAAAGTGCGCAGCTATGGCGCGGCACCGCAGGTTTGGGTTTGGATCCCGGCACAGGACGAATTGTCAATCGCCCGGGTGAGGAAGCGGGTCCGGGAGGCGCTCAGTGCGAACCTCAAGGGCGTGGCGGTCACGGTCTACCCCGATCCTTCGATAGAACACCCATGAGCCTCTGTCCCAAGAGCCTGGAGGTCGGCAGGTGTTACTTGACGGATGGGAACACCGTCGGGCGTGTGATCGCGGTGCTGTGGGACAGGCGTATTCAGTACGAGTGGCGCGGGGGACAGCGGACAAAGTGGAAGGCTGAAATCCTCAGCGGACGTGAATTCGCCCAGCAGGCGGAGCGCGAGGTCCCCTGCGACTTCACGCCGGAGAGGGGTGGGTGAGTCGTCGGGGAAATGACGACGATCCGGAAGACGACAGCTGGACAATGACCATCCTGCTCACGATCACCATACTCGGGCTTCTTGCGACCATCACGGCCAATCTCGTCAGTCAGATGTGATACGCTCGTAGCCCTACCGAGCACCTGGAAGCGAAGGAAAGCCGCGATGGCCCAGAAACACTTGGTCACCTGCTCCCAGTGCGGCTTCCACGTCTCAGATCAGGGCAACGCCACAAACCCGGGCCTGACGGGAGACATTCGAGAGTTCACCCACACCTGTCAGCACACAGCCGAGGTGCTTAACTCCCTGGCTGATGAGCCATTTGGCTGCCCTGAGCTGCTTGGTGCCGTTCATAGTTCTGCTCCTTCCTCGGAAGCCGCCGGCCTTGAGTTCATCCCGGAGAACGGCGAGGGGCCCAGCGTGAGGCTAAGGAAGCAACACCCGTGGCATTCTACTGTGAGCGAAGGCCGGATCATGCAGCCACACAATGTCGAGAGCCCGCGCCCCGGTCCTAGCAGCGACCCAAAGCGCAAATAGGACACTCTGGCTTCTGGTGATCATTGTAGGTCTGCTAATGGCTATATCGGTCAACCTCTTGGACCGATTGTGAGGAGGTCAGCGTAACTATCCCTCTTGAGAGCATCACGGTCGGAAAGTGCTACTTGGGCGACAACGGCAAGGTTTGGCGTGTCGTGAGGCTCTGGTCTGACAATCGGGTGCAGTTCGAGTTCCGGGCAAGGTCCCTCAGCAATGCAAAGACATGGAAGCCGGGAATGCTGCTCCTTCGCGATTTTGCCTCCTCAGCTCAGCGAGAGGTCCCCTGCGACTGGACGCCGGAGAGGGAGGGGTGAACTCCACTCCCAAGGAAGCGAAAGGGGCGGGGTCGAGGAAGGCGAGACCGGAATGACGCAAAGGCCACGCTCGTCCCGGGGGAAGCGCTACAGGCACCTACGCGTTATCGGACGGATCATGCTCCGGGTCATGAAGCGACTGCCGAGAAAGCTGTGGAACCGGATGCTGATACGGGTGCGCTCTGTGTTCAGCCCGCTGCGTTAGGCGTCGAGTTCATCCCGGAGAACGGAGGCGGGCCGGGTGTGAGGTTGAGGAAAGCATGAACCAGGACTCGGTGCCCGCGCCCATCAACTGAGGACATCGACATGAAAATTTTTCCGCCGCCACTGGAGATCGGCGATGAGGAAGGCTTTGCGGCTGGGAAAGATATTTTTCAACGCGCAAGTCTTGGGGCAGGGCTCACAACCCTGGTCGGATCCGTCTCGGATCCGATGGTTGTAGCCTTGGACTCCCAGTGGGGGTCTGGGAAGACCACGTTCCTCAAGATGTGGGCGGGCGAGCTCCGGAAGGCAGGATTTCCGGTAGTGCTCTTCGACGCATTCGAGAGCGACTACATTGACGATGCGTTCATCGCGATTGCGGGCGAGATCATCGCGCTCGCAGATCAATTCAAAAAGGCGGACACACCGAAAGCGAAGCGGTTCGCCGCAAAGGCATTCGATGCCAGCAAGGTCCTCGCCAGAAGCTCTCTTAAGGTTGCTGTGAAGATCGGGACTGCGGGCGCCATCGACCTTGCCGGGCTATCAGACGAGCTGAGCGATGCAGTGGGCGATATTGCAAGTGAAGCCAGCAATCTCGCTGACAAGCATCTAGGCGAGCTGCTCACGAAGCAGCGCGACCAAAAGGAGACTTTGCAAGCCTTCCGGGATGCTCTCTCCGAGCTCCCATCCCTACTGGCGCCTCCGTCAGAAGATCAAGGTGCCCAATCCCGTCCGCTCGTCATCATCATCGACGAACTTGATCGTTGTCGTCCGCTCTTCGCCTTGCAGCTCCTGGAGCGGATCAAGCACTTCTTCTCTGTGCCAAACGTGCATTTCGTTCTGGGCGTCCACCTGGATCAACTCAGGAACTCGGTCCGTGCTGCTTATGGAGGCCAGATCGATGCCCGGACCTATCTGCAGAAGTTCATTCATCTAACTTTCACCCTGCCAGACCACGACCGTCATCGCCAAACTGATGTCGCAGAGCAGTACATTCAGTACCTAGTTCAGCACATGCAATTTCCGGCACATCACGGAAATGTCGTCCAAGGCGTCACTTTCCAACTCGTTCACATTGCCCGCCAGCGAGGACTGAGCCTCCGAAGTCTGGAACGCATCATGACAGTAATTTCGCTTGCATTAGCCTTTACTCCGGAGGAACAATTTGCGGCGACTCCGATCATAGGGGGATTGTGCTATCTAAAAGTAGAGCGCCCGGATCTATACTTAAAGGCCAGACAAGGAACCCTCCACTACCAAGAGGCGCAGGACGCACTCGCAATTTCAGAAGGAGCCAACAAGCCACCAAGCTACAATGATGAATGGCATGACGATTGGTGGAAATATTGTTCCTTACCTGATGCTCCCCCTGAGATAATCGAGAGACTGCATCCGGCCATGTTCCGGTACCACTTTCGTGACCGGATGGACATCATTCCCTACGTAGTGGATGCGATTATTGATCGCGTAGCACCTGCTCGTTGATCAAAGGCCCTCGCGGCTACAAGTCGCTCGGACATTCGCGCGTCTGCACTACCAGAACAGCGGTCCGCACACGACCCGAACAGCAGCACCAGTGAGGCCGCGAGGGCGGGCGATGACTCGCGGCTTAGACGTCCAGTATGGCGGAGGGGACGTCCGCCCGACTTTCTGTTTGCCCCTCAGAAGGTTGGCCCTTGTCCGTGCTGGCATCAGGGGCAGACGCCTTTCTCGCCATGCGCTCAAGGGTCTCGATACGCTGCGCCTGCTCCTCCAGCTTGGCCTCGAGCGCCTGGATGCGTCCGCGGAGTTCGGTCAGTTGCCGCTCAAACGAAGAGGTCATCGGTCAAAGCTCCCGATATCGGCGGGCTAGGATAGTATTGCCGGTCAGAGAGGCAATGGCCCCGCGACGACTGCCACCAGCAGGACGAAGGCCGCTACCAAAAGCGCGAACCTTCTCGATCGGACCGTCGGCGGGTGACGGCGGCGCGCCAACCGGTATGATCAACATCATTTTCTCTGAGTGTTCTTCCTGAAAACAACTTCCAGCCCCGCTTCGGCGGGATTTTTCTTTGGTGGGCTGGGGCAGGTCAGAATTCCCAACTGCATCCGAGCTCCCCAGTTATGCGCAGCGCAATGACACTGGGGTAGCGTCGACGTAGCTATCGCGGTGCTGCTGTCCCCTGCGAAGGAGATTTCTAGGCGGAGACCGTCATCACCCGGCAACCGGGGTAACGCGCCTCGATGACCTGGCGAGCTGCCGACATCGTCGTACAGGAGACAGTCTCGACCAGCACGCGTCCGTCAAACATGAAACGGACTACGTAGGCAGGCATTGCATCCTCCTCTCATTTTGCAACAAACGTGACAATAAATCTTGTCTCAGTGCAGCACGAGCTCGCGCAGCTTCTGCGCTCCGTACAAGGAAGCACCAGCAAAGCGCCGTGCCGCAGCCACGATCTGAGCATCAACGACACCGTGGGCGTATGGCAGCACGTAGTCTGCGTAGAGCCGACCCGGCTCGCTCTGGTTCACGAAGAAGGTTGCGAGCAGGACCGTCTCGTTTAGGTGATTGGAGGAGCGCTCGGTGATCACCCCGTGCTGCTCGGGATCGCGCTGCATGTAGGTGAAGAAGCGGAAGAGCTTCTCCTCTTTGATCAAGCGCACCCAGATCGGGAACTCCAATCCCTCCGTGATGTAGATGTCGCCGTCCGCGTCGACGGTGGATGTGAAGAAGGCGCGCCGGAATAGGCCCTGAAGCCATGCGATGGAGACCTCTTCTACTGGGGTGACGACGAGGACAGGGTCAGGTCCAAAGGCATCTCCGTAGGTCAGTGTGAGAGTAGGGAAGGGCGCCTGATCGAAGGCAGGCGGAACTACCCGACGGAGGTGCCCTCGTCGGATGCAACATCGAGGCTCTCCCGCAGCATCCGGAGAGCACTCAGCCCCCATGCCAGCCGATCCAACTCCTCGGCGAGGCGCACATACTCCTTGGCCCGGCTCAGACGGTCACGAGTTTTGAGGAGGCGTAGATCGTAGCGACCTGCTTCGACGCGAGCCTTCAGGTCTGTCGATTTCCTTGTGTGATCGGCCCTGCTCCTCTCTTCGATACTGCTCATCCCGAACCGCGGATGATCCCTGAGGAACTCCTCGGCCTGGGGCAGCTCAGGAAAAGCGAGCCAAGAGGAGTAGAGGGCTGTCCTCTCCCGGATGCGCCTGCGGATCATGAGAAGGCGATGCGCGCCATAGCGACCGCTCACAAGGGCACGAGACAGGTTCCCGCTCACCACACGTGACAGAGCACTCCGGCTGGAGGTCATGGTGACCTCCACGGGCTGCCGCTGGGCTTCCACTCCCAGAGCGAAGACCGGAATGGTGAGAGCCTGCGGGACGGCCAAGAGAGCTCTGTACGGGAAGTTCTCAGGCCGGGAGGTCTCAGGGTCACCTGCTTGGGCCTGGGGCAGGCTCTCGGGACTGGACATGAAAAAACCCTCCGCAGGGGAGGGCTGGCGCACCCGTGTGTTTGTCGTCCGTCAGACGACCACATCCCACTCTCGTGGAGACCACCTTACCCGGGCAGGCAGGTTGGTGAGAGGCGCCAGCACTCTCGTCTTGATGATGAGCGACCAATAGCAGGAAAGTGGTGAACTGTCAAGGTTTGGGCGTCGGCACGCGCTCCCTGACGGGTGGAAACATCGTCCGACGTGTGATCCCGATCCTGCCGCCGACATGCCCAGCTGACCGCGATAGGTCCGACTGACACTCGATGCATCTGCCTCCTTGATGGGCCCGCAAAGGTCGCCCAGCCCCAGCGGAGAAGTTGGAACACGGTTGAATACGGAGGGTTGGCCTGGAGGTCCTCAGTGAGATCCTCCAGGAGGGAACCATGCTGACCGAAGCCGAACTAAACAGCCCTGCGCAACTCCAATACGGGCGAGCCGATGCTGACGCGGCCGAGCATCCGATCAGCTGGAATAACGCTCGTGCCTTCACCTCCCTATGTGAGGCACTGCACGTGACCATGACCGAGGAGGCTCCTCCTGGACAGGTCGCGTACATTCGAGCGGAGAGCGGCCACATCCTCCGGCCAGAGGTGCTGGAGCAGCTCTGGTCAAGCCTGCAGGGCCCATAATCCCGACAGTGTTTGTGCCCCGGGTATCCACGGGATCGTGGCGCCACAGGATCGGCGGGAAAACCGGCACCCCTCGATCTTTCCGCAGCTCAGGTCCGGTGCACCCTCGACATCATGCTGTGCAGAGAGAGAGAGAGAGAGAGAGAGAGAGAGAGAGAGAGAGAGAGAGAGAGAGAGAGAATGCCTGAGACAGCCGAACCATACGACGTCACAGTGACGGGCGAGATCTATCAGGTCGTCCGCACAGAGGACGAAGGAGCGATGCGGATCTGCATCTACAACAGAGGCGCGCTTCGGTTCTCGCTCCCCGTCGACACTCAGCATGAGCTGGTTCAGAAGTTCATCCAAGTCTATGCGCTTGGATTCACAGATAGGCAAACGGCCCGTTCGGCTGCGGTGGAGGGCCATATCCGAGGGCGTCTCAACCTCGCCGCAAGGCGGCTTGGCGAGGCAGTCGGCAAACTGAGGGCGAGTACATAGTGACAGCTCTGTCCGTACGGGACCGCGGAGAGGGTAGGAGGAACACGATTCCGTGGTGATGGAGGCACGCTCCAGGTGGCGCCGCTCTTTCGCCTGAGCGGAATAGACGAGGGGAGAGGAGCAAGATGCCGATGACGTCCCCAAACACGCCCTTGTTCTTGTGCAAACCGGTGGTGGCGCTGGCGTCGTACTCCGTGGCCGTGGAACTCGAATGCATGGAAGGGCGGACTAGTGATCCCTTCCAGGAGCTCCGCTCCTCGAGAGGCGAGATCAGGTCCGCCCGATAGCTGAAGCCTGCGGACAGGGAGGGCCATGGCCGTAAAGGTCGAGCTGGGATCCGGGTCATCAGCCTACCCTGATCGTAGCGCCCCTGTAGAGGACCTGTGGTGAACTCCAAAGCAACGTGCGCCAATCACACCAGCAAGGAGTAGCGCCACCCTCCCTTGGTCAAGGTGCAGCGTACCTCCTCGTGCAACTCAGCCCAGTGCTGGCGGCGTCAATCATGACGCAGACGCCACTCCTGAAATCCAAGATTGTCATTGGACGGGATGAGGACGGCGGCTTACCAGAGTGCGGCTTTGGGAGGATATGTTCGGTGCATGACGTTCACGCAGCCCTCGCTGATCCGTTCACCCGTGCTCGTGTGGATGGCCTTATCGAGAACCTAAGGATCGGCGGTGTATCATTCCACCGCATGAACATCATCACAGCCTTGACCAATGCTGACCTTGAATACGACACGGCGGCGCTCTTGGCTGAGGCCGTACTTGCCCGCGTCGAGGAAAGGGTTCAGCCTTCAACACCCAGCGTGAAGGCGGACAGGCGTCAAGTCGCTAACGACGCGTTGTAGCGGCCTCTCAGCATGGTCATCTCCCCGGTCATGACCTAAGTGGCCGAGATGAACGACAATTCGAATCGAGCGGGGCTTTTCCTGTTACGCAGATCCATAGCGTGAGAAATCTCCTACGGGAAAACTACGGACCGCATTGCCAGTCTGTCGACATCCATATCGAGAAATGATCCGAAGGCTATGAGCTCTACTCCTCCCGCAGTGGCACAGCCGATTGTTTGACCTGCTTTCATTGCTCTGCTCGTCGCTGTCTCGGCTGTGAGCCCGCTCGGTATCAACATGTACCTGCCCTCCATGCCTGGGCCACGGGGTGTCGAACAACCATCCGCCTTCCGCAGGACCGCCCGACGCCAACCTATGTCATCCTGCACGAGGTCGCCCATGCGCTCAGCAGCACAGTCGACGGCGACACCGACGCACACGGCCCCGATTTCATCGGTCTCTACATGGGCCTCCTCAACCGGCGCCTTAGGATTCCGACGCCCCTTCTGATATTTACAGCGCAACAACACGGCGTGACGTTCAATCTGGCGGCTAAGCCGCGCTTCATGGAGCCTTGAGAGGAGGGTCACACCATCTACCAACGACCTTTTTATTTGACCGAAATAAGCCCAGTCTCTGAGGGCAACAGATGTGACGGTGATTTGCACTCGCGAGAAGTGCACCAATGCCATCTAATGCTCCAGTTGAACGTAGCTTGCTGTCGGACACTGAGCTTCTGGCGACGGACGGGCCTCCAGTCCCGCCAAATCCCCGCTGCGGGCCGCCCTGGCCCGTTTGTTGGCCACACTAGGAACGCAGGGGCATACTCAGGGCCGGATGGGGGCGGCGTTCCGTTGGACTTAACAACCTTGCAGAAACGGTCCGAGGCCCCCGGTGTCAGCTCCATAAAGCCGCGTTTGCGAACTGACTAGCAGGGTGTTGAAAAAGGCGCTCGCGGTTTGGCCTGGGGCATGGTTCACTTGCGCTGGATCAGGGCTGGGGCGGACCATGCGGGGCTTGGACGAGAGGACAGGAACCCTCTTCTCGTATGTGGA
>JAESFH010000338.1_pt1 | contig 13527 bp, 15 predicted proteins | sample 9269381 | NCBI WGS metagenome assembly JAESFH01 (sample SAMN14504062, study PRJNA617094) | algae metagenome | isolation source: Aphanothece sp. CMT-3BRIN-NPC111 and co-occurring heterotrophs from well... | place: USA: Clark Mountains Wilderness, California | collected 2010-04-18
GCCCGGCCTGGGCGAGGGTGTGGATCACCCCCGCCCGGAACATCGGATGATCGTCCACCACCGCAAACCGGATCTCACCTGACATCGTCATTCCCCCACGTGAATGTCATCAGACCGAAGCTGTTGTCCCCGCCTCCACCTCGTGTTGTGCTGGAGCCTAAGCTTGACCGCGCGTTAATGGGCGGACACCCTGATAAGTTCCGCGAATTCTGATAAAATTTTATTCACTTGCCAGGTCGCAGCGGAAGCGGAGGACCGTCGCCCAGCGTGCATCCCGCGGGCAAGGCTGGGCCGGTGAGACGAGGCGACGGGTTGTGCAGTACCAGTACCCGCAGCCCCAGCCCTTCTGGTCCCTGTTTTCGTATGGCGCACCGATCTACGGCTGGCGGGGAACCGAGCTTTGTGGCAGCGGTCGAAGATCACCTAAGCTGAACCAGGGGCTTCTGTTGTTCTTGTAGGTTCCCCACTCAACTCGGGAGGACGATGCAGGCGCCGCCAGCCGTGCGGATGCGGGTGCAGAGCTGGTCCGCCGCCGTGCGTGTCGCAGCCGGGATCCGCACCTGGTAGAAGGTCCGCGTGCCGCGGCTGCGCAGGCGTGTGCCAACCACGATCGGGCGGACGGCCCCAAGGACGCCGGCATAGCTCCGGCTCGCCCGCGAGTACGAGGCGAGTGCTAGATCCTTCGAGAAGTTGCCCGCCAACTGCACGCCCCAGGGCGCCGGGCGGAGAGGCGCCGGGCTGGGAGTGGTCGCTCTGGCGGTCGCTGAGGGTGTCGCGATCGCTGCGGCAGTGATTGCGATTGGATCGATGCGACCCGCGCGACCCAACATGGCCGTGACCTGCAGACAGGAGGTGGCGGCCTGGGACAGGCTGGCGCCCGAGAGCTTTTCGCCGTTGCCCTTGGGCTCTTCTGCCTTTGTGGCGCTCTCGTCTGCTCGGCCTTCTTCAGCTGCAGGAGCGGGTCTCTCCCGGGCCCGGCGCTCCTCCGCCCAGAACTGGGCGGAGCGGCCGGTGATGCGGTAGACGTAAGTCCTTGTCTCTTCCGGGAGCCCACCTTTGTCCGCCAGCCAGTTAGTGACGCGGCCTGGGCCGCCGTTATAGGCCGCAGCCGCAAGGCCAATATTGCCGAACTGGTTGACGTGGTCGCGCAGGAGCTTGGCGGATTTTGGGATCGCCTGCTCGGGATCGAAGGGGTCCAGGAGCCCGCGCTCGGCTGCGGTACCCGGCATGAACTGCGCTACGCCCTGCGCACCCGCAGGGCTCACCACTCCAGTGCGGAAGCTGCTCTCCTGCCAGATCAAGCGCGTGAAGAACTCCACGGGCAGGCCGTGCCGGCGCGCCGAGGCATCGATGAGCCGGCACAGCGCTTGATGCACGGTTTCGGTGCCGCCAATACGAGCTGGCGTGGCCGCGTTCGCTGCATCCGCTCTGGGGGCAGGAGTGGAGGAGGCAGCTTCCTGCGCGCTGATGGGTGCCTCCTGTGCTCCCAGTGTGAGTCCACCTGCGAGAACGCTGCACAGGCTCAACCTCCACCGCATTGGTCCTTAGCCCCTCGTCGAGCACTCCGGGTCCCACAACTCAGGCTAAGCTATTTTGATCCAGGTGTGTATGGTGACTTGGCGTCGGCAGGACTGCTTCCGGCTCACAATCAGAGGATCTCTTCGACGAAGAGGCGCCGTGCTGACCTGCCACATACGGGTATACCCTAGAGCGACAGCCCGATGAGACACTTTCCGCGTCCCTTTAGGGTCGGTTTCCGGGTTAAGTGACAGTCCCGGCGCGGGGTTTAGACCCTAACGGTACACGCAAGGAGAGCCAGGGAAGTGTGACCGCACTCCCCTGGCTTCCTGGTGCAGACCTCGGTTAGCGGGAGGCCCGCGAGAGCATCATCCCGCCCAAAGGTTACAGAAGTATTCCGGACCACGGCTCCGCCCGCCAGGGAGCCGGTTTGACTGAGGTTACACTAGTCCCGGCCGCGCAGCCCTGCGGAATGCTTCCGAATAGACTCGTGAGGGGTCGAAAAAGGTTCCATATAGCGCCTTACGCGAAATTCGCCTGCGCTTTGCGAGCTCGCGCGTGCGCGGGAGAGTTGCGCATGGGGTCCTCAGATCTGAGGATGGCAGAAACTGGTCTGAGGTTGCACCTGTCTGTCTGCTGGCACACAGACAAGCTCGCTTGGATGGGTGTTGGATCGTGATCCAGTCGGCTTGGGGCTTGCCTCAACCTGATTGGGGAGAGGCCCCTCCCCGCGCACATGGGGGGTAGAGCGAAGAGGGGCCGGAGCCGCTGCCCGAGAGACAAGCGGACTCCACAGTGCCGCCGATCGAGACCCGGCGAACACTGCGCCGCTTGTATATACCGTATACCACGGTTGGCAATGTAGAACCCGGCAGGGGTGCCTCTGCCGGGTTTTGCATGTTCGGGCAGTTCCATGATGGCACTTTTGCGAATTTCGCAGGGACGTTATGGAACTCAGGGTAAGCATGTTGCGCGGGGGTACTGACCTCGCGCGGGACATCAGGTGCAAACAAAAAGGCCCCGATTTGGGGCCTTTCCATTCAGCGTCAGAGTGGCTCAGTCGAACAGTTCCTCAAAGAACGACTTCTTCCGCTTGTAGTGTCCCTGTTGATGCCCCTGCCCATAGGGCTGGGTGTACGCAGGATTGTGGCCCTGAGGATGCTGCGGGTTCAGAAACCCAGATTGCTGCACCGGGGGAGCGGAGGGCATCTCCTGGGCGCTTCGCTCAATGATCTTGTCGAGTTCGCCACGGTCGAGCCAAACACCACGGCATTGGGGGCAATAGTCAATCTCCACCCCCTGTCGCTCACTCATCGTGAGAGGAACACGACAGACGGGACACGGCATACCGGCGGCACTGGTCATAGGTGGGCCTCCTAAGGCGTAGCTTCAGATCACGAGCCCGGACTGGTGACGATCCAAGACTGGTCAGGACTGCGCATGCTCCGCGATCCGACATCACAGCCACACAAGGGTGACTGTCAGAGGGCCCGGCCCGCAAAGGTCACATGGGCGGGCGCAGACCAGCCTTCAAGCCTGCCACTTCTGGTCGGCGCAAAGCCGGTTCAGTTTGGGTATACTCAATCTGGACCAGGGGAACGTTCCAGACGGGCAAGCTCAATTGGAACGGCCGATTTTGCTCAGGCGGCTGGGTAAGTTACTGAGGGCCTCATGCTACGACGCTCTCTCCTGACCCTGCTCCTTCTCGTCTCCCTCCCGGCTGCTGCGCAAGAGCGGTTCATCACGCTGGCCTCGTCCACTTCGGCCGAGGAAGCGGGCTTGTTGGGCCACATCGTGCCGCTGTTCCGGCAGCAGACCGGCGTTGATGTGCGCGTGCTGGCGGTTGGCACCGGAAGGGCGCTCCAGCTTGGAATGCGAGGTGAGGCTGACGCACTCCTCGTCCATGACCGCGCAGGCGAGGACAAGTTTGTCGCGGAGGGGCATGGCCTCGATCGTCGTGAGGTGATGTTCAACGACTACGTGGTGGTCGGCCCCGTCACAGACCCGGCCAGGATCCGCTCCGTCAAGCAGGCTCACGAGGCGTTCAGGCTGATCGCTAAGGAGAAGCAGCCCTTTGTGTCACGGGACGACGACAGCGGCACCCATCGCATGGAGTTGCGCCTCTGGAGGGCGGCTGGCTTGGGCACGCCAACTGGCGCGTGGTATCTGAGGATTGATCGCGGCATGCAGGACACCCTCGCCCAAGTCGCGGGCTTGAACGCCCATACCCTCACTGACCGTGCCACTTGGACTAAGTTTCGGTACCGGCACATCCTTGGCATTCTGTTCAGCGGCGACCCGGCACTGCTCAACATCTACAGCTCCATCCTCGTGAACCCGTCCAAGGGAGCCCACATCAAGGCAGAGGATGCGAAGGTCTGGCACGATTGGCTAACGTCTGAAGAGGGCCGCAGAGCCATTGCCTCGTTCGGGATCGGAGGAGAGCGGCCTTTCCACCCTACCGGCAGGAAGCCGAGGAGCTAGGCAAGAGCAAGCTCCGTTGGAACGATGCGGTCCGATTAGGATGGCTCACGGCCAGGGGTTCAGTATGGGTATACCTTAACTGAACCACCCTTTTCCTGGTTCACTAAGTGCCGTTTGACAAACCAAAATGAACCAGTGATCAGTGAACCATCCAAACTGAACCAGGGTGGTCCACTGATGCACGTCCGAGCCTACCTGCGCGCCTCCACCGACGAGCAGGACGCCTCCCGCGCCCGCGCACAGCTCGACACCTTCGCGGCCGACCATGGCCTGTCAATCGCCAGCTACTACCTTGAGAACGAGTCAGGCGCGACGCTCGCCCGCCCCGAGCTGTTCCGGCTCTTGTCCGACGCCAAGCCCGGTGATGTGCTCCTGATCGAGCAGGTCGACCGCCTCTCCCGCTTGACCAGCACGGATTGGGAGAAGCTGCGGGCGCAGCTCTCAGCCCGACACATCCGCGTCGTCGCGCTTGATCTGCCGACCTCCTGGATGATGGCGACCGCCAAGAGGGACGAGTTCACCACCCGCATGTTCGACGCCATCAATGGCATGATGCTCGACATGCTCGCCGCGATCGCCCGCAAGGACTATGAGGACCGCCGCCGCCGGCAGAAGCAGGGGCAGGAGCGCGCCAGGGCTGCCGGGACCTACAAGGGCCGGCCGGAGGACACGAGGCGGAATGCCAGCATCACCTCCATGCTGAAGGCGGGCCTGTCCTACTCCCAGATCCAGGACGCAACCGGTTGCAGCCGTGCGACAGTGGCGAAGATTGCCGCTCGCCTCAAGGCGGCGGCTTGAACAGCCGGGACCGGCGAGAACGCCGCCGCTCATACCTGGTTTGAGTTGTCGCTTTCGGGCTGGTCCGGATAATGGACGTCCACTGCAGCGCAGGGCCAGGGGAGAAAGAATGGCTCGCCGTCGTCATTCTCGCCGCCGACGCCACCATTCTCCATGGCGTTCTCCATCAACTCGGACCAGTCACCATCATCGACCATGATGCTGACGGTCAGACTGCGCAAATTTCCGGTGCGGTCTGCGTGGAATGCTCCATAGAAACTGACCACCGCCGGGCGCTTGGTGGGGATTGAGCGTACCGCTTCTTCCATTCCTCGAAGTCGATGACTGGCATTTTGTCCCTGCTGGAGCAGCTCAGGCTCTTGGTTTCATCGTGGTGTAAGCCCGATGGCAGCACTCGCGGCAGTAGGGCTTATTGGGAGCAGCCACCTTGCCGCAAAAGAACTCGGCAGGCTCTCTCACCCCGCCAAGCGGAAAGCGGCACTGCCCGGCTCGCAGCTCAAAGATCGTGGGATGGCTGCCGATGCAGCTGGAGGCGTGGGTTCCCATCACCTCGAAGTTAGCGGCAGCGGGTGTAGCAGGAGATAGGGCCGGCTCTTGCCGCGCAGGAAGAGATGGCATGCCGCGGTGGCGCAGCAGGCCGAGCCGGTTGATCTTGCCCATCACAGTCCCGCGGCTGATCCCCAAACGCCGGGCGATCTCGCTCGAGGACAGGGTCTCTTCCACCCAGAGCCGTCTCAGCTCCTCAAGCCGTTCATCCGTCCAGGGCGTTGCCGCGTCCCGCTCCATCAACTCAACTGGTCTCCGCCTGCCGACGGTGTCGCTGCGCATGGCGGGACCATCGCGCAAGCGTCTCTCAGCGGCAATTTCGGCCAGAGGATCTAGAGCCTCCGTCCGAATAGGCTTCCCTTCCAGTTCTCCGTAGAAAAGTACCGAGGGGCGGGGCAGCTCATGGTACACGGCGCATGTATGGCGAAACAGCCAAGGACGTACCCAGATCACAGTGGAGCCGGCCCTGTACCATCCGATGCTCCGTCGCTTGATCGGCAGGACCAGGATCATCTCGGGCAGCAGCTCCGGGCCATGTATCAGACCCTCCTGGACGAGCCGGTCCCGCCTCGCTTTCTGATGCTCATCGCCCGCCTGGAGCGGCAGGACCGGGAGCAGGGTGATGAAGGTTGAGCCTGCTCTGCGTGACCAGCTCCTTGCGGCGATCCCAAACCTGCGCGCCTATGCCTACTCGCTTACCTACAACTGGGATCGTGCCGACGATTTCGTCCAGGATGCCCTGGTGCGGGCCTGGGGCAAGCTGGACCAGTTTGAACCCGGCACGAACCTGAACGCCTGGCTCTTCACCATCCTGCGCAACGTCATCTACTCGGAACATCGCAAGCGCAAGCATGAGGTCGAGGATCCTGATGGGGCGTACGCAGCCCGCCTCCGGACGCATGCAGACCAGCCATCACACCTCGACTTCGAAGACTTCCGCAAGGCGTTGGCCCATCTCACGCCGAGCCAGCGTGAAGCCCTCCTCCTGGTAGCTGCGGAAGGGCTATCGTATGAGGAGGCAGCGGAGGTCTGCGGCGTTGCCTTGGGTACCATCAAGAGCCGGGTGTACCGTGCTCGCGAGCAGCTGACCCAGTTGCTCGCGGTTGACGCGGTCGAGGACATCGGGCCTGACCGGATCACCCGCGCCGCCCTGCAGCGGTAAAGCCGAGCGTCGCGACAGAATGGCCCGCCTGGATCACAGGAGTGGCCGCGGCGGGCTTCCGTCAGTGTCTGTGGCGTCAAAAGGTCTAACTGACGTTGACCTGGACTGTCCCGAGGCGCTGGCTATAGCACCTTACCTCCTCCCGAATACGGGGTCGATCTTCGGACGCGCATCGAACCCGGCCTCGCATTGGCTCTACAAGACCACACTTGGCGAGACATCCGAGAAGGCGGCGATCCGATACCAAGACCCCGCGGCGGGTGAGGACGAGAAGGGCACGCTTGTCGAGCTGCGGATTGGCGGCAAGAGCGGCGCTCAGACGGTGTTCCCCGGCTCGACACACCCGAGCGGGGAGGCAATCGCTTGGCATAAAGACGGGGCACCAACCGAGATTGACGGGGCAAAGCTCCGAAGGATCGTCGCGGCCATTGCAGCGGCATCGTTGCTTGCCCGTCATTGGCCCGGCGAGGGTAAACGGCATGATGCGGCCCTTGCTCTTGGGCGAGTGCTCGCCAGGGCCGGCTTTGTCGAAAGCGAGATTGAGCGGTTCGCTTGGGCTGTAGCGACCACAGCCGGCGACTCGGAGGTCTCCGACCGCATCCAGGCGGCCAAGGACAGCGCGGCGGCGCACGCCAAGGGCGAGCGGGCCTATGGCCTTCCGAAGCTCATCGACCTTGTGGGCGAGCGTGTCGCGGTCAAAGCGGCTGCATGGTTAGGGGAGAAGACGGTGGCCAGCGAGTCCGCCGAGGCCAGCGAGATTATAACGCAAGACAGCGTGGCGGACCTATTCGCAGATCGGCACAAGAACGACCTCCGGTTCTGCCACAGCACACACGCTTGGTATCGCTGGGACGGTTCGCGTTGGCAGCGGGACGAGATGCACGCTGCCTTCCAATTCGCACGCAAGCTCGGACGGGAGCTAACCAAAGAGGCGAAAGACCGGGAGCTGAGGGAGGTTCGCAAGGTTGCCTTTGCGGCGGGCGTCGAGAAATTCGCCCAAAGCGATGAGCGCCTCGCCGTCACAGTTGATTACTGGGACCAAGACCCATTCCTGCTGGGCACGCCCGGCGGCACGGTGGACCTCAGGACCGGCAAGCTGCGGCCCTCAGACCCGGCGGACGGGATCACGAAGAGGACGGCCGTGACACCGGCCGAGACGGCGCACTGCCCTCTTTGGCTCGACTTCCTTGAACAGACCTTTGGCGGTGACGCGGGCACGATCCGCTTCGTTCAACAATTCACCGGCTACAGCCTCACGGGCGACGTGCGGGAACACGCCCTGGCGTTCGGCTCAGGCAGCGGCGGGAACGGCAAGAGCGTCTTAGTGAACACCGCGAGCGGGATCATGGGCGACTATGCCACGACCGCCTCAATGGATGCGTTCACGGCATCAAAAAATGACCGGCACCCGACCGAACTAGCGTCTCTTCGCGGAGCGCGTCTCGTCACGGCCTCGGAAACCGAAGAGGGCCGCGCCTGGGCGGAAGCAAAGATCAAGCAGCTAACCGGCGGGGACAAGATCGCCGCGCGGTACATGAGGCAGGATTTCTTCGAGTTCCGGCCGCAGTTCAAGCTCTTCATCGTCGGCAACCATCAACCGGAGCTTCGGGCGGTCGATGATGCGATGAAGCGGCGGGTCAATATTCTGCCCTTCAACCGGAAGCCAGCCAATCCTGATCGGCGCCTGGAGGAAAAGCTAAGGGCTGAGTGGCCCGCAATCCTTCGCTGGATGCTCCTGGATTGCCTTGATTGGCAGGCCAACGGGCTCCTCCGGCCGGCGAGCGTAATGGCCGCGACGAGCAGTTATTTCGAGGAACAGGACGTGCTGGGCCGCTGGCTTGAGGAAGAGTGCGACCGAGATACCGAAGGCAAGCACACATGGTTCACCGGCTCATCGGTCCTGTTTGAGAGCTGGACTGCCTACGCCAAGGCGGCCGGGGAGCATCCCGGCAACACCAAGACCTTCGCCAGTGCCATGCGGCGGCAGGGGCTCCAATCCGAGCACAAGAAGACCGGCACGATATGGCACGGGGTCCAGCTCAAGCCGTCCTACCAGCAAGCCCGTGACGGCACCGGTGACAGGTGACGGGAGGTGATGGGTTCTTCCAATTACCGCTCACGCGCACGCACACACGCACACGCATGAGCGCAATGCTGGTTCTGCCGTCACGTCCCGTCATCTGTCACCGCCCCCGACGCCCCTTTCTGTCCTCTCCGAGAGCCCCTTTGTGTGGAGTACCCCATGTCTGACGAGCACGCCCGCACACTTTCCCTGCCCTTGGGCATCAAGGTGACGTTCCGGTTCTCACGGTCCGCGAACTCCATTCGATCCGAATGGGAGCCCCACATCCCAGAGATCCGCTCCCCGCGGCACCGCCGAAAATTCTTTGAGGCTTACCAAGCCGCCCGGCGCTCATTCGCTGAAGACATCGCGACGATCATCGGCGGCGCTGTCTTTGTCGCTGACGTGAACGGCGAGACAGAAACCATTCACCCCCGCACGAAGCATTGAGGAGACCTATGTTTGGTCTCACCGCTGAAATTGCTTTTCAAAACAGAAGCGGACCTACAACAACGATGATGATGGCTACGATCACAGCCACAAGGATGAGCAGCCCGATCTTCCGTCCGTCTGAGGGAGGTCGGTTGTTGTTCGAAGGGTGGCCTGGATCGCCATACATCGGCGTCACTGCCTGTCACCTCCACGCAAACACGATCTGCCTACTCGGTGACATCGTCGAGGGGGGCGGGGGTCAAAAGTTGGAGACCTGGGGAGCCCCGACCGGTGCGGTCCCGCTCTTGTCAGAAACCGTAACTTTCCCCGCGCACGCGCGCGAGGTTGTGAGGCTGCGCCGCAAACAGCCCAAACCGAAAAAACAGGACGTTTATGCCAAGCGCAGGACCCCAGCGGTCTATTACGCTGACCCTGCCAGCTTTCGACCCGCCCCCACCGTCTCGCCAGAAGGTCAATTTGGCTTTGCGGAAGATTTCGACTGACGCCGATCTGTTGCCGGAGAGCGCCAGACTTTCAGACCCCGCCCCTCGCAGGGATTGAGTTCCTGACCGAGACCAAACCCACAATCGACCGAGCGACCCTGATCGACCGCAGCTGAAGGAGGGCACGCACCATGCCTCATGCAACTGAGAGCCTTCCATCACTTCTATGCCGACCACCTGAAGTGGGTTGGCGGCGGATCTACCTTCGAGGTTGAGGAAGACGAGCGGGCAAAGCAGCTTGTGGAGTATGAACTCGCGGCAGACCCCAAGCGGACCAAAAGGAAGGATCGTGACTGACAGACTGTAGTTTGAGCGATGCTGCGACTGATGGCGCCGACCTGGGTTTGCTCCACCCCTGGACCAGCGTGTCTCCCGTAGATGAAACCGTAATCGTACTGTTGTCGTTTGCTGTGTTGTTCACGATGTGCCCCCGGCTTTATCTAGCGCATTTAGCCGGGGCCGCTGCTTTGACCAATAGGGGGGCTGCCAAAGTCTAAGAACCCGGGCCAGTAGATCGGTGCTGCCCTCGCGCTTTAGCCGCCGCGAATTTCGAGAAAAGTTTGGATCAATCAAATGCCTGACAGATCGAGCGCACGTGGAGGAGCCCGGCCGGGCGCTGGTGCTCCCTGTGGGGAGAGGAACGGCAACTGGCGGGGCGGTCGATACAGCCGGACTGCCACCCTTGAGCAACGGCGGCAGGCGTGGAAAGCCTACTGGCAGCAGAAGCGGGCTCGGAACAGCGCAACAGAGTTCGACGGCCCGGTGAGCGTCGATGACCTGTCGCGGCGACCATGACGATGCCGGCAGCCGGCCTCGTGGCGGCCTTCGCGCTCGTGCTTACTATCGTGGTCGGGCTTTTGTGATGGCCTTTGTGGCCCTCACCCAAGCAGCGGCCACGCGCGCAAGAGCCAAGTCGCTGTTCCGAGGACCAGGGCTGCTGATCCGCACAGATAAGCGGTGAGGAGATCGCTACTCATGAGACGTATCCTTCGTTGCAGTAGGGGGTACGCAACTGAAGTGCTCAGGAGAGAAGCTAGGCCCCGTGGGCAGTTTGGATGTGCGCTCGCGCACATTCTGATCGTTCTGATTATCGCGAGGCCGCTGTTCCAGGCGGTCACCTCAGCCGCCAAAGAAGAACCCCGCCGGAGCGGGGTTGGAAGTTGTTTTCAGGAAGGAAGAACACACCAAGGAAACACTGCCGATCCTACAGGGTGGGGTGGAGCCGTCATCTGCGGATGGTCTGGTCCATAGGACTCGCGTGTCGCTGGTTTAGCTGAACATCACGGCCCTGCCGGTCTGAGTCCTGTCCTGCCAATCGATAACGCGGGATGCTCCTGTGGCAGGAAGACGCCTCAAGCCAGATCGGGCAGGGTCCGTGTCGGCCATGGATCTGTGGGAGGACCCGGATTGTGGTCCGGACGGGCGGGGCATTGCACATCTCGATTCCAAGGCCGCAATGCCCCGCCCGTCCGCCGGAGTCGCGTGAAGTAAGGCGTAGCCACGGTTGTCTTGATGAGTACCCCCTCCGACCGCGATCCGCACAATGATAAGGGTCAACCTATTCCTCCTTCGCCGGCGGCGATGAAGATCTCGCCAGGCGCTGAGCGGAGTACCGTCCGGGGAAAGGGAGGCTGGGTACTCATTGCCTTGATCGGGCTTGGTGCCCTGCTGACCATCACCTGGATGCTATGGCTCGGCTATGCGTTTGTGCGGCTTGGGATCGGGCTCTTCGACTAGCTGGTGGCGCCCGATGAAGGCCGCCAACCCAAGGCCCGTGCGACCGAAGATGCACCGGCACTTGTAGCTGCAAATAGCAATCTGTTCCGACTCGTGTGGGGAACAGATCAAAGGGAGAGGAGCCCGAGACCCTCGCGGATCGCATCCGACGGGGGATTTGAGGTGGGGGGAGGGTCGCCTTTTCGAGGCCTTGGGGACGTTCACCGGCAGGGGCTCGCTGCGTGTGACGCCGCAAGTTTCCAGAAAATTTCCCAGCCTCATCAATCCGCCCGAGCCTGCCTCAACCGCCGAGGAACCGATCGGAACTCCTCCGACCAGGTGTGCTCGGAGGAGTTCATGTTGGGCTGTGTGTCTCGTTTGGTTCTAGACCTTGGTTGTATGGCGTCTCAGAATGCCGAAATCGACCCAAACGGGACGCTAAAAGTGTCTCATCCGGGCGTCTCTCTGGGGTATACCTCAACCAACGACTGTGAGCCGCCGCCCGTCGAGGCAGCTGACCTTCGACACCCTGTCCTGATCAAGAACGAACTGGGCAGATCGCACGGAGTTGGTTCCGCAACATTGTGAGCGCGGAGCCTGCCTTGAGCTTCACTGGCCCCAATGACGCCCTCCAGATCTTCGGGGTCACGCTCATCGGTGTCACCCCGGAGAACGGCCGCAAGCTCCTCCTGACCCTGATCTTCATTGCGGTCGCGTTCCTGATCTCGCGCCTGCTGCAACTCGCCGTTGGCCGCGTCGTCAAGGGCGAGGGACGCCCCCGCCTCCGCTTCTGGATCGGCCAAGCCCTCAAGATCCTTACGGCGCTCATCGGCATCATCGGCGTGGTCTCGATCTGGTTCGACGATCCGACCCGGCTCACGACAGCCCTCGGCCTTGTGACCGCCGGCGTGGCGTTTGCCCTGCAGCGGGTGATCACGGCGGTGGCCGGCTACTTCGTCATCCTGCGCGGTAAGACCTTCAACGTCGGCGATCGCATCATGATGGGGGGCGTACGCGGCGACGTGATTGCGCTCGACTTCATGCAGACGACCATCATGGAAATGGGCCAGCCGCCCCTGGGGCAGAGCGGAGAACCCGGCATGTGGGTCAGAGACCGCCAGTACACTGGGCGCATCGTGACCGTGACGAACGCCAAGATCTTCGACGATCCAGTCTACAACTACACCCACAATTTCGGTTTTCTGTTCGAGGAGATGACAGTCCCGATCAAGTACGCCGCCGACCGGGCCCGCGCCGACGCGATCCTGCTTGAGGCAGCGCGCAAGCACACGGCACCGTTCATGAAGATGGGCCAGGCCGAGGCGCAGGAGCTGCAGCGCCGCTACTTCCTGCGTGCCCCGAGCTTCGAGCCGCGCGTCTATTGGCGCATGACGGACAACTGGCTGGAGCTGTCGGTTCGTTTCGTCGCCCGCGATCATGGGATGCGCGAGCTGAAGGACGCAATGACGAGGGAGATCTTGGCCGCCTTCGACGAGGCTGGCATCGAGATCGCCTCTGCAACCGTCGAGCTTGTCGGCGCGCCACCACTGAGACTGCTGCCCAAGGAGGACGGCAAGGCCACGAACTAACCGCACTCTCCCTTGGACCGGCGCTTCAGTCCCCGACCAGGCACTCAGGATCCTGTGGTCGCCTACGGGGCTCGTTCGGCAGAACGATCAGCGGAGAGCTGCGCTAGGCTTGGAAGCATGCCCTTTGGCTTGCTGGGTCCGCTGCACGTGCTCCCATCAGGGCTTGCGGCTCTCCAGCGGGACGTACGGCAGTGACGGGTTCTCATTGGTGCCCCGCCAGAGCGCGAGCCCGCCGACAATGGCGATGGCGATCAGTAATCCAACGAGGATGCGGTTCTGCGTCCTACTGGAAGCCCACTCCCAGAGCAAAGCTGCCGCCACACCACCTATCACTGTTAAAAAAGCGAGGAAGGCAAGGAGGAGGCGGTTCATCGTCATGCGCTCGCCGCCTCGCCCATTCCGCCTGATAGCTAGACCGCCCCTCCTAGGCGATCAACACACTCCGTGTTCTGACTTCCCTCGCGGATCACTCAGGACTGCGGGTGGCAGCCACCGCGAGACCGCTTTTCGGCGGAATTGCAGCGTACAAAAGAAAACGGGGTTGGCGGTACATCCGCGCCAGCCCCGATAAGGTAACTCTCGACTGGATCTGGAGCGCCTTGCCTCATCCCCAATTCAGCCGGCGCCGCTTTGATCTACAAAGGTTTGTAGCAGGCCCCTTCCAGCCACGCTGATTAGACGTTCGGGCAACAAGCTTGCCTGTATTTGATCGTGTGT
>JAESFH010000339.1_pt1 | contig 13505 bp, 13 predicted proteins | sample 9269381 | NCBI WGS metagenome assembly JAESFH01 (sample SAMN14504062, study PRJNA617094) | algae metagenome | isolation source: Aphanothece sp. CMT-3BRIN-NPC111 and co-occurring heterotrophs from well... | place: USA: Clark Mountains Wilderness, California | collected 2010-04-18
AGAGGAAGACGCGGCGGCTACCCTCATTTGCTCCGCTGCTCATGCGCAGAGCCTTTCGCCGAGTGCTTCGATCATCTGCAGGCAGCCGGCGAGTTCGCCACGCGTGATGTACTCGTCGGGACGGTGGGCGCGGGAGATGTCGCCGGGACCGCAGATAATCGCGTCGATGCCTGCCTCTTGGAAAAGCCCAGCCTCGGTGCCGTAGCTGACGGCCGCCTGCGGCGCCTGGCCCGTCAGTTCGGTCATGAGCGAAGCAAGCGCGCTGTCGGGGGAGAGCGCGAGCGCCGGATAGGCGGAAAGCTCGTGCCAGCGTGTTTCGAGCCCGTCAGCTTCGAGGGCCGCAAGCGCAGCTTGAACGGGCGCTAGCAGAGCCCGCGGCGAACTGCCGGACACGGCGCGCACCTCGATTTCGGCCGAGCAATGGTCGGGGATGACGTTGAGCGCCCGCCCGCCGGCGACGACGCCGACCTGAAGCGAGGAATGGGGCGGCTGGAACCGAGCGTCGGAGGGACCCGTCTCAAGCATGCGCCCGTATGCGATGGCATCAGCCAAGACGCCCGTCATCGCGTGGATCGCGTTGCGCCCCAAATCGGGCCGCGATGAATGGCCGGAACGACCGATCACCTCCATCCGCGCCGCTGCCTTGCCTTTGTGCGCCAGAACCGCCTGAAGGCCGCTGGGCTCTCCGACGATCACGCCGAGCGGCGTAGGGCATAGCGAAGGAAGCTCCGCGATCATGTGTGGGACGCCACGGCATCCCGCTTCCTCGTCGTAAGAGAAGGCGAGATGGATCGGCCGCTTAAGGCGAAGGGCCGAAAGCGTGGGCAGGGCGGCCAGCGCACAGGCGAGGAAGCCCTTCATGTCGGCCGTGCCGCGCCCATAGTAGCGCTCACCCTCCGTGCGGAGTGTGAAGGGGCCGGAGCTCCACCCGTCCTCGTTGGCCGGCACGACGTCCGTGTGCCCAGACAGCACGTAGCCAGGAACATCGGCGGGGCCGATCGTCGCGAAGACGTTGGATCGATCCCCCTCCGGCCCGGGCAGGACCTGCACCGTGGCGCCGTGAGCACGACAATAATCGGCAATCCAGTCGACAATCGGGCCGTTCGGCGTGCCCGCGACGGAAGGGAAGGCGACCAATCTCGCCAGAATGTCCTCTACCATCGCTGCCTCCGTTTGGAACGGGGCCAAAGGTAACGAAACAGGTGCGGCGTTCATGCCGTAAATCGAGAATCTTTGAATGAAGGTGCCGAAATCGGCTCGATCTGCAGCGGAAACTTCGGCCTGCGATCGCTCAACTTTTGGTGAGAGGTGGCGCAGTGCGGATGAGATGGCCCGCATCATGCCGCGTTCCCAAGGGGCGCTCGATGGCAAGAGAGAACGCGGTGACGACCCCAGGCACGATGAAGCCGAGGATCTTCGGCAGAGCAGGGCAGGATATCGCCTCCGATGCCGCGGGATGGCGTAGTCTCTCGTCCGTCAGCGTTGAGGGGCGGTGCCGTTCCAACAACAGTGACATGCATCTCACCAAGCGCGACAGCACGCAGCAACCACAAAGATTTTGGTCGTTCCCGCGTACGGCAGGCCTGCAACTCTTCGACACCTTGAAGACGATGGGGCGGGCCTTGCCGCATTTCGGGAGCGCGCGTAGATCACCCGGTGGGCTACGGCTTGGCGGGTCACACGCTGAACTCAATGGCCGAGTTCAGGGCTCCGAAGCGTGGACGGGCCGCCCATCTCTGAATGCTCCGATCCTCTTAGAGCAATCCACCAACACGGCGCAGCCTCCTAGCCCCTGGCAAGCGCATCGGCCATTGACCCGAGCCAACGAGCGGAGTCCGCTCCGCGCACCTTACAACGCGTTTAAGGCCTGAACTCATCATGAAAATCGCAACCATCCGGGATCGGCGGATCGAGCCGGACGACGCCAGACTGGTGCCCTTCTCTGCGGAACATCTCGCGGGGGCCTTGAAGCTCTCGCAGGAAATGTCTTGGCCCTACCGGATCGAGGACTGGGACTTCGCAATGCAGATCGGCCAAGGCTTCGTGATCGAGCGTGGAGGAGACCTGATCGGAACGGCAGCATGGTTCCCCTACGGCGAGTCACATGCAACTCTTGGCATGATCATCGTGTCGGCTGCTGCGCAGGGGCGCGGTTACGGGGCGAAGCTGATGGACACGCTGCTCGAAGCGGCGCAGTCGCGAACTCTTCTCCTCAACTCCACCGCCGAGGGGAGGGCTCTCTACGAGCGGCGCGGCTTCCAACCCGTCGGTATCATTCACCAGCATCAAGGCATTCTGAAACGTAGGCACGAGGCGCCGCCGGTGAATGTTGTTCGCACGATGGAGCATACCGATTTCGAGGTCGTAGCGCGTCTCGATCGGGAGGCCACCGGGTTCGAGCGGCGCACGCTGCTCCGGCGGCTCCTCGAAGTCGGCGAAGCGGATGTTGTCCTGCGCGAGGGCGTGCCGGCTGGCTACGCGATCGCCCGCCTCTTCGGCCGTGGGCATGTCGTCGGCCCCGTCGTTGCGGACAGCGCGGCCGAGGCGCGGCTTCTCATCGAGGCCGCGCTGTCCCGCCTCGAAAGCCGCTTCGTGCGGATTGATACCTCGTCCACCTCGCATCTCGGGCCATGGCTCGAGGAGATCGGCCTCGCGCAGGTCAGCGACGCCCTCACCATGGCTCGCGGCACCTTGCCGCCGACCGGGCCGGCGCGCCTCTTCGCGCTTTCCAACCAGTCGCTCAACTAGGAGCATAGCGATGTTGCCCTCAGGCGCCACGACCTTGGACATGCTGGCGACGCCCGCCCTCCTTCTCGACACGAGCCGGCTGGACCGAAATCTTGCCCGCCTTGCCACCCGCATGGCCGAGCGCGGCGTTACGCTGCGGCCGCACATGAAGACCGCCAAGTCCATCGACGTCGCCCAGCGCGCGTTTCCAAACGGGCCGGGTCCGATCACCGTCTCGACCCTGGCGGAGGCGGAGTACTTCGCCAAGCATGGATACCGCGATATGACCTATGCCGTGGGCATCGCGCCGCACACGGCCCAGCGGGCCATGCACCTGCGCAAGGCGGGCGTCGACATCAAGGTCTTGCTCGATACGACGGAGCAGGCGGCGATTCTGGGCGAGGCCGGCAAGGCGGCCGGCGTGATACCCTCCGCCTTCATCGAGATCGACTGCGATGGCCATCGCGGCGGCCTCCTCGTCACCGATCCCAAGCTGCTCGAGGTGGCTGCAGCGCTGAGGGCGGTGGGCGTTAGGCTCGCGGGCGTCCTGACCCACGCCGGCGAGTCCTACGCCCTCCACACGCCGGATGCCCTCGTGGCGGCGGCCGAGAACGAGCGGACCGTCGCCGTCGAGGCCGCGGAGCGCCTGCGCGCGGGCGGGCACGAGTGCCCGATCGTCAGTGTCGGCTTGACGCCCACCGCCCATTTCGCGCGAAGTCTCGACGGCGTCACGGAAGTGCGGGCCGGCGTTTACATGTTCTTCGATCTGGTGATGCACGGCGTCGGCGTCTGCTCGACCGATGATCTCGCGCTGTCGGTTCTCTCCACCGTCATCGGCGTCAAGCCGGAAAAGGGCTGGATCATGGTCGACGCCGGCTGGATGGCTCTGTCCCGCGATCGCGGGACGGCGTCGCAGCGCGTGGACCAGGGCTACGGCCTCGTCTGCGATCTGTCCGGCAAGCTCTATCCGGATCTGATCGTCGCCTATGCCAGCCAGGAGCACGGCACGCTCGCCATCCGCTCCGGCGTGTCGCAAGCGCTGCCGGACCTGCCGGTCGGGTCGAAGATCCGCATCCTGCCCAATCATGCGTGCGCGACCGGATCGCAGCATCAATCCTACCACGTCGTCTCAGGGCCGGATGGCGGTATTGAAGCCGAGTGGCCGCGCATTCGCGGCTGGTGAGCGTCAATCACCCTTTGCCGAACCTCCCTACACGCGTCACTTCGGAGCCGATATGAAGCTTACATCCTATTGGCTGGACACCTCGAGGCCCTTCGCGGGCGGTGCCCAGGGGCCAGTGGAGGGCACGTGCGACGTCGCAGTGATCGGCGGCGGCCTCACGGGCTGCTCCGCCGGCCTGGCGCTCGCCAAGAAGGGCGCGCGCGTCGTCGTTCTCGAAGCGGAAACGATCGGCCACGCCGCATCAGGCCGAAACGGCGGTATGTGCAACAATGGCTTCGCGCAGGATTACGGGATGATGTCGGCCAAGCTCGGCCGCGAAGTAGCCGACCGGCTCTATCGTGCCTTCGATGCGGGCGTCGACACGGTCGAACGCCTCATCGCGGAGGAGGGGATCGACTGTAGCTTCGCGCGGGTCGGCAAGCTCAAGCTCGCGGCGAAGCCCGAGCATTACGACAAGCTGGCGCGCAGTCAGGAATTGCTTGCCGCCAATGTGGATCCCGACACGGAAATGGTGCGCCGCGCCGATCTGCGTAGTGAGGTGGGATCGGACCGATTTTATGGCGCGCTGATCTACCGTAAAGGTGCCGGCATGCATGTCGGGCGCTACGTGCGGGGTGTCGCGCAGGCCGCTGCTCGGCGCGGCGCCGAGATCCACGAGCACACCCCAATGACGGGCCTGAAGCCGGCTCCCGGCGGCGGCCATGTGATCGAGACGCCCAAGGGCGGACTTATGGCCAAGCAGGTCCTGCTCGCCAGTGGCACGTCGCATACCGGTCCGCTTGGATGGGTGCGCCGGCGCATTGTGCCGGTCGGCGCTTTTCTGATCGTCACCGAGCCCTTGCCGGTCGAGACGCTCGACCGGCTGACGCCGCGCCGCCGCATGGCCGTGGATACGAAGAACCTCGTCAACTATTTCCGCACGACGCCCGACAACCGGCTCCTGTTCGGCGGGCGCGCGCGCTTCGCCGTCTCCAACCCGGCCTCTGACGAGAAGAGTGGCGCGATCCTGCGGGCCGCCATGATTGACGTCTTTCCCGAACTTCGCGATACGCGCATCGACTATTGCTGGGGCGGCATGGTCGACATGACGCGCGACCGGCTGCCGCGCGCGGGCGAGCGGAACGGCATTTACTACTCCATGGGGTACAGCGGCCACGGTACGCAGATGTCGACCTTAATGGGCACCATCATGGCCGAGGTCATGGATGGGCGCGCCGAGTTGAATCCGTGGAGAGACTTCGCCTGGCCTGCCATTCCGGGCCATTTCGGTCACCCCTGGTTCCTGCCGCTGGTCGGTACCTATTACCGGATCAAGGATCGCTTCCAATGACTGAACCTGTTCGGCACCTGACGGAGGCCGGTTTCCTCAGCCGCTTCTATATTGATGGGGCATGGCGCGATCCGGAGGGATCGGAGCGCTTGGACGTCATCAATCCGGCGAGCGAGACGGTGATCGCCGAGATTGCGTTCGGCAGCGAAGCGGATGTGGACCGCGCGGTCGCAGCCGCTCGACGCGCCTTCCCGGGCTGGTCCCGTACCCCCCCTGCCGAGCGGGCCGCTCTGCTCGGGCGCATCCATGCACTCGTGATCGAGCGGCTGGAGCTGTTTGCGCGCGCGCTGAGTGCCGAAATGGGTGCCGCCATTACCTATGCGCGCAACGCCCAGGTGCCGCTTGCCGCCGAGCACCTCCGCGTCGCGCGCGACACCCTCGCGGGTTTTCCCTTCGTGTCGCCCCGCGGCACCACAGCGATCCTGCGCGAGGCGATCGGCGTCTGCGCGCTCATCACCCCCTGGAATTGGCCGCTTTACCAGATCACCGCCAAGGTCGGACCGGCTCTGGCGGCGGGTTGCACAGTCGTCCTGAAGCCGAGCGAACTTTCGCCGCTGAGCGCCCTGCTGTTTGCCGAGATAATGGACGAGGCCGGCTGCCCGGCCGGCGTGTTCAACCTCGTCAACGGATCGGGGCCGGTGGTCGGCAGGGCGATGGCCGCGCACCCGGATGTCGACATGGTCTCGATCACCGGCTCGACGCGGGCCGGCGTCCTTGTCGCGCAAGCGGCGGCGCCCACCGTCAAGCGCGTTGCGCAGGAGCTCGGCGGCAAATCGCCTAACGTCGTCCTGCCGGATGCCAATCTCGAGCGTTGTGTGCCGTTAGGGGTCGCGGCGGCCATGCGCAATCTCGGCCAGTCCTGCAGCGCGCCGACGCGCATGCTGGTGCCTCGCCAGCGCCTCGCCGAGGTCGAGATGCTGGCGAAAGCGGCTGCGTCGCAGTTCGTTGTCGGCGAGCCCTCACGCGAAGAGACGACCCACGGCACGATCGCCAACCGGGCGCAGTTCGATCGCATCCAGGCGATGATCGCAATCGGCCTAACCGAGGGCGCCAAGCTCGTGATCGGCGGGCCGGGGCGGCCGGACGGCCTAGAGACCGGCCTCTATGCGCGGCCGACGATCTTCTCCGAGGTGCGCCGCGACATGGCCATCGCGCAGGAGGAAATCTTCGGCCCGGTCCTGGCGATCCTTCCTTACGATACGGTTGAGGAGGCCGTGGAGATCGCTAACGACACGGTCTACGGTCTCGGCGCCCATGTGCAGGGCACGGACATGGATCAGGTTCGCTCGGTTGCTTCACAGATCCGCGCGGGACAAGTCCATCTCAACGCGCCGGAGTGGGACCCAAATGCACCCTTTGGCGGCTATAAGCGCTCGGGCAACGGCCGGGAATACGGGCGCGAGGGCATGAAGGAATACCTCGAAACAAAGGCCGTCCTTGGCTACTACTAAGGCCCGTTATCGCCTGGACTGATCGGCTGGCCTGGCGCTTTGCTTCTCCTCGTTAGAAGGAGCGAAACGCAAGCGAACCTAATCAGTTCAAGAGACGACAGGCCCTACTTGGCCGCTCGGGAGTCAGTGTAAACAGTCGAACGAGAGACGCCCAGATGGGCTCCGATTGTATCGGCAGCATGCCGAACATCTATAAAGCCGGCCTCTTTGAGCTCTTTGAGGGGTGCCTTGCGCTCGGGGGCTCGCAGGGTCCTTCCCGCACCGGACGGCTATCGAGAACGTCGCGGAAGGGCCGATTTATGTGAAGGGCGAACCACATGAGCAGGCTCTGGAGCGCGCGCGCTCTGCTAGCCCGCGCGGGATTGGGCGGCAAGGCCGATGCCCTCCCGGCGCAGCTTTCCGGCGGGCAGCAGCAACGTTTAGCGATCGCGAGAGCTCTCGGGATGAACCCGGACGCGATCCTATTCGACGAGCCCACCTCGGCGCTCGATCCTGAACTTGTAGGCGAATACCTAGGCGCGATGCGCTCTCTTGCCGACGAAGGAATGACTACGGTGGTCGTCACCCATGAGATGAATTTTGCTCGCAAGGTCGCCGATCGAGTTCTGTTTCTGGATGGAGGTCTTCTGATAGAGGAGGGTACGCTCGACGACGTTCTCACCCGACTGCGAAACCCGAGGACGCAAGATTTCCTGCGTCGTATCCTTCCTGCCTAAGAGTGTCGAAGATGGCTCGTCTGACTGGTTCAATCTTTGCTGCCGACGCTGTCGACACCCCCTATTGGTGGGAGGCCGCTCGGCCGACGCCGGTGACGGAAGGCGATCTTCCGGCGCGAGTGGAGGTCGCCATCATCGGTGGCGGCTTCACGGGGCTTAACGCGGCGCTAACTTTGGCGAAGGCCGGCAAGCAGGTGACAGTCTTTGAGGCGGAGGCTCCTGGTTGGGGCGCATCCTCGCGCAACGGCGGCCTGCTGGGGCCGGGCTGGGCTTTCTTCGACGGCGGGATGGAGTATGGCCCTGAGAAGGCCCGCGCGATCGTCGAGGAAAGCTTCCTCTCGCTGCAATATGTGAAGGATGTCGTCGCAAGGGAGCAGATCGACTGCGACCTGAAGGTCGTCGGTTACTTCCGCGGAGCGATGACGCCACGCATCTATGACAGGCTTGGGCGCTATATCGAGCGGATTAAGGCCGTCATGCCGTGCGATGCCTACATGGTTCCGCGCGCGGAGCAGCATGAGGAGGTCGGGACTGATCTTTATCACGGCGGTATAGCGATGCCGGGTTACTGCGGGATTCATCCCGCCCGCTATGTGCAGGGCCTGGCACAGGCGGCGGAACGCGCGGGCGCGACGATCTTCAGCAATGCCCGCGTTTCGACTCTGAAGGCACAGACCGGCGGGTTCGCTTTCACTGTGCGCGGCAGAATGGTTATCGCGAAGCAAGTGTTGATCGCCACCAACGGCTATACCGGCGGACTATCCACGTACTTGCAGCGACGGATTATACCCGTCGCGAGTGGTATCATCGCTACGGAGGCACTTCCTCCCGACATCATGAACCGACTCATGCCCAAACGCCGGATGCTTGCCGGCAGTCAACGCGTCGTGACTTATTACCGGCCATCACCAGATGGAACACGCATCATCTTCGGTGGCCGGGTGCTGAATACGAAGCCCGACGAGAGGGTATCTCTTGCCAATGCGAGCTATTTGCGCAGCTTGCTTTTGCGGGTCTTTCCGGAGCTCGATGGACGGAAGATCAGTCATTACTGGCACGGGACGCTCGGATTCACCTTCGACAAGTTCCCCCATGTCGGACAACATGAAGGCATGTTCTTCGCCTGCGGATACAGCGGGACCGGAGTGGCACGCGCGAGCTGGCTTGGCCACAAGGTCGCCGAGCAGATGCTTGGTACGAATGGCGGCCAAACTGTTTACGCCGATCTGCCGTTTCCAGCTCGCACATTCTATCGTGGCGGTCGGCCATGGTTCCTGCCGCTTGCAGTCACTTTTTATGGCATGCTTGACCGCTGGGACCAGCGTTGAACTAGCCAGCACGTCGATGTGGACTTCATGGCGGCGTTGTCAGGCTTTCCGAGATCGATCTAATCAGCGCGAGGGTGCCCGTTCTCAGAGCATCGCGGTCGCTTCTGCGCCCGGGCGGTCGGGCGGGGGAAGCGGTGGCAGCTTTAGCGCCAAGCCTTTATGATAATCTGACCGATATAGAGATCCTGGATCGAGATGCCGGAGCTGTCGGAAATCGTGATATCCTCGGGGTGACTCGCCCAACAATGCGTCCCTCGAGTGCGGCGCCAATTTGACCGAGCACGAGCTCTCCGGATTTGATCTGCCCGCGGACGTGCTGGAAGTCGCCGATAACCGTCGATTGGGACGGCAGATCGCAGAACAGTCGCGCATTGGCGAGTAGCTCGGGCGGCAGTTCCTGCTTACCGGGAGCATCCGATCCCATGCTTGCGACGTGTGTTCCAAGTCGCACCCATTCCGCTTCGAAGGGAGGCGTGCGTGCTGGGGTCGCGGTCACGATGATGTCGGCGACACGGCAAGCCTCCTCCGGCATCGCCAGCGCCGCTTCCAGGCCCTCCTCATGAATCGCGCTGATGAATGCTTCCGCGCGCGAGGCGGAGCGAGCGACGACATGGACACGCTTGATCGGCCGGATGCGCTTGACTGCGAGGACTTCGTGCAGGGCTTGATTTCCGGCGCCGAAAAGCGCCGGCGTTTTGGAGTCGGGGCGCGCCAGCAGGTCGGCCGCCACCGCGTCGGCGGCAGCGGTGCGGTAGGCGTTGACACGACCTGCTTCAATCACCGCCCGCAGGCAGCCAATCTCCTGATCGAGTAGGATAATCGCTGAGTTGTGGCGCGGGAGACCAGCTTCCGGGTTCCGCGACCAGAGTGATCCGACCTTCAGTCCGGTCAGGTCAGCCGTCGATCCCGATTTAATCGAGAAGGTGTTGACCGATTGGGGTTTCCTATCAGCTGGACCGGGCTCGGTCGAACTCGGCCATGGCCTCGGCCACACACAAGCGAGCCAGCAACTCAACCAAGCGCACAGACAGAGGTGGCATGTTCTCGTCATAGAGGGCCGCAAGCTGCGGGCTGATGAGGTTGCGGGTCTCTTGGCTCATGGCGGACCTGAACTCGACTGGCTCAGGGTCAATGCAGGCCATGCCAAGGAGTTGCCGAGCCTCTGGAGAAAGCACCGGTGAGGAGCCTGCTTTTCTGGAGACGGCCCTCATTGACGCTTCTCTCAAGCAGAGCGACCCTGCCTCGGTCAGCCGAGGAGCCGTCATGGACACCTTCGATCACCTGCTGAACTGGAAGCTCAAGCGAGGCTCTCATCCCTTTCCTGGTCCGGATGGTGGCACCTGCATCAACGAGGCGGCCCTCGTTGCGGCTGGCTTCGACTACCGGCCGATCCGTGATGTCTGGCAGATGCCGGAGTGCTTCTCCCGGCCGATCTGCGAGCTGGCCATGGCGCTGAACGATGTGGCGAATGATCAGGAGCGGCAGCACCTGCTCCCCTACGTCACCCGTCTTGCCTGTGCTGACACTCCAGAGGTTGAACGCGCGCGAGCCGCCTACATCAACTGCCATGCGCTCAACTGCTACGTCGGGGTTCATTCCTTTGGAGTCTTCATCACCTCCTTCGAGGGAGGCCTGAAGGTGCTGGACAGGGCTTTGGCTATGGGGCGACAGGCTGATCCTCTCCTGCCGCAGGAGGTTCAGGGTAGGATGGAGCAGGTGAAAGCCAAGGCTCCTGCGCCACCAGAACCCTCAAGGCAGCCCTTCTTCTCCAAGGTCAAAAGCTGGCTGACCATAAAGGAGACGGAGCCTCTGGCCTGAGACGTACCGTGAGGAAGGCGAAAGGAGTGACCCGCACGGGCCCGGCCACCGCGGGTCCTTCTCGCCGGAACCCGGCTCTACGCGCCGGATGCGTCTTTGGAGCACTTCGTAGCGAATGAAGTCTTGGCGGCCCCTGCCAGTTTTCTCTCGGCAGCGGACGCCTCACAGGCTGTTGTCGCGTCGCGTTCGCAATTTGTAACACAGGATGTGCGAGCGGCGCCGGCAAGCTTCTTCGCATCAGCTTGGTCTTTGCAGGTCTCTGCCGCCTGAGCGGCGCCGACTGAAAGAACGATAGGGATGATAGTTGCTGCTAATCGCATGGGCGCGCTCTCTTCGACAACAAAGAGGGTAGAGCCGACCAGCGTCACAGCAGGACTTTCATGGCCGCTTCTTCAGTTCGCGCCAGTCCCATACCGGCACAGACGGCGGCCTGCTCTTTATCCGGTAGTAGCTCGACACGCCAAAGCTGATCCGGTTGGGTTCCACGCTGACCACGGGCTTGCCGCCCGAGATGATCAACGCTCCCCAGGCATCCACGCGCACGGCCCCGACTTCGGGACGAACGCCGAACAGCTCCTCTGTTGTCCATCCGAGTTTCGCAGCTCTGTTGGCTTGTTCGGATAGGCACTGGAGCGCTATTGTGTGCAGGGAAAGCCAATTCTGCGGCCTCAGGCCATGGCAGGGCGGCATTTGAGCGGAGAGACGGAAGGCTTCGCGCCAGGCTCTCGCCTATGGCTGAGGCGCTATGGGGAGAGATAGTGCAGGGGAGGTACTGTCGGGTCCAGTCATTCCAGCCTTATCGGATAGGAGGCTTACCGGGAGATTGCTATTTGATGGGGCGGCCAGTCTGATAGCGCTTCAGGCCTTCTCCAGCAGGCGCCGGCTGGCCTCGCACCTCGGACGCAGTTGGGGCGCCGCAAACCACAGCCATATCGACACCCTACCAATCAGCATGAGGGCGTACCCGTTCCACTGGGTTCTTAGGGATACCGCCCTGACGTGTTCCAAAATGTGAGATGGCTTTCAGTAGAACGGATAAGATGGGGGTGCGGAACGGTCCAATAGAGCAAGGTCTAATGGAACGGTTGGTTCCTCCCAAGTTCGCAGAAGCCGCTTTACGGAACGGAAAGCGGCCTGAAACCACGAAGCTCGGGCGGCCTCTCACGGGACCTCTGATGGAGATAGGTTGGGTCGAACTCGCCCAGAGTCTTGAGCCCCTCCCAATCGAGCACCGTCAGCATGGTCTTCAGAACGCACTGGCCAGACGAGAATAGCGGTCACAGAATGGTTCACCGATCACTGGCTCAGCATGGATAGGAAAACGCGACGCCGTCTGTGGTTGAGCGAGTATCAGAGGGCGCAACCAACCATCGCTCGTCTCAATATTTCTGCGCTTGATCGCCTCGAACAGCATGCGTTCACGCGCTAAGCGGCTGCCCGAGTCCTTTGCCCCACAGCATCGAAATTTACTCGAATTGCCGGAAACTCGACAGTTCATTGCTGGCATGACAACAACACCTCCAAATCACGTGGAAGTGATATTTGCTTCCGACCAAAGTCGGTCCATGCCGAGAACCAAAGTCCATCTACATCATCTTCAAAATAAATCTATGTTAGTTATCTAATACATCTCTCAACCTTCTTGTTGCTAGGAGTAGCATCCCCCATAAGGAGTACATATTATGGATCGCCGCGATGTTCTGAAATATGGCGCTGTGAGCGCTGTCTCGGCTGCGCTTGGTCTGCATGTTACTGATGCAAGCGCCCAGGCGGCCTGCCAGTTGCCTCCTCGCGCCGGGTCGACTTTCAGCCTCGACATCACGGACGTCGCAACGGAAATGATCGACGGCGTGCGCGTGAACATGATCGGGTTTGGTCGTGTCCCCGGGCCGGTGCTGCGCGTTGTGGAAGGCTCTCAGGTCCGTATCACGGTTTCCAACCGCCGGCCGGAGCCACACACTTTTGCGATCACGAACATCCCGGCCGCGACCATCGAGGTGGCGCCGGGATGCTCAGGCACGGCGAGCTTCATCGCTCCAGCCGCCGGCACCTACCTCTATCACGATGGGTCCCAAGGGCCTCTCTATCGCATCCTGGGTCTGCATGGCGTGCTGGTCGTGGAGCCGCTGGCCGGCACGACCCTCTCGGGCAGTCGGACTCCCTACAGCCTCAATAGGCTCGACGAAGAGCAAAGGCGCTCCATCACAACCCTGTTCGACGCGTTCGGGACGACGCCGCGCTTCCCCGGCGGCAAGTGGGTCCCGGCGCCTTCGAACGCCGAATTCTCCAATCAGGAAAAGATCTGGGTCCTGAATGAGATCGACCCCAAGTTCAACGCGCTGGTCAGGCCCGGGCAGCCCATCCGTCTCGATCCCAGGCTGACCGCAAACGTGGCGGACAACTTCGTCCCACGCTACTTCACCATCAACAATCGTAGCGGCTTCGATCTTCATGAGGGCGCTGATGTTGTCATCAAGAACTACGTTGGCGAGCCGACCCTGATACGCGTGGTGAATGCGGGACTGGCGCACCACTACAATCACTTCCACGGCAACGATCTCATGAACCTGGCCGGCCTGGAATTCGATCAGGCCTCTCCCGAATTCGGACGTGTGGTCGTGCAGAGCAACATCATTGAGCTGGACACGCACGGTATTTGGCCGATGGAGCGGCGGGACCTGCTGCTGCCTCTGGAAGTGCCGCACGAGATCCCCTTCCGCATTCCTCTCTCGAACCCAAGCCCTGACGCAAGTCAGTTCACCCGGATGGTGGCGGGCAAGGCTCAGGAGCCGTTCCCGCTTCGCTATGTCATGCATGATCACGTGGAGATGTCGAACACGGCGGCCGGCGGCAACTATCCCCAGGGGATGGTCACCCATTGGGAGATCCTCGGCGGTGTCGGAGGCAGGGCTCGTGCCGGCACGACGTCCCGCGACCGTCCCGCTGCCGGCT
>JAESFH010000340.1_pt1 | contig 13465 bp, 6 predicted proteins | sample 9269381 | NCBI WGS metagenome assembly JAESFH01 (sample SAMN14504062, study PRJNA617094) | algae metagenome | isolation source: Aphanothece sp. CMT-3BRIN-NPC111 and co-occurring heterotrophs from well... | place: USA: Clark Mountains Wilderness, California | collected 2010-04-18
CAGAGAAACAGCGGATCGCTGCTTCTAAATTCTCTGCCCTCTCCCCCTGGATACGCTCAAGGTAGGCATTGCCCAGATTGTTTTGAGTCTTTGCCCATTCTTCGGGGAAGGCTTCGCGGGTGCGTACCTCCAGCGCAGCTAAGTAGCAGTGGATTGCTGCTTCTAAATTCTCTGCCCTCTCCCCCTGGATGCGATCAACGTAGGCGCTGCCCAGATTGCTTTGAGTCTCTGCCCATTCTTCGGAGAAGGCTTCGCGGGTACGTACCTCCAGCGCGGCTAAGTAGCGACGGATTGCTTCTTCCAAATTCTCTGTTTGTTCTCCTTCGATGCGCTCACTATAAGCAGTGCCCAGATTGTGTTGAACCATAGCCCATTTTTTGGGAAAAGCTTCGCGGGTGTTTATCTCCAATGCCTGTAATAAACAGCGGATTGCTTCTTCCAAATTTTCTGCCCTCCCTCTCCGGATGCGGTAAAGGTAGGCAAGACCTAGATTATTTTGAGTATCTGCCCAGTTAGAAGGAAAAGCTTCGCGGGTGCGTACTTCTAATGCCTGTGACAAACAGCGGATTGCCGCTTCCAAATTTTCTGCCCTCTCTCCCCGGATGCGATAAAGGTAGGCGCTGCCCAAATTATTTTGGGTTCTTGCCCAGTCAGAGGGAAAAGCCTTGCGGGTGCGTACTTCCAATGCCTGTGACAAACAGCGGATTGCCGCTTCCAAATTCTCTGCCCTCTCTCCCCGGATGCGATCAACGTAGGCACCACCCAGGTTGCTTTGGGTGCTTGCCCAGTTTTGGGAGAAGGCTTGGCGGTTGTATACCTTCAATGCATTTAAGAAACAATGGATAGCAGCTTCTAAATTCTCTGCTCTCTCCCCCCTGATGCGCGTACAGTAGGCAAGACCCAGATTGTTTTGGGTTTTTGCCCACTTAGAGGGGAGAACTTCGGGGGTGTGTACCTCTAAGCTAGCTGAGTAACAGCGAATTGCCACTTCCAAATTCTCTGCCCGTTCCCCTCGGATGCGGTAATAGTAGGCATTACCTAGATTGCCTTGGGTGGTAGCCCATTCTTCAGGGAAAGCTTCGTGGGTAAAGACTGTTGCAACGATCTCGAAGCCTGTAATGGCAATTTCCAGATTGCTAGCCCGACTGCCTAGTGGAAAATCCCGAATCCAATTGCTGAAATTACCAATAGCTACCGCAATGTCTTCTGCTTCCTCTGGCTCCACTTGGGACAGTTTAGCCGTTGTCCCGTCGCGCAACACCTGAGTTAAGTTATCATCAAGTTTATCCAGGTTCGCTTGCAGGAGCGAGTATACCACTTGCGAGTTGCCATTGCTATTGAGGGTTGCATTCAATACCTCATTCAAGAAATTGGCATATTTTTCCCAGGTTGCCATCGATTAATCCTTACTTTATCGAGCTACTTCTTCTATATAAATTTCTTGGCAGCCCCAGTGCCTCAGCCAGCTGATGGACAACATGGATTAAAAAAATCAGCAGCGTTGCGCTCACACCTCTCTGTCAAAATTCCTGCTACCTGTATCATTGTCTGCACCAATGCAGCATCAACTAAATTCGGGTTGTCATTCAAAATCTTCCCTTATTCACTACTCGGACAATTCAGCAAAGCTTGAATCAGATTCAGATACTCTTGACGACGATTTTCATCCATAGCTCTCAAATCTCCGCTAATGCCTTAAACGCTGCCTGTGCCGGATCGCTATAAAAATCAATCTGTAACTTATCAATTACCTCAGCAGGTAATTCGGCAAAGTCTCGCCGATTCTCGGTAGGAAACATTACCCGCTTTGCTCCTGCATCCATCGCAATACGAAGTTTGTCTCCTAACCCTTCCACCCGACTCAGAACGCCGTGAATGCTCATTTGCCCCAGAATTACTAGACCTCCAGCAATGGGACGGTTCAAAATGGCGGAAATTAAACCGATGTAGAAGGCTACACCCAAGTCATCGGCATCTTTGCCCTGCATCAGACTCATCACCTGGATGTTGAAGTCGTAGGAAGTGAGGTCGCGGTCAATGCCTACCCGTTTGGCATTGGCTTTCAAATAGTCATACGCCATGCGTGCGCTTTCTTTGATGCCTTTGCCTGTGGTGCCGATGAGATTGAAGCGGTGCGTGCCGGGGATGGCGGAAATCTGGATGCGGTAGAGGGAGTAACGGCTTTCGTTGGAGTCAAACCCGACAGTGAATAAGTCACCGGGGGAGAGGGGATGATCGGGAATCATCTGGGCGGAACTGAGTTCGGGGCAGGTGACAATAGTTTCCTGTCCGGTTTGTTTGTCGATGTAGGACAGATTCACCTTGGAATACTCAATACCCCCCATGCGCTTGAGCTGTTCTTTGACTCGGCGACGTACTTCAATGGCAAGGGTGAGGTATTCTTCAATTTCCCCTTGGGAGCAGTTGCCATCGGGGTGAAGGAGTTTGACGAAACCAGCGGTAGTGCGTGCTATCGATCGCCTATCCCTCTCCTCTACATGACTGCCCAAGCTGAAAAAGCGATCGTAGGTATCGGTGTAGTTGCGCCGCCTTAACTCGGTGTGGAAGATTTCGGCAATGTAGTCGGCAATAAACCCCAAGTGGGCAGTAAAATAGTCCGGTTGCATTTTGGGCATTTCCCAACCGGGGAGATAGGCGTGCCAGCGATCGTGGAATGCCATATCATTGCGGATGGCATCTGGCAGGGCGTTGAATAGGTGAGAGATGCGGGCGGTGGTTTCGACATCGCCGTCTAGGTTGCCGTTAAAAACGATGCCAGCATCAGCAGAGAGGGTGCCTTTGTCATCCCCGCGAGAGAAGGAACCCTGTTCCATGTAGCCCTTGTACATCTGCTTGTTGGCTTCGACTTTGAAGTTGGAACCTGCCACTTCATCAAACGCCACCAAGTCAAATCTTAAGACCAACCCAGGCTTATCGCGGCGGTTTTTCCAGCCAAATAGGTCAGCAATGCTCCCTTGTCCGCCAGATAGGAGGACGACATAGGGGGAGATTTCACGGTAAACGTATGATTTACCCGTGCCACGCGGCCCCAGTTCAATCAGGTTATAGTTGGACTCTACTACTGGGATGAGGCGCAGCAGGAATAACAGCTTGCGACGCAGGGTAAAGTCGGGGTGGGTGGGTTCGTAACCCATCGATCGCACGAGTACGTCCATCCATTCATCACGGGTGAAGTGCGATCGCCCTTCGACAAATTCTTCAAAGTTGGCACTGGCAATTTGGATGGGGGCGAGGCGGTGGATGACAAACGGGCGGATTTGACCATCACTAACGAAGGAATCGTCATAGACTAGCTCCAGATTCGCCCAGACGCCTCCGGTGAGCAGTCGTTCGTATTTGTGGACAATATCCTCATCAATATGAACTTTGTCGAGTCCACAGGTGGAAAGTCGCGCCCAGAATTTGCCGCCTTGGACTTTTTCATCAAAAGTAACGATAACGAGGTCAATTAACTTGAGGGAACCCAAGCGTTGCAGGCGAGCTTTGATTAGTTCGGACTCGTCGCCGCGTACTACCCGTTCAGCGATCGCGTTTTTTACTTGTTCCAGTCCGGCTTGAATTTCTACTTCATCGGTGGTAGAGCAGTATTTGCCCAGCAGGTACTCTAAAACATAGACGGGAATGTTGAACCCGACTTTGAGTTTTTTCACTAAATCCTTGCGGACGATTCTACCGGGGAAAGCCTTCTCCAGTTTGCGATCGAGTTCATCCAGTAGTACCTGATCGGGCATGACCTCGCTTCTCCTAAGCTTCGCTGCACTTCCCTGAGACAATATATCTTTGAACCGCTTTTTGAGACTCAGCCTCGGATGTCATAGTGTAGAAAGATTCGCCATACTCCCTGCCAAAATCTGGCCATTGTTTGTGTATCGACCTTGGCCCATTCGGAAGTTTTTCAGGAAAGCCGTTGAATCTGTGATATAGAAACTTGCCAATATCATCCCAGGTAATCTGCACTACCTTAGGATATCTAGTCGAAAGAGAGGAATTGACTCTCTCTCCAACGGCTATATATTGCATAACCGACCTTTGACCTTCCCAGCGCAACTCTTGGTACATTTTCTTAGCAATGTTTTCCACTGAGCTAGACTGGCTGACAAATCCCATGCGACGAATGACCCTCTGCATATTTTCTTTGCGACTATCACTCCAGGGACCATTGATATTACAGGTTCCAGTCTTGATTTCGACAAGGATAAACAGTTTTTGAGAAGGTGCTGCGAGTTGGGTCAGCCGAGAATCGTCTTTCATCTTGCGCCCTGCTATCTCCTCAAAGCTGTAGGCAAAACGCACGGCAATTAGATCCGCTTCAGTACGAGCACCTGCTTTCTGTCGATCCGGATGAACAACAAATCCAGGAATTGAGAGAAATCCGTTGAGGCGGAAGTACCAGCTTGCTACTTGTTCAGCACGTTCGCCACGCTTCTCATTATCTAAATTTGGATCTAAAACCATTCGTCCAAATCCACTTTTAAGACAACCCTGCGGCTGTCTAGTATCTCCTCATCATCAGCATCAATGAGCCGGAGTTCCAGTTCGATGCCGACTCTGGCTTCTGCCCCCTCTACCTTTTCCAATTGTATGGTTTGTAATTCTCCCCCCGGTTCAATCGTCGCAATGGCTTTGGACTTGAACAGCCGTTTCCCGGTGCTGAGGTCAACTACATTAACCTGCACCTGTCGGGTTGTCAGCATTGCATCAAGGTTGCCGAATAAATCCGTGCTGACGTCGGCAGGGGCAACTTCTATCCGTTGGCTGAGGGAGGTAATCTGGGTGATGGGCTTGAGGACGACTTCGATTTTCTTAGCTTTCTTGTGCCAGTTGGCTTTGAGGACGGGGATAATCAGTTCTTGCAGGGTTGCGCCGCCGTGAAAGAATCCCAGTCCGCCGTAGGTTTTGAATGCGTTGATGCTTCTGGGGACGTAGCAATCTAGATTGCCGTTGGTGACGCGCAGTTTGATGGCGGAAGAGTGCTGGAGGTTTTGACCCGCGATCGCTCGTCTCGATTTCCACAGGATATCGCCTTCTGGTTTTTCTGGGTCGTTCTCGTCTTCAGCAGGTTGCCAGCGGAAAAAGCCATGATCGGTCACCATCAAAATGGTGTTGTACCCCCCGGAAAGCAGGCGGCGAATTAGGGTGGCGTAACGTTCAATGGTGGGATTGAGTCCGAATGGTTCAAGGGTGTCGTCATGGTCATCGAGTTCATCACCGAAGATGAAAATTAGTTTGCCTAAATTATTGACATTGATGGCATCGTGTGTGTGAGAATCTAGGACATCCTTGACGGTTAGTATACTTTTCTCTTTGAGCTTGTAGTTCTTTTTCAGCCATCCCCGCCGCTGTTCTGCTTGGCTGAGGTCGCCGGGGAATCCGTCTGCCGTTACGCGCCAGTCACTCCCTGGTTTTTCGGGAAATTCAACTTGAAGTTTATCGGGAATTCCGGGGAGGCAGAAGGGCATTCCCAAGGCGGTGATGGAGGGGATAGGGGCTTTGGCAGGAGTAACTTCGGCGCGTTGGGTGGGTTCGCCTTGGTTCAGCACTTCGGCGAGACGACAGCCGATGTCGTAGCGACAGGCATCGAAGACTAGAACGGCAACGGGTTCTTTGGCAGAGGCTTGGTTGACGGTAGGGGCGATCGCATTTCCGGCATAAGGCAGGGGTAAGGACTCCAAAGAAGCGTTAGATAGCAGTTCGGAGAAGGCGGTGTTGATTCCGTCTAGATGGCGCAAGTAGGCTTGACGTAGTAGGGTGCGGACGCGGATGAGTCCGTTGGGGAGTTCGGTATCTTCTTGGAAGAGGGCTTCTCCGGCGCGATCGACTTGCCAACCTTGAGTGGTGAACCAGTTAACGGCATCCATTGGAGTTTTCCACTGCTGTTCTACCTGGTTGTGTTGGTACAGCAGGCTGGCGTTCATGGCGAGTTTGACTAGATGACTCCAGCAGACTTTGTTTTTTGCTTGATGCCCCCAAAATCCATCAGCGTGGGTTTGGTAGGCAACGGCGCGGGATTCTAGGGTTTTGACTAACTCCTCAAAGGTTTGAATGGTGCTGAGGTGTTGGATTTGCTTTTGGAATAGGGTGGTTTCTGCAATTTGGGAAGCAAGGGGGATGGGAATGGTATCAAGGTGGCTTGCCCAGTATTGCAGAGTGGTTTGGTTATCGGCTTGAGGGGCTAATTGTTCAAAGTAGTCAATTAGGTTAATTTGGTTTTGCCAACGGTCAAGCAGTTTTAATGCTGCCTCTCGTTGTTGCCCTTCTGGAATGATGCGATCACGTTCCGTAGGAGGATGGTTTGGGCATCGGGTAACGGCATCGGTAACGAGGAGAGACGCGGTTGCTTGGATGCGCCATGCTTCGGCATTGTTGGGTTTGGGTTCGGGGAGTCCGAAATCTTCGACGACGCGACGGGCAAAGATGGAAAAGCGGTTACCGGCGAGGAGGCGATCGAAGTTGAGTCCGGGGGTGGCTAGGAATTCTAGGATTTTCTCGTCGTCAACGAGGGTGCTTTTGGCATTGCCGGGGGTGAGTTCTTTCCAGGCGTCTTTGGGGTAATCCAGCCATTCTTTGGCGTGGGCGGGTAGGATGGGTTCGAGTTCAACGCGGTAGTCTGAGGGGATGTCTATGCCGTAGTGGGAAAGGGCTTCGGGGAGGCTGAGTTGTTTGACGGCTTCGGCTTGAAGTTCAAAGACTTTGAAATAGGTAATGTCGTCACGGCTGACGGGTAGCCAGACGGCGCGGGGAGTGGGAGGAGTTTTATAGAATTTTTCTCTAAGTATGAGTTCGTGAGTGTCTTCTGCCCAGAGTTCAAAGGTGTTGTCTTCTGCTGCGGCTTGGAGGAGTTCTTTCCAGATGCCCTGAGGGTCGCACCAGATGAGCAGGGGGGGTTGGGGACTTCTGCGGTTGAGGACTTGCAGGATTTCTTGGCGAAGCCAGTTGCGAAGGCTATCTGGGGCGGTCATAATCAAGTTTGACTAACATTTTTGCAGGTTCTAGCTATTCAGTTAAGTGTTCTAATTTGGTGAGCCATTCATTAAAATGAGGACATTTTTCTCTAATAGTTTGTAAACCTATTTTCTGAGCCATTAAAGGACCTACAGAGACTTTTGAGCTTTCATAACCAGGAATAAACTGATTAATGCGTTTAGAAGGGGCTGTGGTAACTCCATCATTAATTAGTTCTGGGGATAAAAATTTGTTGCAAACCTCTGACAATTGTTGTACTTCTTGTTCATATTCAGGAAACCGCTCGGCTAGTTTGCTTGGATCGGACAAAATTAAAGCTTCAAATTCATGGAGTTGAATATAAGGAATAAAACGAGAATCATTAATGTCGTCAAAAAAAGCGCTTTCTAGATGTTTGACTTTTTGGTAAGGATCGGATTTCTTTTGCGCTCCATCAAACTGAGGGAATTCATTGGGTAAAGCATATAAATCTAACATCGTTGTAAATCTCGCCTTCTGGTCTTTATCTTGTTTTAACCAGAGCATAATATCTTTTTTTATTTTTTCATAACTGACTGCTCCACCTCGATAAACTTTAGTCTTAGTTCGTTTAGTCGTAATACAATGAACATCGGTTGAGATATTAAAATACCCTAAATGGTCAGTTAAAATAAATTTTATAAATTCCTCTTCTGTTTGCCCCTCCGCAATAATATGTAAACGAATCATCGGCTGGGTCTTCCTCCAATGATATTTTTATTCCATAGTTCAGATAATGAATACTCTTCTAACCAATCTTGAAGGTTTGAAGCCTCTTGTCGATAAAAAGAAGATTGACGATTTTTACGTTCGACAACAATAATATCTTTGGGTTCAAAACAATCAATTAAGAGGGTTGACTGAGTAGCTAAGATAACTTGAATATGAATGGACACACTATTAATTAAACCGCCAATAATATTAATGGCATAAGGGTGTAAACCTAATTCTGGTTCATCTAAAATTAAAACATCAGGTAAATTGTTTTGGGGTTGTAATAAAAGGGCAACTAATGCCATTGTTCTTAAGGTTCCATCTGATGCTTGATGAGAGCTAAAAATTAAATCACTATCCCTTTCTGTCCATTGTAAAATAACCGAGTTATTCACGGGTTCTAAAACAAAATCTGCAAAAAATGGAGCGATTTGAGTCACAGTCTCTACGATTCGTTGGTAATAAATTGGTTCTGTTTCTTTGATTCGCAAAAGAAACGGCGCTAAATTCGCTGCATCTTCTCGAAGATATCGATTATCTTCTATACTCCATCTTTGTCTAATGCGAGCCGTTTCTGAAGTATTATGAAATTGATAAATAACACAATTTTGTATCAGTCTAAAAATTGTTTGAGCCGTTGGATCGCCTAACTTGGCTATGTCAATTAATTTGGCTTCTTTATGACCTGCGTCTAAGGATGTCCAATTCGCTAATCCATTAAAAGTATTACGAGAAAAACGATATTTTTCCTCTGCAAATACGAAAGTATCTGAGGCTGCATGAAACAGTCTTAAGCAGTAATCATTTCTTCCTGCATCTGTTTCAAAATGAAGTTCTGCTTCCATTTGTGGAGTGACAGACGCACCATCAAATAGTAAGGAATTTGCTCCTCCTGATTGACCAACAAAGAATTGTAATTTACCAGGGCTTTGCATCATCCAACGCAATAATTTAAAAAACGAGATAAAGTTAGATTTCCCCGCTCCGTTTGCTCCAATTAAAACATTAATGGGGGCTAGTTCTAGCTCCATTTCTCGAATTGATTTAAATCCTTTTAGTTGAATTTTTTTTAACATAAGTTGGACAAACGTTACATTGAGAATTGCTTTAATGGTATTTTATTTCCACCAACCGGGTTGTGGCAGTTTCCCCCCGCGGCACCAACGGCGTTCGTCGGCACGCCATTCCGCCCGATCGCTTATCGCCTTCTCGACATCCTTTTTCGCAATTACCTCAGCAGCTAACAGTCCAGCTTTCTGTAACGGCGCGATGTTAACTCGCACACCATCGTTCAAGTCTGGCACGTAGGCACTCTCTTGAGCAACAAACTCCGCCACTGTCTTGGGTGGGTTGCGGCGTCCGTCGAGGCTGGAAATGGCATCATACAGAGGCTGCGATGATAACCAGGGTTCCCAGGTTTCTGCTTCTGGGCATTTCCAGGTTTCGATTGACAAGCGAATCGCTGACCCTTTTGCGGTGCGTTGTTCCAGTTCTGCCTTCAGGTTTTTAATCTTAGCTTTGAGGGTTGCGAGTGTGTTGTTAATTTCGTCGCGTCGGGTGTCGTCACGTTTCGTTCCTAACTGCTTTAACTCGTCTTTGAGTTGTTTGGTTTCTTCTGTGGCATCCTTAATCTGTTGTCGCAATGGGACTAGCAAGGTTTCGTTGAATTTCGCCCACCAGCGCTGACAAGCAAGAGATAGAGAACCATTGACCATCGATTTTGCTTCTTTGCAGATGAGTTTGGCGAGGTCGGCTGAGGTGGGGTCGTTGGTTAGGTTAGCGGCATCCGGTGGCTGAGTACCGACAGCAGAACAGTGGTGGTCGAGATGGGTTAATGCCTCTTCTATCCAGTTGGGGAAGCCGGGGTGGAGTTTGGTTTCTTGCGCCGTTTGTTTCCAGGTTTCCAGGGGTTCCGGTTGCATCACTTCCATCAGTTTTCGCAACCAGCGGACTTTGAGGCAGAGGGTGGCATCGTCAATTGCTAGTTGGCGCAGTCTGGCTTTTAAGGTTTTGGTATCGTTGGGACAAAAGCCAGTGGTGGCTGCTTCACTCAGTTTTTGGTCAAAGGCGTTGAGTTCTTCTATCCAGTTCTGGAGTTGCAGGATACGTCCAGCTTGGTCGGTTGTGCGTTCGTCGCTGGGGATGTTTTCTAAGGTACGCAATTCGGTTTCGTAGCGTGTCCGGAGGGAACCGATGTACTGAGTGCGAAGTTTTGGCAAGAGGTCGCCGTCGAGTTGGTGGTAGTATACGAGGCTGGAAAAGGCAGGGGCTAACCTCATGCCTCGGCTTCCTCTGCTGCCAGACGCAGGAGTAGATTCGATTTGCCACGCGATCGGGCGTTTTTTGAATTGGGAGATGTGCCGTTTGAAGAATCCCCCGGTCAGCCATTTTTCTAGGCTGGTGCCGACGATTTCTGCAAATTCCCGTTCGATACTGGCGACGTTACCCTTGGGGAATTCGGCGGCGATTCTGTCGCGGACTCTGTATAGCAGGGTTTGTTCGCCTGCACCTGTGGAAATGGGGATGATGCCGTCTTTATCTGCCCAGTCGGGGACGGGTTCGCCTGCTTCGATTTGTTTGGGCCAGCGATGACCAAGTAGGCGCAGTATCATAACGGTGAAGGTGTCTTCGGTGAAGCGTTTTTCTTCTGGGATACAGCGCCAGCCTTCCTGTTCTCTGCCTTCTTTGAGTAGCCAGTAGACGGAGATGGGATGGATTTCTAGTTTGACGGAGAGTTCTTCGAGGAAAGTTTCGGTGGGGATGGGGATGTGTGCGCCAACTGCGACTTCTGATTCTTCTTCATCTGCTTCGTCATCAGTTGAGGTGTCGGTGTCTATGTCTTCATCATTGACAACTTTTGCACCTGAACCGGATTCATAAAGGTTACGCAAGCAGCGCTTGATATCGGTTAGTTTGTCTGTGGAGAGGGTGAGGCGATCGCAGTTTTCCAGAATGTTAAGGAGTTCTTGCGGAATTTCGGGAAGTTCTGAGGGGAGTTCGACTAAGGTGTCGTACTTGCAAATCAAGGGAAACCATCCAGCAGGAGTACCAACTTCATCAATTACAGATGCAATATCATCATCTGCTACTTCATAAGCTGTAAAGGCCTCCTTTTCATTTATCCCTTCAACTGCGTGCAATACTGCTGCAATACACTCACTCCTTGATAAGTTGGCATTTATTGCGATAAAAAGACTTGATATTGAATGTCGTGATATCCAATTTTCTTTGAAAGTCTGCTCCGTTGGATTGCAGCTTACCAGCCATCTTTTAAGTGTGAGACATATTGGCTCAATAGCAGAGACAGCTTTTGGAATAGCATTAGGGATTGGTACACGGGGAACATAAGCCTCGTCAAAGTCAAGGGCCTGTGCTATGGATCTCAATAGGTAGCTAGGTAGCCGTGTATTTAATACTGCAACAATTCCATTAATGGATTCGCTTCTAATAAAGAGTCCAGGACCTTTAGCGTCAAAAAAAGTTCCTGCCACCATTTCGCGCACGCCAAGTGACCCTCTTGCCGTCTCAGAGTATGTCCATCCTCCTTTACCTTGAAAAGTTAAGTTTCTAACAGCACCTGAACCAGTTTCTTGGATACTTCTGATACAGTATTCTAGGTTAATCAGTAAATACTCAAAACCACACCAGCGTGCGTAGCCTCCCCCTTTAGAATATGAACTCCAACATAAGCTAGGAAATGCGATTTCCCAATAAAAACGCAAAAAACGCTCATTTTTACCCGTAGAGATACCACTGGCAATATTTGCAATGTTGCCTAGTGTTGAACCTGCGAGCAACTCGAAAAAATGAGGTGGAAGCCAATATACCAAAGGACTCTCAGGAATTGATACAAATTTATTCTGCTCAACCCGATAACGAATCCTGCTGCTAGTTTCAGCAATGGACTCGGCAAGTAATCGAGCCTGTTGATTAGCTAAGCGAGGGGAAGACAGGCGGACGGCATAAATTTGTCTATTTAAGTTATTGTCAGATGTAGAAAATACAAAAAGAACGACGTTTCCAGGGGGGTCTGCCTCTGAAAAGGCATATCGCCCAAGCTGTGCAATTATATCTATACAATCCTGTTCAATAATTAAAAGGCGTAACTCTACAAAGGAGCTAAGAAACATCCAGGTTTGAAGAGTAATCATTCCTACCCGTCCACCTTCGTACGCTAATTTCCGACAGCGCAAGATAAAAGCAGCATAGAGATCACGCTTACCAGGAGCATACTGTTTGGCAACATAACTTTTCAGCATCGTCCCCATATTCTTTGAACCCATATAAGGCGGATTTGCTGCTACCACGTCATACCGCTTTGCCAACAAATCAAATAATGCCAGCCCCTTGCCAGCAGACTGTCCAAAAAACGCTTCTGATAAATCTGCTGCCTCTGCCTCTGTATTAAAGTGTTCCTTCAACCTGGAGAGTGTCTTTTTTTGCCAATCCTCATAAGACTCCACCCCCAAAGGCAATTCCCCTTGAACCACCACAGGTTCAAATAAATCCAACTGGAGATTCATCTTCATCTCAACTTCTTCTTTGCCCTTGAGGTAGCGCAACTCCTTCTCTACAGGCTCCTCAATCTGCAATAATGACCCCAGTTGGTGGGCATTTTCCAATCCTTCAAACACCGTTTCCAACGCAGGACGCAACGGTTCATCGTCTGGGTATCGCTTCAAAAACGCCTCCAGATGGTTCTTACCCCTCGGCAGACGAATATTGGTCGCCACCAAATGTCCCCGAAACTCATCCAAATAAGACGCTTCCAAATCCAGCGCTTTTTCCTTCGCCTTCATCCACAGCGCCGCCGTTGCAATCTGCACCGCCCGTTCATCAATATCAATGCCATACAGATTGTGATTAAGAATCGCCGCACAGATTTCCTCTGGTTCCGTTAACCTGTCCTCCTCCTCATACATCGCATAGAACAGGTCAAACGCCTCCAGCAAAAAGTGACCCGAACCCACTGCCGGATCGAGAAAGCGAACCTCTAAAATCGACTTATGCTCGACAGGCGATCGATCCGCATCTTTGACGTAATACTCCCAATCTTGATACAGCTTGGATTGCGGATTCATCCCCATCCACAACGCCCCCAAGCTATTCTGCACCAGGAACTTCACCATGTAAGGCTCGGTGTACAATTGAGTTGCCGGGACAATATCCGCCCCCTCAATCTTCGCTCCCTTCTTCGTGCGAACCTTCTCAAAAACTCGGTCTTTCTCCTCCGCGTTCCAATACTGATACGCCCAACCCAAAGCATCCGGTGCCTCAAACACCTCATCCGTCGCAGGTGCTTGTCCCCCTACCGTCTCCCGCCCCGACAGCAAAGCAATACACCGTTTAAGTGCCGATACCGAAGGTCTCAGGGCAACGGCTGGTGCTTTAGGATTAAATAGCTGGGGTAACTCCGTTGCTCTCTCGGCAAACTCCTCACTCAAGACGGCAAACAACCCATCGTCCTCACCCGCACAAGTTTCAGGGTTACGACGGGCAAAGCGATTGTGAACCAGCGATCGCCCTCCATAGGCTTCCTTCTGTAAAATTACCTCATCGATAATCATCCGCGCCTCCATACAGCGGAGCGCAAACAGACGGTTTGCCCAAGTATAGGCAGACTCATACCAAGTTGCGGTCAAAAGTAGTAGACTTGCAAGAGTTGAGAGCTATTGAGAGAAGTGAGCTTCAGCAGTCAGGCTTTCAATGGCGCGACGCAGAACGTACCCTCTCCGAGAAGAGCGAATGA
>JAESFH010000341.1_pt1 | contig 13438 bp, 9 predicted proteins | sample 9269381 | NCBI WGS metagenome assembly JAESFH01 (sample SAMN14504062, study PRJNA617094) | algae metagenome | isolation source: Aphanothece sp. CMT-3BRIN-NPC111 and co-occurring heterotrophs from well... | place: USA: Clark Mountains Wilderness, California | collected 2010-04-18
TGCGGCCCTTGAAGGCCGCGATGGTGTCCTCGACGAAGCCGGATTCGTTGAGGGTGTCGGTGTGGATCATGACCTGGATGTCGTGATCGTCCGCGACCGACAGGCAGTTGTCGATCGCCGCCGGCGTCGTGCCCCAGTCCTCGTGCAGCTTCATCGCGCAGGCGCCGGCCTCGATCATCTCGACGAGCGCCCCGGGCAGCGAGGCATTGCCCTTACCGGCGAGTCCGAGATTGACCGGGAACGAGTCGAAGGCGCGGATCATCATTTCGATGTGCCAGGGACCCGCCGTGCAGGTCGTGGCTTTCGTGCCCTCCGCGGGGCCGGTACCGCCGCCGAGCATCGTCGTGACGCCCGACATCAGAGCCTCTTCGATCTGCTGCGGGCAGATGAAGTGGATGTGGCTGTCGAACCCGCCGGCGGTCAGGATCTTGCCCTCGCCCGCGATCACCTCCGTGCCAGGCCCGATCACGATGGTGACGTTCGGCTGGATGTCCGGGTTGCCGGCCTTGCCGATCGTGTGGATGCGGCCGCTTTTGAGGCCCACATCCGCCTTCACGATCCCCCAATGGTCGAGGATCAGCGCGTTGGTGATGACCGTGTCGACCGCACCATCCGCATTGGTGACCTGACTCTGGCCCATGCCGTCGCGGATCACCTTGCCGCCGCCGAACTTCACCTCCTCGCCATAGGTGGTGAAGTCCTTCTCGACCTCGATCACGAGATCGGTGTCGGCGAGCCGCACCCTGTCGCCGGTCGTCGGGCCGAACATGTCCGCATAGGCCGAGCGGGAGAACGTGAAAGCCATTGTCTCATTCTCCCCTAGAGCTTGCCCATCACGTCGCCCCGGAAGCCGTAGGCCGTCCGGCTGCCCGCCACGGGGATCAGCCGCACGTCGCGGCTCTGGCCCGGCTCGAAGCGCACCGCGGTCCCGGCCGGGATGTCGAGGCGCATGCCGCGAGCCCTCGCGCGATCGAAGCGCAGCGCCGCGTTCGTCTCGAAGAAATGGTAATGCGAGCCGACCTGGATCGGCCGGTCGCCAGTGTTGGCGACGGTGAGCGTGATGCTCTCGCGGCCCTCGTTCAGCGTGAGGTCGCCCGCTTGCGCGGTGATTTCGCCGGGCTGCAGCGTTCCATGCGCGCCGCGGATCGGGTGGTGCACGGTGACGAGCTTGGTGCCGTCAGGAAAGGTCGCCTCGACCTGCACGTCGTGGATCATCTCGGCGACCCCGTCCATGACCTGGTCGGCGCTGAGCACGTTGGCTCCGGCCTCCATGAGGGTGGCGACGGAATGTCCGTCGCGCGCTCCCTCGACGACGAAATCCGTGATCAGCGCGACGGCCTCCGGGTAGTTGAGCTTCACGCCCCGGTCGAGGCGCCGGCGCGCCACCACGGCGGCCATGGCGATGAGGAGCTTGTCCTTCTCGCGGGGGGTCAGCTGCATGACGGGAAACCTCGGTTCACAGGTGCCAGGACCTTACGTCTGCCAGGAGCGGGGAAGCGGCTCGCCGCGGAAGCCTTCGAGGAAGCGCGTCAGATCGGCCCGCAGGGCTTGCGGATCTCCTGCGAGGAAGCGTGCAAGCAGCATGCCGTCGAAGGCCGTGACGCCGCATTCGCACGAGGCGCCCTCGAGCAGGGCACGCGCGGCGTCGAGGCGCTGTTCCGCGTCGGCGGCGACATGGAGGAAGGTCGCGAGCGCACGGGCGCCGCCCGCAACAGCCGGGCGGCTCAGGGTATCGGCGATCCGGCCTTCGAGTCGCACGTCCTCGGCGAGCACGAGGCGCCCGCCGCGGCGCACGCGCCAGCGGTCGCGGAACGCACCCTGCTCTACCGATTCGCCCATGGCGAGGCGCCCGAAGACCGCGCTTTCGACGAGAGTGAGCGACGCGTCCGCCGCCATGCCGACCTCCAGGGTGCGGCTGAGGCGGGTCCGGTCGAACAGGATCTGCTCCTGGGGCAGCCAGGCGAGCCGGCTGCCCTCATGGAGCACGAGGCTGATGGCGATCTCGGTGTCGGGACCGTCGGAGCGGTAGATCTTCTCCGCAGCCTGACTGGTGAGCACCGCCGCGGCGCTAGCCTGCACCGTGACGTCGACCGCCATGCGGTCGCCGGCCGCCATGCCGCCGCCGGTGTTGATCAGAACGCCCTCGCCGGAGCGGGGAAAGCGCACGCGGTAGCCGCCGCTCTCCGCGATGGTCAGCGGCGCGGTGCCCCGTGCGGTCCGGGCGAAGACAAGGCGCACGCCGCCATGGGCCCGCACGAAGGCAGGCATCTGAACCAGGTTGTTATAGGGGGAGACCATCAGCATACGGCGTGAGCATTGCCGCTCCAGGCCGCAACCGACAAGGCGAGAGCCGCATCAACCTGCTCAAAAGACAGGCAGCCTGCCGAATTAGTAGACGATCTTGTCGAGCTTCGTGCGCCAGGCCTCGAACACGGACTTGGCGTCCTCCGTGGGCGCGTGGATCGTCGGGATCAGGCGCTCGGAGACAGGCTTCGGGATCTCGTCGTAGAGGAGTTGGTCGTCGAAGCCGATCGCGGCGGCGTCAGTCCGCGTGTTGGCGAAGACGATGCGCGAGACCCGCGCCCAATAGGCGGAGGCGAGGCACATCGGGCAGGGCTCGCAGCTCGTGTACAGGGTTGCGCCGGGGAGCGAGAACGTGCCCAGGGCCTCGCACGCCCGGCGGATCGCCGTGACCTCCGCATGCGCCGTGGGATCGTTCGACGAGGTCACCCGGTTCCAGCCCTCGGCCAGCACCTGACCGTCGCGCACGATCACGGCGCCGAACGGACCGCCCTCCCCGCGCTCCATGTGCTCGCGCGAGAGCGCGACGGCGCGGGCGAGATGAAGGTGGTCGTCAGGCGTGAGCGTGCTCATGAGGCTCTCTTAGCGGATCGGCCGCCCCACGGGAAAGTCCCGCCAGGCGCTCGCGCTCGGCGAGGAGCTGAGCGGCCACGGAAGTCGCGATCACCGCCGGCTCCTTGCCGTGGATGCCCGCGATCCCGATCGGGCTGACAAGGGCCCGGATGCGCTCCTCCGCAAGGCCGAGTTCGCGCAGGCGACGCTCGAACCGGGCGCGTTTGGTGCCGGAGCCGATGAGCCCCACGAAGGGGAAGTCCCGCCGGAGCGCCGCGGCCGTGATCGCGAGATCGAGGGCGTGGTCGTGGGTCATGATGAGCACGAGCGAATCCGCTGGCGCGCGGGCGATGTCCGCCTCGGGATCCGGCATGCGCACGGGTGTGGCATTCGCGGGGATGTGAGCGGGGAAAGCGTCCTCGCGCGAATCGACCCAGCGCACCGCGAACGGCAAGGGAGCCAGCGCTAGAACGAGCGCGCGGCCCACATGACCGGCGCCGAAGAGGAGGACGGGCGTGGGACGATCCCCGTAGGCTTCGCGCCAGCTCAACCGGCCCTCTCCCCCCTCGTGGGGGAGAGCCGGAGTGGGGGGTACAGGGCGACTCTCCCCATTCGGGGAGGAAGGGAGCACGCGCACGACCCTCCCGTCTTCTTCCATCATGCAATCGACTGCGAAGGCCCCCTCGCCTTCCGCTCCCGCCAGGGCCTCGAGATCGCCGAGATCTCGCCGGTCGAAGGTCTCGACCAGCACGCTGACCCAGCCGCCGCAGCATTGGCCGAGATCCGGCCCAAGCGCCTGCCCGACGAACCGCGCCCGGCCCCGTCCCTGTGCCAGAGCCTGGCGCGCTTCGCGCAGCATCGCCCATTCGAGCCCGCCGCCTCCGATGGTGCCGTGGAAGGCGCCGTCCGGGCGCACGATCATGCGGGCGCCGGCTTCTCGCGGCACGGAGCCCCTGGCCTCATGGATCGTGACGAGCGCGGCCGCGCCGTGCTCGGCGACGATTGCAGCGAGGCGCCGCCAGACGATCATGGGGGGAGCGGCTTCCCGCGCAAGGTCTGGCAGGCGCGCAAGACCGCCTCGGGAGTGGCGGGCGCATCGAGCGGCACGGGCTGAGCGGGATCCAGCGCGTGCACCGCGTCGGCGAGGGCGCAGAAGGCCGAATTCGCCAGCATGATCGGCGGCTCGCCCACGGCCTTCGAGCGGTAGATGGTCTCTTCGCGGTTCGTATTCGGGAAGAGCGCGACGCGGAAATCCGCCGGGACGTCGGAGGCCACGGGGATCTTGTAGGTCGAGGGCGCGTGCGTCCGCAGCCGCCCCTCCGCATCGAAGACCAGCTCCTCGGTGGTGAGCCAGCCCATGCCCTGCACGAAGCCGCCCTCGATCTGACCCATGTCGATCGCCGGATTCAGGGACTTGCCCACATCGTGCAGGATATCGACGCGGGTGACGCGGTACTCGCCCGTGAGCGTGTCCACGATCACCTCGGAGCAGGCCGCACCATAGGCGAAGTAGAGGAACGGACGGCCTGTGCCCTTGGCGCGGTCCCAGGTGATCTTCGGGGTCTTGTAGAACCCGGCTTCGGAGAGCTGAACGCGCGCGAGGACGCATTTCTTCGCGAGATCGGTGAAGGACAGGCTTTCGTTGCCGACGAAGACCCGGTCGTCCCGGAACACCACCTCGTCCTCGCTCACGCCGTAGAGCTCGGCCGCATGAGCCGCCATGCGCCGCCGGATCGCGCCGGCCGCGATCCGGGCCGCCATGCCGTTGAGGTCCGTTCCCGACGAGGCTGCGGTCGGCGCGGTGTTGGGCACCTTCGCGGTCGTGGTCGCGGTGATGCGCACGCGCTCCATCGCGATGCCGAACTCCTCGGCCACCACCTGCGCGACCTTGATGTAGAGCCCCTGCCCCATCTCGGTGCCGCCGTGGTTCAGGTGCACGGAGCCGTCCTGGTAGACATGCACCAGCGCGCCGGCCTGGTTGAGGTGGGTGAGCGTGAAGCTGATGCCGAACTTGACGGGCGTCAGCGCGATGCCGCGCTTCATGACCGGCGACGCTGCGTTGAAGGCCGCGATCTCGCGGCGGCGTTCCCGGTAGTCGCTGCTCTCCTCGAGCGACCGGATCAGCGCGTGCAGGGTGTCGGTCTCCTCGACCTCCATGCCGAACGGGGTCAGGTTCGCTCCGGGCCGGTAGAGGTTGGCATAGCGCACGTCGAGCGGGTCGCGGCCGGTCGCCCAGGCGATGCGGTCCATCACGTGCTCGATCGCGAGCATGCCCTGCGGCCCTCCGAAGCCGCGGAAGGCGGTGTTCGACACCGTGTTGGTCTTCAGCCGCCGCGAGCCGACGCGCACCTCCGGCAGCCAATAGGCGTTGTCGGAGTGGAACATGGTGCGGTCGACGACACCGCTCGACAGATCCGCCGAATAGCCGCAGCGGGCGAGGTGCTCGACCGCGTAGCCCTGGATCCGGCCGTCCTCGTCGAAGCCCACCTGCCAGTCGCAGCGGAAGTCGTGACGCTTGCCGGTGAGGATGAAGTCGTCGTCGCGGTCGAGGCGCAGCTTGCAGGGGCGGCCCGTGACCTTGGCGGCGAGCGCCGCGATGGCGGCCCATTGCGTCGCCTGGCTCTCCTTGCCCCCGAAGCCGCCGCCCATGCGCCGGATCTCGCAGGTCACGTAGGCGTCGGGGATGCCGAGCACGCGCGCGACCACGTGCTGGACCTCGCTCGGGTGCTGGGTGGAGGAATGGACGTAGACATCGCCGTCTTCGCCGGGGATCGCGAGCGCGATCTGGCCTTCGAGGTAGAAGTGCTCCTGGCCCCCGACCCGGAAATGCCCCTCGAGACGGCGGGGCGCGGCGGCGATGGCGGTCAGCGGATCGCCGCGGCCGAAGGCGTAGTCCGGCAGCACGGTCTCGTTCCGCTCCAGCGCGTCCTCGACGGTGACGCTCGGCCGCTCGGCCTCGATCTCCATGGAGGCGAGCTTCACGGCTCGCCGCGCGATGTCGCGCTCCGTCGCGACCACCGCGAACACGGCCTGCCCGTGGAAGCCGATGGCATCCTCGACGAACATGGGATCGTCGCCGAAGGCGGGCGACACGTCGTTCTTGCCCGGGATGTCGGCTGCCGTCAGCACGGCCACGACCCCTGGCACTGCGCGGATGGCGGAAACGTCGAGCGACACGAGCCGACCGCGCGCCTTCGGGGACTGCCCGATGGCGATGTGGAGCGTTCCCTCAGGCTCGCGCAGATCGTCGATGTACTGGGCCGCACCCTGCACGTGCTTGGCGGCGGAATCGTGCGGAAGAGCCTGGCGGACGTGGCGGAGCGGCTCGGCATCGACCGGCTTCATTGGAGCGTTCATGGCCCCTACTCCGCCGCCTGAAGGGTTTCGCGACGGCCGACGATCCGCGTCGCAGCCGTGTCGCCGGAGGCAACCTCCATCAGGGCTTTGAGGAGGAGGTTGCGCGCGACGGTCATGCGGTAGGCGGCCGAGGAGCGGTGGTCCGACATCGGCTGATAATCCCGCTCCATCGCGTCGAGTGCGGCGTCCCAGGCGGCGGGCTCGTCGAGGGATCGCCCAGCGAGGGCCGCCTCGGTCGCCGCGGCCCGCTTCGGCGTCCCCGCCATGCCGCCGAAGGCGACACGGGCTTGGGCGATGCGGCGTCCCTCGAGGGTGAACCGGAACGCGCCCATCGCCGAGGAGATATCCTCGTCGAAGCGCTTCGAGACCTTGAAGCAGCGGAAAACCTCGCTGGCCTTCAGCTTCGGCACGATCACGCGGCGCACGAACTCGCCGGGTTGCCGGTCCTGCTGGCGGTAGGCGATGAAGAACGTGTCGAGAGGGATGGTGCGCAGGCCTGCGGGACCGCGCAGTTCGAGCTCGGCGCCGAGTGCGATGAGGGCGGGCGCAAGGTCGCCGATGGGGGAGCCGTTGGCGATGTTGCCCCCGACCGTGCCGGACGCGCGCACCTGCGCCGAGCCGAAGCGGCGCATCAGCTCGCCGAGATCCGGGTCGATGGCGGCAAGGGAGGCGAAGGCCTGCGCATGGGTCGCGGTGGCGCCGATCGCGAGAGCCTTAGGGTCATCCTCGATCCGCTCGAGCCCGGCGACGCGGCCGAGCCAGATCACCTTGTCGAGGGACGTCATGCCCTTCGTGACCCAGAGCCCCACATCGGTCGCGCCGGCGACCAACGTCGCGTCCGGGTGCTCGGCGTAGAGATGCCCGAGCGACGCCTCGCTCGCCGGCGCTGCAAAGAACCGGGTGGCATCGCCGAGGAAGACATCGGCGTCGTCCGCGGCGGTCGCGAGGCGCTCGGTGGTCACGGCCCGGTCGGCCGCGAAACGGTCGTCCGGGCCGTCCGCGCAGGCCTGGAGCGCTGCATCGACGATGGGGCGATAGCCGGTGCAGCGGCAGAGGTTGCCCGCGAGCGCGTCGTTGACGGCCGCGCGGGAGAGCGGCCGTGCGCCTTCCTGGTAGAGGGTGAAGAGGCTCATCACGATGCCGGGAGTGCAGAACCCGCATTGCGAACCGTGATGCGCCACCATGGCGGCCTGGACGGGGTGGAGGGCCTCCCCGTCCGCCAGATCCTCGACGGTCACGATCTCGGCGCCGTCCGCTTGCCCGAGCAGCAGGACGCAGGCATTGACGGGCTCATAGACGAGACGCCCGTCCTTCACGCGCCCGAGCGCCACCGTGCAGGCGCCGCAATCGCCCTCGGCGCAGCCCTCCTTGGTGCCCGTGGCACGCTCCCGGAGGCGGAGATAGTCGAGGAGCGTCGTCCGCGGGTGGAACCCGCCGATTTCGACCCTCTCGCCCCGCCGCCAGAACCGGATCGTGTCCCGTACCACCAGAAAACCCTCCGCCGCTCTCGGCCGATCCCTCACGAAGATCGGCTAGAATGGCGGAAGCGGCGGTCTTCGCCAACCGGGGCGATGTCGCAGAGCTGGGCCCTCTGGTGCCCCGGAGGGGTGCCGGCTACCAGGCGCCGGTGTTCGGCATGGAGGTCCAGGGTTCGGCCGGGGCCTTGGGCTCCCCACGCTGGAGCAGCTCGATCGAGATGCCGTCGGGCGAGCGGACGAAAGCCATGTAGCCGTCCCGAGGCGGACGGTTGATGGTGACGCCGGCATCCATCAGCTTTCGGCAGGTCTCGTAGATATCGTCGACCCGGTAGGCAAGGTGGCCGAAGTTGCGCCCACCCTGATAGGAATTTTCATCCCAATTGTAGGTGAGTTCGAGCAACGGGGAGCGCGTGTCCTTCGACTTCTCGACGTCGCCGGGCGCCGCCAGGAACACCAGGGTGTAGCGACCCTTCTCGTTCTCCATGCGGCGGACTTCGACGAGGCCAAGCTTGTTGCAGTAGAAATCGAGGGCCTGGTCGAGGTTGCCCACGCGAACCATGGTGTGGAGGTATTCCATTCTGGTCTCCCGTCCTTTGGTGTTCCCGTCATGGCGCGTTGCGCCCCCACGTCAAGGGCGGCAGGCGTCCGCCATGCAGGTCGCGCAGGGCAGGTGCCCGGGCTCGGGTCCGCGGTGTGAACTCGTCCAGCGCACCGGGGGTGACCTCGGACCGGCAATTGACTAAGGGAGGCGCTTCGGCAGAAGGGCCCCGCATCCCGTGACAGACGCGCAGCAGGCGAGCAACCGGCGCAAGGAGCGCGCGGCGCTCTGGTCGATTGCGGCCAGCGCCGGCATCACCCTGGCCAAGGGTCTCGCGGGCTTCGCGACCGGCTCGCTCGCGCTCATTTCCGACGCGGCGCACAGCCTGCTGGACGTCGCCTCGACCACGATGACCTGGATGGCCGTCCGCGCCGCCCACAAGCCCGCCGACGAGGAGCACCAATACGGCCACGGCAAGGTCGAATCCCTTGCCGCCCTGGTCCAGACCGCCTTTCTGTTCCTGCTCTCCGGCGTCGTGGGCTACGAGGGGCTGCGCCGCTTGATCGCGGGACAGTCGGAGGTGGAGCCGAACTGGCTCGCCGTGGCCATCCTGGTGGCCGCCATCCTCGTCGACGCGTGGCGCTGGTGGTCGCTCAAGACCGTGGCCCGCGAGACCGACAGCGAGGCCCTGGAGGCGGATGCGCTCCATTTCTCCGCGGATCTCGTCAACTCGGCGCTGGTCCTCGCGGCCCTCGGGGCTGCGGCGCTGGGCTACCCGCAGGTCGACTCGCTCGTCGCGGTCGGGGTGTCGCTCTTCATCGCCCTTGCGGGATTCCGGCTGGCGAAGCGGACCATCGACACGCTCCTGGACGCGGCGCCGAAGGGTCTCGCCGACCGGATCCGCTCGCATGCCGGGGCGGTGCCCGGGGTCGTCTCCGTCGACCGGGTGCGGGTCCGCGGCGTCGGCGGGCAGGTGTTCGGCGAGGTGCTCGCCCGGGTGCCGCGCACCCTGCCCCTGGAAAAGGTCGCAGCCATCAAGGCCCGGATCGTCGCGGATGTGCAGCGGGAGGTTCCCCGGGCCGAGATCACGGTTGCGACCGAGCCGGTGCAACTCGATGACGAGACGGTGCTGGAGCGCATCCTGCTCATCGCCGCGAAGCGGCGGGTGCCGGTGCACCACATCATGGTCCAGGAGGTGGGAGGCCGCCTCAGCGTCAGTCTCGACTTCGAGGTCGACGGACGCATGACGCTCGGTAGCGCCCATGCGCTCGCGACCAAGCTCGAGACAGCCATCGGGGACGAGTTCGGAGAGGGGATCGAGGTCGAAACCCACATCGAACCCCTGCGGGTGGGGGCGCTCGCGGGCGTGGACGAAAGCCTGGAGATTTCAGGCCGGCTGGCAGGCTGGCTCAGCGACACGGCAGCGCGGATCGGGGGCGTCGCGGACATCCATTCGGTGCGGGTCCGTCGGACCGGCGACGGCCTGGTCGTGAACTATCATTGCTGCTTCGACCCGTCGCAGACGGTCGCGAGCGTGCACGCGCATGTGGACGAGCTGGAGAGGCGCTTCCGGGCCGAGCACCCGGAGGTCCTGCGGGTCATCGGCCACGCGGAGCCCCTGAAGGAGCGCGGCTGAGGCGGAGTCCTGCGGGGCGGCGGACTGATTCCACGCCTGAGAGGGCGGCGATATGCCCGCATGAACCGGGTTCTCATGGGCGCCCCTCAGAGCGCGCCGCGATAACCCGGCTCCCGCCCGCGACCGGGCCTCGCATTGCCACCGCGCCCACCGGCGTCATAAACACCCGGGCCCAACAGACGCGAGCCTCAGCGATGCGCACAGAAACCGCCCCCGTCATCCGACTCGAGGATTACCGGCCGAGCGACTACCTCATCGACCGCGTCGAACTGGATGTAAGGCTCGATCCGGTGGCCACGCGGGTGACCGCCACGCTGGCGCTGCGTCCCCATCCGGCCGGCAGGCCCGGGGCTCCCCTCGTCCTCGACGGCGACGAACTCGTCCTGAAAGCGCTGATGCTCGACGGCCGGGGCCTCCCGTCCGGCGCCTTCGCGGCCGATCCCCAATCCCTCACGATTCCCGAGCCGCCGCAGCGGCCGTTCACGCTGACCGTCGAGACCGAGGTCAATCCGAGCGCCAACACCAAGCTCATGGGGCTCTACCGGTCGAGCGGGATCTACTGCACGCAATGCGAGGCGGAGGGCTTCCGCCGCATCACCTACTTCCTCGACCGGCCGGACGTGATGGCGGTCTATACGACGCGCATCGAGGCCGACCGGGATGAGGCGCCGGTCCTGCTCGGCAACGGCAATCCCGTCGAGGCGGGCTCGATCGAGGGCACGAACCGCCATTTCGCCGTGTGGCACGACCCGCACCCGAAGCCGTCCTATCTCTTCGCGCTCGTCGGCGGGCGCCTCGGCCGCGTCGCAAAACCCTATCGGACCTCGGAGGGGCGCGAGGTCGAGATCGCGGTCTATGTGGAGCCCGGCAAGGAGGATCGCGCGGACTATGCCCTCGACGCACTGGAGCGGTCCATGCGCTGGGACGAGCGGGTCTTCGGCCGCGCCTACGATCTCGACGTCTTCAACATCGTGGCCGTGTCCGACTTCAACATGGGCGCGATGGAGAACAAGGGCCTCAACATCTTCAACGACAAATACGTGCTGGCCTCGCCCGAGACCGCGACGGACATGGATTACGCGAATATCGAGGCTATCATCGCGCACGAGTATTTCCACAACTGGACCGGCAACCGGGTCACGTGCCGCGACTGGTTCCAACTGTGCCTCAAGGAAGGTCTGACGGTCTTCCGCGACCAGGAATTCTCGTCCGACGAGCGCTCCCGCCCCGTGCACCGGATCGCGGAGGTCAAGACCCTGCGCGCGCGGCAGTTCTCGGAGGATGCCGGGCCCCTCGCTCATCCCGTACGGCCGACGCAGTACCGCGAGATCAACAACTTCTACACCGCGACGGTGTACGAGAAGGGCGCCGAGATCGTCCGCATGCTGAAGACGTTGATCGGCGAGGCGGACTTCCGTCGCGGGATGGACCTCTATTTCGAGCGCTGCGACGGCACGGCCGCGACCGTCGAGCAGTTCCTGCAGGCGTTCGCGGATGTCAGCGGCCGGGATCTCTCGCATTTCGCCCGCTGGTACGCGCAGGCCGGCACGCCGCGCGTCGAGGTGAAAGGCTCCTACGATCAGAAAGCGCGCACGTACCGGCTCGACCTCTCGCAATCGACGCCGCCGACGCCGGGCCAGCCCGCTAAGGAGCCGATGGTCATTCCCGTGGCCCTGGGGCTTGTCTCGGCCGAGGGCGCTGCCCTCGCGGCCGGGAGCGACCGCCTGCGGGACGACGGCGTGTTCGTGCTCGACAAGGCATCCGACAGCCTCACCTTCTCGAACGTGACGTCGGCGCCTGTGCCGTCCGTGTTCCGGGGGTTCTCTGCGCCGGTCAAAGTCGTGCTGGATCTCACGGATGCGGAGCTGCTGGCGCTGCTGCGGCACGATTGCGATGCGTTCAACCGGTGGCAGGCCGCTCAATCGGTCGCCATGCGACTGCTCGTCGGGCTCAGCCAAGGCTCCAACGACGCCGCCGAAGGCCTCGATGGCTTCGCGGCGGCGCTCCGCACCTTCCTCGACGGCGAGGCCGCGCGCGACCCGGCCTTTGCGGCGCTCGTGCTGACGCCTCCCAGCGAAGCCGACATCGCGCAGGAGATCGGCTGCGACGTCGACCCCGACGCCATTCACGCGGCACGCACGCGCATGCGCCGGCATGTGGGCGAGCGTCTGCGCGACCGCTTGATGGGACTGCGACACGACCTGGCGTTGCAAGGGCCCTACAGTCCGGACGCGGCGAGCGCGGGGCGGCGGGCCTTGCGCAACGTCGCTCTCGATCTTCTGGCGGCGGCGGATTCGGGCCTCGGGGAGACGCTCGCGAGCGATCAGCTCGACTGCGCCACGAACATGACCGACCGTGTCGCAGCCTTCGCGGTTCTCACGACGGTGCCCGGCGAAACGCGCGAGCGCGCCATCGCCGGGTTCGGCGAACGCTACCGCGACGAGCCCCTCGTCCTCGACAAGTGGTTCGCGCTCCAGGCCGGCATTCCGGAGGCCGGCACGCTCGACCGCGTGAGAGCCCTGATGAGTCATCCGGCCTTCTCGATCGGAAACCCGAACCGCGTGCGCTCGCTCGTCGGCAGCTTCGCGGCCGCCAATCCGACGCAGTTTCACCGCCCCGATGGCGCCGGCTACGACTTCCTGGCCGGGATCGTGCTTCAGCTCGATCCCGCGAACCCGCAATTGGCCGCGCGCCTCCTGACAAGCTTCGGGATGTGGAAAACAGTGGAAAAATCGCGCCGGGAACGGGCTGAGACGGCCCTTCGGCGCATCGCCCAAAACCCCAATCTTTCCCGCGATGTAAGCGACATCGTTCAACGTTCCCTAGCGTAAGCTTTTTTCCTGTAACGGTCTGACAAATAAGGGTAATTTTTGAGGTGCCTCCAAAGCGCCACACCTGTAAATCGATGTTAATAATTTTCGCCCCGGGACCCTCCTGACCGCTGGACAAATCAGCTGGCGCTGATTCTATTGAGGAGGATTCGGAGAGATGCGGCACGTCCTCCGAACAAGGACGAAAAAGACTTCGGAGGGGGCTTCGCATGGCGGGGGCGGAGACCGCATGTGTATCTGCGCGCGCAGATACGATTCTCGGGATTACGCGATCACTCGCGAGCCCGGCATACAGGCGGCTTGAACAATACGAATCGTGGCTGCGCCTGGCCGTCCCGGCTTTCCTGGGGCTGTTCCTGATCACGCTCGTCGCGAGCGCCTGGATCCAGATCGGTCAGGCCCGCGAGGAAGCGGTCGTCGATGCGATCAGCGACATCGACATCATCGCGACATTGGCGGCGGCGCGGTTCGGTGACCGTCCCGCCCCCGTCGACCAGGTCGCCGCGGCGCGGCGGCTCGACGAGCTGGTGCGGCTCCTCCCCTCCGGCGCAATGGCGCGAGGCCGCAGCCTGTTCCTCGTCGGTCACAAGGGCCAGATTCTCGCCGCCTACCCTCCGGCCGTCGACGCACCGCGCGACCTCGGCGACCTGTTCGGCGACGCACAACCTCTGATGCTGTTTGCCGACCGGGCCGGCGTCATGACGATCAGGCTGGCGGACGGGCAGGACGGGATCGCGACCGTTCG
>JAESFH010000342.1_pt1 | contig 13425 bp, 12 predicted proteins | sample 9269381 | NCBI WGS metagenome assembly JAESFH01 (sample SAMN14504062, study PRJNA617094) | algae metagenome | isolation source: Aphanothece sp. CMT-3BRIN-NPC111 and co-occurring heterotrophs from well... | place: USA: Clark Mountains Wilderness, California | collected 2010-04-18
CTCGTCAAGCCATGTCCCGGGAGAGTGATCATGTCGTCGCATGCTCCCCAGGGAACACCCGCAGCTATCCCGTTGCAAGACTTGTGGCGACCTACTTAGCTTTCCTGTATTTCCCTGGCGCAACCGACTGCCGCTACGCGAATCGCGAAGAATAGCCCGTTCGCGAACCACCGGAATGCTACAGGAGGAACCGGTTCTGTATCAAAAGAGAAGGAGCGATACCATTCGGGTAGATGGATTAATCCCTGGCTCGCAAGGCTGTGGTCGCCGCCAAACAGGACAGGGCCGCACGCCGCCTAAAGAAGCGATCCACAGGGCCATCTGCCGTTAATAACTATCATGCCAGGTGCGCGGGCCACCAGGACTGGACTTCTCCTGACGGTGGGTACCTGAGCCTGTCGCGGTGGTAGCGAAAAAAGGAAGGAGAGCTCCCATCGATCAACCGAAGACGTCCGTGAGGTTTACTCCTCATCACCTCCGCTATTGGAGCGTCGGCTCAAAAGGCGAGGGCCGGGTGTGGGTCGGGACGAGGTGCCGCCTCAAGCACCGGCGCCGCGATGAAACACTAGGCTGACCTTGAACGCCAAAGGCCGTCAAAGTATATACATCGAAGTGCATACAGAGATGGCAATGGCGATCGCCAAGGTGTTCCAGTCCGGTCCCAACCAGGCCATCCGGCTGCCGAGGCAGTTCCGCTTGAGCACGGATGAGGTCGAGACCGTCCGCCGGGGTGATGAGATTGTTCTCAGGGAAAAGCCAAAGGACCTCACCCGAGCGTTCGAGCTGTTGTGCTCGCTCGCAGACTTCGAGCGGCAGGACGCCCCGCCTCAGGAGCGCCAGCGCTTGTAAGCGCCTCGCCCCCTGATCTCAGCTGCGAAACGGCAGAGAGACCTCACGCCCTCCGAAGCCACCCTTGGCGCCCTTTGGAGCCTCCTGGCTCTCTCGACGATCGGCTCTTGCAACGCTTCGGCCGCCGCACTCACTGATCCCCTCCTGGCCGAGTTCATCGGCCCGCCGGCGAGCGTCCTCGGTGCACGTCCGCTCTATTGCAAGCACCGCGGTGAGGGCGCCCGCCGGGGCCGCTTAGGTTCGCTCCCGGCGGGCATTCCTGGTTGGGGTTGTTACCGGATAATCTCCACGATTCGCCGGGTCCGTGGCTCCACGAGCACCGGCTGCTGACCGATGACCACGTACTGGTACTGTGTGACACCGACAGCGGCCGGGAACGCCTGAAGCACGATGTGCCCGGGCAGGACGGCCCCCGTTGTCACCGTGAAGCCGGTGGGCACCTGAACGACGTTCGTCCGGTTCGTCGTCACGTAGTGATACACCCGCGTGCGAACCTCCGGCCGGAGAGCTTCCCGCAGCTCCTGACGCTCTTCCCGAACGTCACGCCGCTCCTCCCGGACCTCGCGTCGCGCGTCCCGCAGATCTTCGAGTGCTCTCCGGTACTCCCGAGGTGTGTCGGCCTGCCGGAGGTCGCGTCTCGCATCCCTGACATCGCCCTGCGCATCCCTCAGTTCTCGCCGCTCCTCACGGACGTCGCGTCTCTCCTGATAAATTTGGGCGAACTGGAGCGGCGTGGGACCCTCAATCGGGGATGCGGATGCGGCACCCGAGCTGAGAAAAGCAGTAGCGGCATAAAGAGCGAACGTCCGGCGCATTACACGACCTCCCATGGGATGGAGCACCTCACCCATCGTCTGGCCAATCCTGGCGATGAGAGGGCCGTTCTCCCTCCCAGTGTTCGTTACGCCGATTAAGGTGAACCGCTCCTTAAGAGGTCTCGTGTGGCTCTCAGGAGCTCGCGGAGTGTCGCTTGGTGGCGTGGAGGGGGCGAAGCGACTTTGACCAAGGCTGACCCCAAGCGCACCCTAGCGGATGCCGCGGATCTCCACCGAGGTATGCTTTTCCTGTCGAACTCCACGTCGGCTCGGCTCCGGTCGGGCTTTCCTTCTGGCCCATCGCCGTCGCCGGTTGAGCTGACCTCAAAGAGCCCTGATCGGAGCGGACGTTCTCCGTGCGGTCTCTCATGATCTCTTATTTCTCGGTCCAGACCGGGATTCATGTGACCGCGGCGCTGGCTGGTTGATGTGACGATGCTAGGGAGACTGCACATGGTCGCACTGGCTGCCTTGCCAGCCGGCGCCTCATCCGCTCGGTGCCGTCATACCGCCACGATTGGGCTGAAGGTGGGCTTCACGGTCCCACACGATCCAGAGCATCCCCCCGCCGGGGATCCTGCGGGACCGCTCGCGCCGGTCGATCAGGTTGATCGACCGGCGCCCCAGATTTGAACCTTCATTGGTCGGTCCTGCTGACCTCCGCGGTGGCGCCGTCTTTAGCGACTGGCTTGCTGACCACTGGCCGGTCACACGCCGCCACCTCCTGTGCCGCTCGCCCCATAAAGCGGTGCATCGCCAGCTCGGCCTGTCGCAAGCAGAATTCGCGCAGGCGCTGCGCATCCCCTTGGCGTCCCTGCGCAACGGGGAGCCGGAATGGGATGGGGTAACTTTACCTTGATGATCGCGGCAGCATAGCTACCTTCGAAAGCCATCCTTTGGCACTTCCGGTGTTCTGTTGACCAAGATGAAACAAGACAGCGACCATAATGATGCGGAAACGGTCGGAGACCTGCCGATCGGGCAGAGGATCCGGATGCTCCGGGAAGCGAGGGGCTGGACTAGGTCCGAATTGGCCAGGCGCGTCGACGTCACCTTTCAAACAATCAAGAATTGGGAAGCCGATCAGTACGAGCCGAGGAGTGAGAAGATTACCAAACTCGCTCGTGAATTCGATGTTACGGAATCCGTGCTGCGGGCGGACGCCCATCACAGCGAAGAAGGGCCGCACCAGGATCTCAAGATAGGTCGCGCTGACAGCGCTTCGCCAACGATCGCTGAATTCGACTTGAGCGTCGCACATCTTCTTGAACTGGCCCGCAAGCGACTATCGATCCTCACGGGAATCGAGACCGGGAAGATCAAGATCACCGTGCAATTCGAGCCGTGACCGACCAGCCGGTCAGCTGAGAGCCCTGCGCTGTGCTGACTTGACGCTCCTTCATCCCGACAAAGACGGTTGGCGTGTCGTGCACGCGCAGGCCCGACGTCAACAGCGTTGCGTGATGCGAAAAAGGCCCTCACACCGATGCGAGGGCCTCTGAACTAAGTGCGGTGAGAGATCATCCAATCAGATGATGGGGACGGTCGCCTGCCACTCGAAGGTGATGCGCTCGAAGCCCCGCAAGGTGATGTCAAGACCCCCGAAGTCGTAATCAGGGAGATCGGACTTGGCAATCGCGTCGGCTTCGAGGATGACGTTAATGGTTTGCTCGTCAAACATGCCCACCAGAGCTGTGTACTCATCGTCAGAGACGGCATTATCCGCAAGCACTGTTGTGACGAGAGAAGAGGCTAATCCTGCTGTTCCCGGGGTCTTGAGGTGCTCCAGGCCGAGCGAGAAATAGAAGACATCATAGCCACTGCCGCCGGAAACAACGACTGTCTCGCTTCCGCTATACTGGTCGAGCATGAAGTGAACAATATCGTTCCCGCCGCCCAAATTGACGGTGTCGCTTCCGCCGGTCCCACCAGGGCCGTTCCCGCCGGGGATGGCGGTGACGAGATAGGTTCCGGTGAGGTAGAGTGTGTCCTGTCCGTCGCCTGTCGTGATTTTGTCGTTGCCGGAACTCACGACGATCAAACTGCCATCATTGCCGCTGGTGATCGTATTGTTTCCGGCAAGATCATGAATACGATTGTACCCATTATTGGCAGAGACGGTGTCGTTCCCGGAGCCGGAACGAATGGTATCCTTCCCGTTGCCGGTCGTCACTGTGTCGTTGCCGTCCCCTGAATCGACGACATTCTGCCCTTCGTTGGCATTGATGATATCATCGCCATTGCCTGTCGTAATCGTGTCGTTTTGATTGCCGCCGGTCACCGTATTCTTGCCACCGCCGGCGCTGATAACGTTGCGGCCTCCATTTCCGTTGATGATATCGTTGCCATCACCAGCGGCGATCGTATCATCCCCGTCGCCGCCGTTGACCTTGTTGTGTCCGTCACCGGCATCGATATCATCTTTGCCTTCATTCCCGTTGATGATGTCGTCGCCGTCACCGGCTGTAATGGTGTCCGACCCATTGCCGCCATTGACGGTGTTGTTCCCGCCTCCGGCATAGATGGAATTCGTCCCGTTTCCATTCACGTTGATTGTGTCATCACCGTCGAAATCGAGAGAATCGGTACTGCCGCCGTATATTTTGTTGGCACCGTTTCCTGTGACCGTGATCAAATCATTGCCAAGACCACCTTTGACAATATTGTTATAGTTACTGATCACCGTAATTGTGTCATGGCCGCTCAGGGCGTCAACCTTGAACGGCACATTGCCCTTACGCAGGATATTATCGTTTCCTGTGCTCGTATTGCCTTTGACTTTCAGCTTTGCCATCTCGAAACCTCCACATCCACAGGTGAACCCGCCCCGCCAGTCCGAGAGTGCTTTGGCAGTGGGAGCAACAACGACTGACCATGTGACGTGGGAGGGCTCCGCTTGGGATCAGATCCCAAACAGGGCCTGCGTGTGATTGGGGGGGGCACTCACACCGCGGAACTCCCGGACGGCGCACGCCCAGTCGGTAAATTTAATCTAAAAATGTTGGCTTAGCTTAGCAATAAGGAATCCCGGCCATCCGACCTAAGCCGGGGCGCATTTGAATAAAATTTTATCGACCAAGGCCCGATCGGGCTCTCCGGATCCGGTGGGACCGGCGCCTGAGAAGTCCGGACGGCGGTCGCAGGCCGCCCCATCCCGCCCTTACACCCGAGAGGGATGGCCTGCTAAGGAGGCCCCCGTCTGTCACCCAAACCATCCCTGCCGAGCCCCATGGCCCCCTCCGCCCACGCATCCGAGATCGCCCTCTACCTGCCCGTGAAGCGCTTCCTGGAGGATCTCGGCTACGCGGTGAAGGGCGAGATCGGGGGCTGCGATCTTGTTGGCCTCAAGGGCAGCGATCCCCCAGTCGTGGTGATCGGGGAGCTGAAGCTCAGCTTCTCCCTCGAACTCGTATTGCAGGGTGTCGATCGCGCAGCCGCCGGTGACGAGATCTGGCTCGCCGCACGCCTTTCGCGGCAGGGGAGGGGACGGGAGAGCGACCCGCGCTTTCGCGCCCTGTGCCGCCGGCTCGGCTTCGGCCTCTTGGGCGTGGCGCCGGATGGGCGGGTCGAGTGCCTCCTCAGCCCAGCGGCTCCTCCGCCCCGCCGCGACCCGCGGCGCCGGTCCCGCGTCGTTGAGGAGCATCGGCGGCGCCAGGGCGACCCGGCTGCGGGCGGTGGCTCCCGCGCCCCCATTATGACGGCCTATCGCCAGCGGGCGCTCGCCTGCGCTGCCGCGATGGCCCAGGGACCGCGCCGCCCGCGCGACCTGAAAGCCCTGGCGGAGGATGCGCCCGCGATCCTCCAGCGGAACGTCTATGGCTGGTTTGTGCGCCGCGAGCGCGGCGTCTATGGCCTCACGCCCGCAGGCGAAGCAGCGCTTCAGCGCTGGCCCATGGCGCAAACCCGAGGCTGATAACAGCGGCTAGGCTGAAAGAGCGCAAGCATCGAGTTCACCCCAAGGAACGGCGGAGTGGGCCTCCGTCAGAGACACCAAAGGAGCGTTCGTTCTATGGTGGCTGGCGCCTGCTGGAACGGCAGCGGGCTGTCTGATCGGTCAAGCATCACTCCCCTGAGCCCTTGTGGCAACGGCCGCTCTGGGCCTGCTTGCGCCGCAATCCGCAGCCAGACGCCCCGGCGACGCCGCCCCTGGGGTTCCCTGGGCGGCCGACATTAGAACCCCTTCGACGTGCAGACGCGCACAAGAGACACAAGACGGTGCTTCAACTGGATCGGGGATCTATGGCCATCGGCCGGATGGGAATCGGAGCGGCGCCCCTGGCCGTGCCCTCGGCATCCGCCTGGGACAGCATCCTCTTTGCCGCCTTCGTGGGGCTCCTTGCCTGGGTCCCGTTCTGGTTTGGCAGCAACAGCGCCTTCGCTTGGGGTGTGAACGCCGTCCTGGTCGCGAGCCTCGTTAGCGCCTATGAGCTGGGGCTGCTGGTGCAGGGCTTGCCCCATCCCGTTGGCCTGCGCCGCATCCGGGTGCCGGCGCTCTGCCTCGCGCTCGTGGTCGCCTGGATCCTCGTCCAGATGTCCTCGCTGGCGCCCGAGAGCTGGCACCACCCGATCTGGGCCATGACCGCGGATGTCCTCGGGCGCCCGCTTCAGGGCAGCATCTCGGTCAATCACGACCTGACCGCCCTGGCGCTGATGCGCCTTGTGACCTGCGCGGGTGTCTTCTGGCTCGCCCTGCAGCTCTGCCGGGACAGCACGCGCGCGCATGAGCTCCTCGTCGCGCTCGCGGTCATCGGCTCCGCTTACGCCCTCTATGGGATCATTGCCTTCTTTGTCGCACCCGGGGATGTCCTTTGGCTCCCAGGGCAAAACACCTCCGGGGCGCTCTCGGCCACGTTTGTCGGCCGCAACAATTACGCCACCTATGCCGGCGTCACGTGTGTCGTTTGCCTGGCGCTCGTCTTGGGCCGCCTGCACGGTGTGGGCCGCGCCTCCTCCTGGCAGAGGCAGATCGCCGAGGTGGTGGCGGCCATCGTGGGTCAGGCGGGTCTCGCCTTTGTCGCGCTCTGCCTGATCAGCGTGGCGCTGCTCCTCACCGTTTCCCGCGCCGGGATCACAGCATCGTTTGTCGCGCTTGGGGCGACCCTCGTGCTGAGCGGGATCACCAGCCGTGGCGGCCGAACCTGGCTGATGCTCGGCAGCGTGCCGATCCTTCTCCTCCTCATCGTCCTGTTTGCAGCGTTCGGGGAGCGCTACCTCGCGGGCCTGGAGCGGCTTGGCTCCCAGTCAGACGGCCGTCTCGAGGCCTACATCATCACTCTGACGTCGATTGTCGCCTCGCCGTTCACCGGCTTCGGCTACGGCACCTTTGCCGATGTCTTTCGCCTTTACCGGGATGGTCCCCTGGCCGACCTCGGTGAGGTCTGGGACTGGGCGCACAACACCTACCTGGAAGTCTTCCAAGGCCTGGGTCTGATCGGAGGCGCCATCCTGATCCTCGGCGTGGGCCTGCTTGCCCTGCGCTGCCTCGTCGGGGTGTTCACCCGCCAGCAGGACGGGGCCGCGCCCCTGGCCGCCACAGGCGCGACCCTCCTCGTCTCCCTCCACGCTCTTGTGGATTTCAGCCTGCAGATCCAGGCTGTCGCAATCACGTGGATTGCTCTTCTCGGCGCCGGCGTGGCCCAGAGCTGGAGTTCCCGTGCCGCGACCTCCGATGCGGCACGCAGAGCATAACGCCCCCGGGTCTGGCAGGACCGGACCATGCGACGCCGGGATCATTGACAATCGTCCAACCGACAAGCCTATCCATCTCAAGGATGGGGACAAGCGCCGGACCGGGCCCTGCCAAGCCCTGATCCGGCGCGGGCGATCCGTTCCACACTCCTGTCACCGATCTTCGCTATTCCCAGAGCTCATGCCCATCACCCATCGCTCCCTTTTGTCTCAGTCCGGCCGCGATTTCGTCTCCGGCCTCATCGGACTCGGGGTGCTGGTCGTCCCAGGGGCAGCGGTGGCGCAATCAAGCCGCGTCCTCACCTACGCAACGCCGTACACCTGTTCCGCTGGAGGCGTTCTGACGGCGGAAGAGTGCCAGCGCGCCTTCCGCAATGCCGCCGCCGAATTCGACGAGAAAGCGCCCCGCTTTGCCAAACGCGGGGAGTGTGAGGCCTTCTTTCAGCGCTGTATGGTCGGCTTGGCGGGCAGCGGTGGGGACCGGCGCGGCGTCTATTTTCTGCCGCAGATGCGCGCCGTCCGGATCGCGATCACTCCGCGCGACAAGACGGTGACGCCGCTCCCCCAGGTCGACCATCCGGCTGTCACCTTTGCCGCGCGCACGCTGCTCCGTGCTGAGGACAAGCTGTCCAGCCAGCGCCGCGCCGAGGCTCAGGCTCGTTGGGACAAGCGCGACGAACGGCCGACGGATGGCGCGCCCGATGCGCCCACATTCGGGGCCGAGGAGGAACTCGCTCCGCCCAAGCCGGGGGAGATCACAAGCTGGCCGATTCCCGCGAATCGCCGCCCCAAATTGATCGAAGACCCGTGATCACAGCGCAGGTCTGTGCGCAGCGCCGCACCCCAACTTTCGTCGAAGGACGCAGAAGCCTGGTAATCGCGTGGCAGGAAGCGGTACTCTCTGACGCAGTTTGTCATTAATGACTCCTGAGGTAGAGCTCCCGATTGACGTAGAGTGCGAAGCACCGTTTAGGTCCGGTAACACGCTCAATCAGCAATAGCTGTCGGTGATCGGGCACTGAGAGGGCCAAAGGGACATCTATGAATCGATGCTGCAGATTGCTGCTGGGCTTGCTTCTGATGCTGCTTCCCGTTGCGTGCGACACCCTCGACACCGGTGGGCGTGCGACCCCGGCCGGCATAGCCGGTGAGATTGTGCCGACGGCGCTGCCCGAGGCGCGTCTGGGCCCCGGCGACAAGGTCAGGATCACAATCTTCGGTGAGGACCGCCTGTCGGGCGAGTACCAGATCGACGCCACTGGCTCCCTATCCCTGCCGCTCGCCGGCTCGTTCCAAGCCGCGGGCCTGACGAAGGCTGAACTTGAGCGTCTCATCACCCGCAAGTTCCCCAGCGACATCCTCAAGAACCCGCGGGTGACCGTGGAGGTGACCTCGTTCCGCCCCTTCTACATCATGGGCGAGGTCAACAGTCCCGGCGAGCACCAGATGCGCATCGGGCTCAATGTCGTGACCGCGGTCGCCCTGGCGGGCGGTCACACCTACCGGGCCAACAAGTCTCGCATCCTCATCCAGCGGGGGGGCACGGGCCCCGTGGAGGAGCATCCGTTTAACGTCGACGTTCCCGTTATGCCGGGCGACCTGCTGCGCGTGCCCGAGCGGTACTTCTAGGCCGATGGTGGGGACAAGGCCCCTGACCCTGGACCGGGTGTGTCCCGCGGGCGACACGTTGCTTGGGACCGGGGGGGATCCGCGCTTCGGCTCTTGCCGCGGCCGGGCCAGCACGGGACAGTGGAGGTGAGGCGGTCGTTGATGGTTGGGCAAGGGGACCACATGAAGGCAGGGGGGATGACGCGCCTTGCCTTGTTGGGCTTTGCTTGGCTCGCCACGGCGCTGCCGGCCGCCGCCCAGCCGCAGCCCAAGGCCGGTTCCGCCTTCGAGGGACTCGAGCTCTGGGTCGGCTCCTGGCTCCTGCGCCCGAGCCTGACCGCCGGCATCTTCTCCGGCTACAGCTACGATTTTGAGCCATCCCGGAAGCGGCCGCGTGACGTCCAGGTGCAGTCGGGCCCATCTTTCGGGTTGACGGTCCAGCCGAGCCTGATCGCCGAGCGCCGAACCGGCATCCACGACACGTCCCTGCGCTGGCAGGGCGACGTCCGCTTCGGCACCGGCGATCACGACGACAACAATGTCTTCGATGCCAACGCCGCTCTCACGCATCGCTACGAGATCCAGCGCGATCTCGTGATGACCCTCAACGCATCCTACCTACGCAGCACCGCCACCCCGATTCTCCTCAACAGCCTGCTGTTCGACCCTAATCTACCGAGCAACGGGGAGGGGCAACCCGGTGGGGAGGACCGACCCATTGACGGGTCGTCACGGCTCACGGGAACGGCGCAGTTCCCCTTCGAGCAGATCTACACGAACCGGGTGACGGCCTCGGCCGCCGTCACGAAGACCTTCAATCGCCTCTTCACCACAGTCGGGGGCACCTTTACGTCCACGACCGCTGCGGACCGTCCCGACGCGTTCCGCCAATTGTCCGTCACCGCCGACGGGCAGTCCTACGACGTCTACAGCCGGGTCGGTTACAAGATCTCCCCGCTGCTCTATGGCTTCCTCGAGCCCTCCGCCAGCCTGTCGCACTATGATGCCTCCGGCGATGCGAGCGGGCAGCGGATCGTGGCCGGCCTTGGCAGCGAGCGCTTCAGCCTGTTCCGCGGCGAGGTGTTTGCCGGCTACCAGCGTCAGGAATTCGAGGTATCGAACCGCTTGCTGCCGGGCAGCAACCACGCGCCGACGGGCGGCGGCACCTTCGGAGGCAGGATCTCCTGGGATCCGACCCGGGACATTCTCATCACGGCCGGTCTCAGCCGCAGCCTCGGCGTGTCCCGTACCGCGGTGGGCAACGTAGGCAACGCTCAGCAAAATTTCGCGTCCACGGTGACTTCATCCTCGCTGACGGCCGCCTATGCTGTGAACCGGAAGCTCACCCTCGGGGCGATCTTGGGCTACAGCCTCGTGGAGGGAGGCGGACCCGGCCGCGACTACAATTTGTGGTACGCCGGCGCCAACCTAAACTATTTCCTGACGGACAATCTCGCCCTGAACGTCGTCTACCAGTATGTGGACCAGGAGGCGGCTCCCGCCACGACGCCGGTTGTGAACCGTCTGACAGTCGGAGCAGGGGTTACCTTCTGAGTCACCGCGAGGGCTCGTCTCATCCCGTCGGCGCTCCGCCCGTACGTCAGTTTCGCGGCGAGCCGTCCCAAGGCACATCGTCTGTGTTTGATCCACTTTTGCCCTAGATCAAAGGGCACAAGGTGGTGGCAGAGAACCAAGAATGATCTGGTGGCGAGGCCGAAAAAAGCAGGCGCACGCAAACGCTGGGCCCCGATCGGCCATTCCCGACGGTCTCCGCCTCTACGCCATCGGCGACATCCACGGGCGCGCTGACCTCCTCGACCAGATGGCGACCCTCATCGCCCGCGATCTCGACCGTTATCCCAGCGACCAGGCCCTCACTGTGTTCCTCGGTGACTACGTCGACCGCGGGCCGGCCTCCTACGACGTGATTGATCGTCTCGCCTCGGGCCGCTTCCCGACGCCGCTCCAGGGGCTGCGCGGCAACCACGAAGACGTGCTCCTGCAATTTCTCGCAAACGCGGCCGTGCTCGACTCCTGGCGCAGCTTTGGGGGCATGGAGACCCTCTTCTCCTATGGGGTCGATGTGCGGTCCGTCCTCAGGGGCCAGGGCTACGAGGAGGCGCAAGCCGCCTTCCAGGCCAAGCTGCCGGACAGCCACCGGCGCTTCCTCGAGGCGCTCCCGACCTCCTACGAGGTTGGCGACTACTTCCTCTGCCATGCTGGCATCCGGCCGGGCACCAGCCTCGCGCAGCAGCGGGAGGAGGACCTCCTCTGGATCCGTGACGAGTTTCTCACAAGCCCCCTGTTCCATGGCAAGATGATCGTCCACGGGCACACCCCGCGTGAGGCTCCGGAGATCCGCTCCAACCGGATCAATATCGACACCGGCGCGTATCTGACCGGGCGGCTCACCTGCCTGTGTCTCTCCGGTGAGACCCAGACCATTCTGTCCACCGCGCGGTAGCGATCGCGCCCGAGACATGCCATCGAACGCGTGACGGTTCGCCTCCAGCCTTCGGATCTGAACGCCGAGCGTCTGAATACGGGCTGGTCGGCCCAGTGCCCGATTGGACCGACGCACGTCCTTGCGCATCCATGTCGCATGGCTGCCCTGCGCCCAGACTGGTGTAGAGGCCCAACCAGGGTGGCTCAAAGGGGAGGTGCCACATGCAAGGCGAGGCTGGCCGAGCAAGCGTCCTAACCGCGCTCGCAATCCTGGTCATCGGGCCGATCTTGGCACTCTATGGCGCCGTGATCGCTGCCGCGACCCTCGACTTTCGACTCGCCCAGGAGGCCCGCGCTGCGCCTACGGCGTCCGTGATGGGTTATGACGAGGCTGTCTGGCGCACCCGCCTCTGGGTCGAGATCCCTGGCGCCCAAGGCCCCGCCCATGACCTGCGCCTCGAGGCGGCTGGGGCTGGGTCGGACCTGGATGAGCCTGCCCTGCAGCGCCTCGCGCTGGGCCTGGAGGCGCACCTCGCCGTTGAGCCCATCTCCCCACTTTCCTGGATCCGCCTCGCGCGCGTCCGGGCCTTGCTGGAGCGGCCGATGGCGGAGGTGGAACAAGCCTTCCTGATGTCGGGTCTCACCGGACGCTTCGACGAACCCAGCATGGCCGAGCGGGCCTTCCTGGTGCTTGCGTTGTGGACGGATTTGTCTGAGGACCTGCGCCGTCAGGTCCGCAGCGAGCTGAGAACACTGGCGCCAATGCTGCGCCAGCAACTGCGAGAGGCCGCCGAAAGACTGCCTGAAGCCACCCGAACGGAGCTCGAGGCTCTGTTTCAGGACACTGGCTTGTGACACTTCGGCGCGCACCTGTGGCGCAATGGCGACAGGAATGCGTCTTCGTCTTTCTGCTGCTTGTACCGCCCTGCTTGATCCCTGTAATGCTACGAGCAACGCGGGATGCGTCGCCTCTTAAGGGAGGCGCTGCAGTGAATCGCCAATAGCGAACGTCTGAAGGGGGTTATTGTGGCCAGTTTTCGCTTTTTTGCTGAGGCTGATGCATCTCAGCCGCTCAACATGGATTATGAAACTGCGATTGGCGTTTTGAGGCCAGCGACCGATTGGAACAATCCGAGTATTGTGACGATCGCGAGAAGGCAGATCACGATCAATTGGCCTGACGGCACGTCCACGGTCTATCAGGTCAAAGGCGGGATTGTCACAGGGATGACCCTGTTTGAGGCCGGCGGCAGCCCACGATGGACGCTGGCGGATATCGGCGGCAGTGAACTCACCGTCGAAAGGCTTCAAGAGCTCGCAACCCGGCCCCGGTTGCAGGACGAGCGGGTCTACGTCTCCGGCTATTTGTCCGGCGATGATGTCATCAGAGGCGCTGATGACCGCGGGCAAACCCTGATTGGTGGCGCGGGGGATGACATCGTCTCGGGCGGCATTTTCGACGACATCTTGGATGGCGACCATTTCACCAACGCCATTGGAAGCAGCGATACCGCTGATTATAGCAATGCCTTGAGTGGCGTGGTGATCAGCCTCATTCCAAACCAAGACGGCCACGGGACAGCCACGGGCGTTCAAACCGGCACTGACCAGCTCTGGAACTTCGAGAACGTTCGGGGCTCCCGCTCCGCTGACACGATCACAGGAAACGCCGAAAATAACCGGATTGAGGCCGGGAGGGGCAACGATACGGTCGTGGCTCATGACGGCGACGATACGGTCGTGGCTTATAACGATGATGGCAACGATGACCTGGACGGCGGTGAGGGGCTCCTGGACGTCCTGGATTACAGTGGCATCACGAATGCCGCCGAAGCGGGCGTGGACATCAATCTAGCCGAGGGGACCGGTCGTGGTGCAGCCGGCACCGACACAATCCAGGGCTTTGAGGTTGTCCACGGCACCCAGTATGACGACCGCCTGACAGGCGATGCAGGCGCCAATCACCTCTACGGCGGGGCCGGCGACGATACGGTCGTGGCTCATAGCAATGATGGCAACG
>JAESFH010000343.1_pt1 | contig 13353 bp, 10 predicted proteins | sample 9269381 | NCBI WGS metagenome assembly JAESFH01 (sample SAMN14504062, study PRJNA617094) | algae metagenome | isolation source: Aphanothece sp. CMT-3BRIN-NPC111 and co-occurring heterotrophs from well... | place: USA: Clark Mountains Wilderness, California | collected 2010-04-18
CGAGCCGGAGCTCAAGATCATCGACGTGTTCATCTGCAAGCTGCGCAAGAAGCTCGCCAACGCCTCACAGGGCAAGAACTACATCGAGACCGTCTGGGGACGAGGGTACGTCCTGCGGGAGCACGAGCCCATGAAGGCCGTGGGCTGAGATTTTGTTAAGGTTGCTTGGATGCATGGGCACCGGCTTTGGTGTTTGTTAAGCCCCCTCCCCGCACGCTCCCGCTGACGACGTGAGGAAAGCCAGATGGGCAGTGACGCAAGAACGATGATCGTGCTGGAGCTTGCAGCCGAATTCGTGGAGGACCACGTCCGCACCCGGTCCGCTCAGCCGTTCGGAATGGCCGAAGTGACTCGGTCCCTCGACACGATGCTCCGGGAGGCTGAGGTCGCGGTCGACCTCAGGCCGGCCGACGAGCCGTGGCTGGCCAGCTGGCTCGACCGCCACCCTTTCCTGCTCAAGCAGGGCTCGGGCCCGGCACGGGCGTGGAAGCCCGGCCTCAACACGGGTGCCCTCGGCCGCACCTAGCCCGAGCTGTGGTCGTGCGCAGCGCTCGCGAGGGCCTCGCGGGTCTGCCTCGGTAGCGGAGATCCGGTGCATGCGAGGCACCGCGCCCGCGGCGGCCTCAGGCGAGCATCGTCCCATGACGGACTCGCCCCGCGCCGCAGCCTGCCGGACCCTGGAAAAGCCGATCCTCTCCCGTTCCCGGAGCACTCCGCCGGCAGCTATGCCCGTCCGGGCCGAGCGTTCTGCTCGGGCTTCGAAGATCGCCCTCCCAGCACGAAAGTCTGCTGCCAGGGGAGTTCTCCGTTCGACGGCCGTCTAAGCGCTACGGGCCGCCCCTATCGCCATTGGCCCACAGAACCTGAGCCGCGCTCACCCGCCTGACGCAGCACGCTGAAACGATCACGACAGGTTCGTGATATCGCTTCAGCCAGCGCCGCCGGACTGCGAGCGCAACCGCTCGCAAGTGAGTTTTACTGGCTTTCGCGTGAATCCTTTTCGCGCATGGACACGAAGGTGAGCTGGTAATGTCGTTTCGACCGGATGAGACTCTGGTCGTCCGGTTGTTTTCCGAACCCACCCTTGGCCACGTGATTTTCACGTGGCCTTTTTTTCTGCGCCACGGCTTACGCAGCTCCGCTTGCCCTGGTCGCCTCCCGGAGGGTGGGCCGCACGGCTCACGCCGGCGTTCTTGCCTTGGCTAGGCCTGAAATGGGCGCGGACTGCCACGGCCGCGGACTTGGTGTTCGATTTCCTCGGTCGCCGTCGCTCCAATGAGCAGCAGCGCCCGTGGGCTGGAGAAGGTGGGCACCCGCGGAAGGCAATCCGCACGAGAAGCCGGAGCGGCGTGCCACTCAGCGAGCTTCGCAGAATATCCGGCATGACCCCGCTTGAGGTACCGGGCTGCATTACGTCTACGGGCAGGCTGCGGCATGCGCTCGCTGTCCCGCAGGTGCGGGTCAAGACGAACGAAAGAATCGGTTCTGGCGTCGAGACGGAGCGCCATCGCGACTGGGCGCCGCATTGTCTTTTCGGAGCAATGGATGCCTATGGCGGCTAGTGAGGTTGAAAGCAGCCCACGACCGGGGCAGTACCATGAGTGTTTCGGAGATTGTAGGATACCTGCTGCTTGTGGCTGCCGTCTGGCAGGGAAGCGGCCTCGTTTCGCAGCTCGCCACTGTGGTGGGTGTGTGGTTGAACGAGCAGTCCAGTCCCACAACCCACCTTGACGAGGTCTGACTTCGGAACTGGTCGAGCTGCGGAGCCGCCGCGGAGCCTTCGGCTGACCGGAGCGGCGGCGAGGCGCAAGCCCTTTCGGGACACCATCACCATGGTGCCTGCTTTTGGGATCATGTGCTGTCGCTTGTCTGCTCCCCGCTGCCGGAGCGGGCATTGGCGTGCGTCCGATGCCTCGGAAGCGTTTACCCTGTAATGACAGCAGCTTGCATCGCGCGGACGCCGTGCCCCTGAACAAGCATGCTCAGGCGCAACCACGGCGCCGCTGAAACCGAAGCCAGCCTGCACCGGACGTTCGGGCGCTGCGCTCAGGAATTCCCTGCCCGACCCTTCAGGTGCCACAACATTTTTGGTGCGGCGCGGGAAACAAAGTGCCCCCCGGTGCGTTTTTGCTCGCCTATGCACTCGGCCTACCTCTCAGGCGGGGTTGGTCCTTGCCACATTCTTATCAAATGAGGTTTGGACCGGCACTGGTGAAATACATTCCGGATTTTGAATCAGAATATGTGATCCCCGAAGGGGTCATATCAGCGATACTCGGCTTAACTTTCTGGATCGCTGCGCGGATTTTCTATCGATTTCCAATCGAATGGGAAGTGTCCGAAGACACTGTCAATAAGGGGAGAAGGACGACCGTTGAGACAGTTGGAAGCCGATATTCTGCCGCATCAGAGCAGCGTCGAAGAAAGTCTGGACCTTGCAATCCGACCGATTGCGGTCGAGGAATGGAGGAAGACGGACACGTCGCGGGCGACGGCAGGCCATATCCCCCTCGTCGTCGACCTCGACGGAACGCTCATCGCCTCCGACCTTCTCATCGAGACAGCATTTTCCGAGCTGGGGCGCAGGCCCCAGAGCCTCATCGAGATGGTGCAGGCGTTGTCGCAGGGCAAAGCGGCCCTGAAGCACCGTCTCGCGGCACCGGCGGAGTTCGACCCTGCCGTCCTGCCCTATGACCCCGCCGTCCTGGACCTGGTGCGTAAAGCCCGTGCGGAGGGCCGACCGGTTTTCCTCGCGTCCGCGAGCAACGAGCGCCTGGTCGCGCGCGTCGCAGACCATTTGGGCCTGTTCACGGGCTGGTTCGCATCCGATGAGACCACCAACCTCGCGGGTGCCGCGAAGGCGAACCAACTCGTCGAGGCGTTCGGCGAGTACGGCTTCGATTATGTGGGTAACGACTCTGCGGATCTGCCGGTCTGGGACCGGGCGGCCAAGGCTATCGCGATCCGGGCCCCGATCGGAGTGAGCCGGAGGCTCGCCCGCGGCCGCGCTCCGGTCGAGCACCTGACCTGCACGCGGCCGACTTGGCGCACCTGGGCGCGGCTGATGCGGGTGCATCAATACGCCAAGAACGCGCTCGTCTTCGTGCCCCTGTTGACCTCGCACCTCTTCTCTTGGGATGCGATCGGATCCGCGCTCCTCGCCTTCCTGGCGTTCTCGCTTTGCGCCTCGAGCGTCTACATCCTCAACGATCTGGTCGACCTACAGGACGACCGCGGCCACCGCACCAAGTGCCGGCGGCCGCTGGCGAGCGGCGCCATTCCCCTCGCCCATGCCATCGTTGCAGCCCTGATCCTGTTCCTCGCCTCAGCGGCGCTGGCAGCCGCGGTCTCGTTGCCGTTCCTGGCCGTCCTGCTCGGCTACTTTGCGCTGACGACCGCCTATTCCTTCTCTCTCAAGCGCATGATGCTCGTCGACGTCATCACGCTGGCGGGACTCTATTCGGTCCGCGTCATCGGCGGGGCCGTGGCGGTGGACCTGACGGCCTCGAAATGGCTCCTCGGCTTCTGCATGATGATCTTCATGTCGCTGGCGCTGATCAAGCGTTATGTCGAGCTGGCGGCGCGCCGGGATGCAAGCCTGCCCGACCCGACGAGCCGGGACTACAGGGCGAGCGACCTCGACATGGTGGCGGCGCTCGCCGCCGCTGCAGGCTTCAATGCCGTCACAGTGTTCGCGCTCTACATCTCGAGCGACGCCGTGAACCAACTCTACAGCCGACCGGAGATCCTGTGGCTCGTGGGTCCCCTTCTGATTTACTGGATCGCCCGTGCCCTCATGCTGGCGAGCCGCCGGCAAATGCACGACGATCCGGTCGTGTTTGCCCTTAAGGACCGCGTCAGCCTCCTGACCATCGGTCTCGCCGGCGTGCTGATCCTCGTCGCCGTTTAATGGCCGCGATGCTAAGTCCGGTAGACGGAGGGCACGGCCCCGGGCCAGCCAAGGCTGTGATGAGCAAGCAGCCCCAGGCGGACTCGTGTCCTCCGCCGGCGCGCGGGCCGGTCCGCACCGGCATGGTGGCGCGCTATCTCGCCTTCGCGGTCTTGGCGACGCTTACGAACCTCGCTGCACAGGAATTGGTGATCCGGATCGCGCCCGTAGCGCCGCTGGCGCTGTCGATCCTGGCCGGCACGGCGGCGGGCTTTGTGCTCAAGTATGTGCTCGACAAACGCTGGGTGTTCGAGGACCGCTCCAGCAGCCACGCGCAGGAGATCCGCAAGGTCACCCTCTACGGGGCCTTTTCCGTCCTCACCACCCTGGTGTTCTGGAGCTTCGAGGTCGCGTTCTGGGCCCTCTGGCGCACCGACGTCGCCAAGTACGCGGGTGCAGTGCTCGGCCTTGCCGTCGGCTACGCCGCCAAGTTCGCCCTCGACCGCACCTTCGTCTTCACCGGACGGCCGGCATGAGCGCGAGCCTTGCCGATCGGGGTGCGGTCTCCCCAGCACAAGCAGGCCGTGCGACCGAGCTCTCCGGCTGGGGCCGCTACCCGCGCCATCCCTCGACCCTCCTCGCTCCGGCCACGCCCGCAGACCTGCCCCGGCTCACTGCCCGGCGGACCGGCATCGTCGCCCGCGGCAACGGCCGCGCCTATGGCGACGCCGCCATCGGCGAGCGCGTCACCCTCTCGACCCGCTCCCTCGATCGCATCCGAAGCCTCGACCGCGCGTCAGGGCGCATCACCGCCGAGGCCGGGCTCCTCCTGTCCGATCTCCTCGCGCTGGTCGTGCCGCTCGGCTTCTTCCCGCCCGTGGTGCCGGGCACCAAGTTCGTGACCCTCGGGGGCATGATCGCCTCGGACGTGCACGGCAAGAACCACCATCGCGAGGGCGGCTTCGGCGATCATGTCGAGCGCCTCACCCTCGCGCTGCCCGACGGGCGTGCGCTCTCTTGCTCCCGGAGCGAGAACCCGGACCTCTTCGCCGCCACGATCGGCGGCATGGGCCTGACCGGCACCATCCTGGACGCCACCTTTACGCTGAAGCCGATCGAGACCGGCTTCATGCGCCAGACCACCCTCGTGGCGCCGGATCTCGCCGCCGCGGTCGAAGCCCTGACGCGGACAGGCGACGCCACCTACACGGTGGCCTGGATCGACTGCCTCGCGCGGGGCGCCTCGCTCGGCCGGTCCCTCATCTTCGCGGCCGAGCATGCCACCCGGGACGACCTCGCGGTGCTCAAGCCGGGCGCCGATCCTTTCCCGCCAGCCCGGCTCGGGCGCCTGGCGGTGCCCCTGGACCTGCCCTCCTTCACCCTCAACCGCCTCTCCGTCTCGGCCTTCAACGAGGCCTACTTTCGCCTCGGCGCCGCCAAGGCAGACGCGCCGCGCCTCGTGGAGTGGGATCCCTACTTCTTCCCCCTCGACGGGGTCGGCGACTGGAACCGGATCTACGGCCGGCGCGGCTTCCTGCAGTACCAGTGCGTGATCCCGACAGCGCGGGCGCAGGCCGTGCTGGGCGAGATCCTGGAGCGGGTGGCCCGCCACGGCTCGGCCTCGTTCCTGGCGGTGCTCAAAGCCCTCGGGCCCGCGCACGGGCTGCTGTCCTTTCCCCTGGAGGGCTTCACCCTGACCCTCGACCTGCCGGTGGGCGCGGGCGCGTTCGCGCTGCTCGACGGCTTCGACGCGCTCGTGGTCGCGGCCGGCGGGCGGCTCTACCTCGCCAAGGACGCGCGCCAGGCGCGGGAGACCTTCGAGGCCGGCTACCCGCATCTCCCCCGCCTGCGGGATCTGCGGCGGGCGATCGGAGCCGAGGGCCGGGTGTCCTCGTTCCAATCCGCGAGGCTCGGGATCTGATGACACCGCGCCTCCTGCTGACCCCGCACTGGAGATCGTGACGTGAAGGCACCTGCGGCCAAGACCCTTCTTCTCGTCGGGGGCACCTCCGACATCGGCCGAGCGACGGCGCAGCTTTATGCGCAGGCGGGCTGGCGCGTGCTGCTGGCGGCGCGCAACGAGGCAGAGGCGCAGCGCAATGCGGACGACATCGCGGCGCGCTCGGGTGCCGAGATCTCGGTGCACCGGCTCGACGTGCTGGAGACGGAGCGGCTCGGCGCGTTCCTCGATGGGCTGCCGGTGCTGCCCGACACGGTGGTGTGCGTGGTGGGCGAACTCGGCGAGCAGGGACTCGCCCAGAGCGATCTCGCCCACGCCACGACCGTGCTGCGCACGAACTTCGAGGGGCCGGCGCTGCTGCTCGGCCTCGTGGCGGAACGGTTCCTGGCGCGGGGCTCCGGCACGATCGTGGGGGTAAGCTCCGTGGCGGGCGACCGGGGCCGCGGCTCGAACTACGTCTATGGCGCCGCGAAGGCGGGGTTCACGGCTTTCCTGTCGGGCCTGCGCAACCGCCTTGCGCCGGCGGGGCTGCGGGTCGTGACGGTGAAGCCCGGCTTCGTGCGCACGCGCATGACGGCCGGGATGAAGCTGCCGCCGCTGCTGACGGCCGAGCCCGCGGAGGTCGGCCGGGCGATCTTCGCGGCGGCCGAGCAGGGCAAGGGCGACGTCGTCTACGTGCGCCGGATCTGGTGGCCCGTGATGACGATCATCCGGAGCATCCCGGAGCGCGTGTTCAAGCGGCTGAGGCTTTAGCCATGGAACCCGCCTCCCCCGTCAGGACGGCCGAGGCTCAGGCCATGAGTATGGGCGCGACCGGGACGGCGCTGCCGCTGCGACGCTCGATCTCTGTCGGCGCGATCCTGCTCGGGATCGCGGCCGTCTGCGCCCTCGTCCTTGCCCTCCCGGGCCAGACGGTGGCGACGCGCTATCTCGGCGATCTCTTCCTCCTCCTCGACCAGGCCTACCGGGTCTCGTGGGGCGAGATCCCGAACCGCGACTTCCACACGCCTCTCGGCCCGCTGGTCTCCCTCGTGCCCGCCGCAGGCTATTGGCTCACCGGCTCCCTCGGCGCGGCGCTGCCGGTCGGGATGGGGCTTCTCACACTCGCGCTCGCGCCGGCGATCGCCCACATCCTCACATCGCGGCTCCATCCGCTCCTCGCCGGCCTCTACGGCGCGTTCCTGCTCCTGATCCTCGCGGTGCCGATCAATCTCGGCGAGGGCGTCACCGCGCTCACCTTCGCAAAGTTCTACAACCGCGTCGGCTGGGCCGCGCTCGGCGCGCTCGTGATCCTCTACCTCCGGCCGCGACGCCCGGACGGATCGGACCGCATCGAGGCCCTGTGCGCGGCGCTGCTGACGCTCGTCCTCGTCTACACCAAGGCGACCTTCGGGCTCGTCGCCCTCGGTTTCCTGGTCCTCATGCTGCTCGATCCCTGGCAGCGCCGCTGGGCCGCGGGTGCCCTCGGGTTAGTCGCGGCCACCGCTCTCGCGGTCGAGGCGTTCTGGCGCTCCTCGCTCGCCTATCTCGCGGACCTGCAGCTTGCGCTCGCGGCGAGCGGATGGCTGCGCGGGTCCTGGGGCCAGATCGTGGATCACGTGCTCGTCAACCTGGCCGATTACGTGCTCGTGACGCTCTTCGCGGTTCTGGCGCTGCGTTACACCCGGTCGCTCCGCGATGCGTTGTTCTATCTCGCGTGCGGGATCGTCGGCTTCCTTCTCGTCAACCAGAACTTCCAGGCCTGGGGCATCATCACGCTGCACGCGGCCGCGGTGGTGGCGGCCGAGACGATCCTGCGCCATGCGGACGGGTCCCCCGACCCGGATGACGGGCAGCGCTGGTCGGCCGGCGCCAAGCTCCTCTTCGCCGCCCTCGTGCTGCCGACAACAGCCCATTGTGCCCTCGCCCTCGGCCTTCATGGGGCAGCCGCGGTCGCGCGGGCGGGCGATCCGGTTCCGCTTGCGGGCTTCGAGCGGGTGCGGTTCGCCAACCTGTGGACCTGGGGCGACCACGACGCGGGCATGACGGAACTCGCCGGGATCCGGGACGGCGCCTCGGCCCTCGCGGCCTTGGATCCGCCGCCGGAGCGCATCGTCGTCCTTGACCTCGCCAATCCGTTCTCCGCCGGTCTCGGATTGCGGCCCCCGCTCGGAGACGCGCCCTGGCTGCAATGGGAGCGCACGATCGGTCCATCAGCCTCCGGGCCCGGGGAGAGCCTGCTCGCCGGGGCCGATCTCGTCCTCGAGCCGAAGCCGCTGCCCGACAGCGACGCCGCGAAGGCGCACGAGGCCGGACGCTCCCCGGCGGCACTCTTCCGTCCGGCGCTGACGGAGCGCTTCGAGATCGTGCGCGAGACCGAGCGCTGGATCGTCCATCGCCGCAAGGCCGCCGCACGCGCGGGCTGCCCGTCCTGCGGCGAGGCGGGCGCGACCGTCGCGGGCCGGCCATGACGGAGACCGACGAGCCGGGGTCTCGGACGGCCGCGATCCTGCTGCTGGCGGCCGCCGCCTGTGCCCTTCTGCTCGCGCTCCCGGGGCGGACGGTCACGACCGTCTACGTCAACGACCTCTTCATCTTCCTCGACGGGGCCCACCGGGTCGTCTCCGGGCAGGTCCCGAACCGCGACTTCCACACCGCGCTCGGGCCGCTCGTCTATTACCTGCCCGCGCTGGGGCGATGGCTCACGGGCAGCCTCGGGAGCGCGATCCCCGTCGGCGTGGCGGTCCTCCTCGCCGCTCTCGCGCCGGTGACCGCGCACGTGCTCGGCACGCGCCTGAGGCCGGCGCTTGCAATTCCGTTCGGAATCTTCGTGCTGCTCGTCGTGGCAGTGCCGATGAATCTCGGCGAGAGCATCGGGTCGCTGTCCTTCGCGATGTACTACAACCGCATCGGCTGGGCGGCGCTGGCGCTGCTGCTCGTCATGTATGCCCCGCCGGTGCGGTCGAACCGCGCCCAGGTTTGGCTCGATGCGCTGTCGGCCGGCAGCCTCGCCGCGCTGATGCTCTACACGAAGGCCACCTACGGCGCCGTCGCGCTCGCGTTTCTCGCCTTCATGGTGACCGACCGGGCGCAGCGGCGCTGGGCCCTCGGCAGTCTCGTCCTCGTGCTCCTCACAGGCGTGCTGGTCGAGCTCGTCTGGCGCTCGACCCTGGCGCATATCGGCGACCTCCTTCTCACGAGCCGGGTGAGTGGCGCGCGTGGTCTCGTGGACTGGGTGCTGGGCTTCCTCCGGCACCTCGCTGATTACGTGCTCTTCGGCATCGTCGCGGCCCTGACCCTGTGGCTCCGCCGCTCGTGGCGAGACCTCGTGTTCTTCGGGTTCTGCGGCGGGGTCGGGCTCCTGATCATGGCGCAGAACTCGCAGCCCTGGGGTATCCTCACCCTCCATGCGGGCGCGGCCGCCGGGGCGGAGCTTCTGATGCGCGCGCCCGCGCTGCGGCAGCGGACCTGGTCGCTCGCCCGGGGCGCGCCCGCCCTGGTGCTGGCCCTCGTGCTGCCGACGGCGGTGCATTGCCTCCTCGCCCTCCTCCTGCATGCAGGCTTGGCCTTCGGGCGCGCCGGGGCGCCGTTCGGCCTGCCGGGCTACGCCGGCGTGCACCTGGCGGAGCTCTGGTCCCCGGGCGACCGCGCCTTCTCGACCGCTTATCTCGCGAGCATCCGCGACGGCGCGGCGCTTCTGGAGGGACTGCCCCAGGCCCGCCGCGTGTCCGTGCTCGATTTCGCCAACCCGTACTCGGCGGGCCTGGGGCTGGTCCCCGCCCGCGGCGACAACGCCTGGCTCCATTGGGGGCGCAACGTCGACGAGGAGCACCACCTCAGCGGAGAACAGCTTCTCGGCGGCGTCGAGCTCCTGATGGAGCCCAAATGGGGGATCAACAACATTCCCTTGCACAACCTCTATGGCGACTACATCCGCGCCGCCTTCGAGCCGATCCGCGAATCCGAGTTCTGGATCGTGCACCGCCGCCGCGCCGCCTCGATCCCGCCGGGGCGGACGGCCGAACCGGCGCAGACCGAAGCCGTCACCGCCGGAGGCCGGCCATGAGGGCGGCGCGCGACAACCCGGTTGCGGTCTTCACCCTGGCATTCGCACTCGTATGCGCGCTCCTGCTGGCGTTGCCGGCACAGACGGTGACGACACGATACGTCAACGACCTCTTCGTGTTCCTGGACGGCGCTCACCGGATCGCGGAAGGCCAGGTCCCGAACCGCGACTTCCACACCGCGCTCGGGCCGCTCGTCTATTACTTGCCCGCGCTCGGCCGTTGGCTCTCCGGAACCATGGGCGGCGCCATGCCGGTCGGGATGGCGCTGCTCCTGATCGCCATGGCGCCGGTGGCGGCCTGGATCGTCGGCTCGCGTCTCCGCCCTGCGATCGCCGTCCCGCTTGCGGCCTATCTCCTGCTTGTCCTGGCCGTGCCGGCCAACCTTGGCGAGAGCATCGCCGCGCTCTCCTTTGCGATGTTCTACAACCGCATCGGCTGGGCGGCGCTGGGGCTCCTGCTCGTGCTCTACCTGCCGCCGCCGCGGCACTCCCGCTGGCAGGCACCGCTCGACGCCGCCTGCGCGGCGGTTCTCGTGCTGCTGATGATCTACACCAAGATCAGCTACGGGGCGGTCGGTGGCGCCTTTCTCGTCCTAGCCCTGCTGGTGTCGCCGCAGCGCCGGTGGGCCGCGGGGGCGATCGGGCTCGTGCTTGTGGGCTGTCTCGCGGTGGAAGCGGTTTGGGGAGGATCGGCATCGCACCTCGCCGACCTCGCGCTCGCCGGGCGTGTCAGCGGCTCGCTCGGCACCCCCGACAAACTCGGCGAGGTCGTGCTGCGTAACCTCGCCGATTACGTGGTGTTCGGGATGCTCGCGGCCTTTGTCCTGTGGCGCACGCGCAGCCTCCGGCACGGCCTGTTCTTCGGCTTCTGCGCCGGCGCCGGCTTCGCGCTGATGTCCCAGAACTTCCAGCATGCGGGCATGATCACGCTCGGCGCCGGCGGCGCCGTGGCGGCGGCGCTGTTGACCCGGACCGACCGAGCAGCGCCGCCGCACCGCACGCTCGCGGCCGGGGCGCCGCTGGCGCTTCTCGCGCTGCTGGCTCCCGCAATCGTCCACATGGGCGCGACGCTGGGGCTCCATGCCGGGCTCGCGGCGGCGCCGACCGGTACCGCCGTTCCGCTCAACAGGTTCGAGGGGATCAGGCTTGCCGAGCTCTGGACCGGAGGCGAGTACCCGGCCTTCCGGCGCTATTTCGACAGCCTCGAGGACGGGGCGCAGGCCCTCCGGGACCTCGACCGTGCGCCGGAGCGCGTCCTCGTCCTCGATTTCGTCAATCCATTCTCCGCCGGCCTCGGTCTGCCGTCCGCGAAGGCCGACAGCACCTGGTATCACTGGGACCGCACCATCAACGATGCGCACCACCTGCCCGCCGAGCGCCTGTTCCGCGACGTCCGGATCGTTCTCGAGCCGAAATCACCGATCGAGCATTGGACCGCGGCGGGGATGCGCCAGCTCTATGGAAGCTATCTGGAAGAGCATTTTGCGCTCGCCCAGGAAACAGCGGAGTGGAAGGTCCATGTCGCCCGCCCGTCCCCGCCGGAGACAGTCAGCCGCACGCCCGATACAGGCGCTTCCTTGATGATGCCGCGCTCAGCCCGCGGCGGCTGAGATGCCGTTAAGATCTGCCACGGAGGGCTCCTCTTACGGCGCCTCGCGCGGCAGCTGGAGATCCGGGCGTCTGGAAGCGCCTCGGGCGTGCCGCCACTCGTCGACGACCAGAACGGCAAGGCACAGGACCAGGGCCCAGGCGTAGACCGAGCCTATCGTGATCTGGATGAGCGTCGCCTCCGTGAACTGGCCGATCACGAACGGGACCGGCACGACAAGGAGGAGCGCGACGAGCCGCATGACGGGCCTCTGCCAGTGGCTCATCAGGACCGGCAGCAGGAACAGCGTGTAGTGGATCCACCCGAGAGGGGACGCGAGCAGCGCCGCCACGAGGGCGAGCGCACTCGCCCGGGTCCGGTCCGGCCGACGAAGGAAAGCCCAGGCCGCGAGCCCGGCGAGAAGGGCGAGGCTCAGGGCAATCCCGAGCGCCGGGATGCCGGCCCGCGCCGCGAGCCCCGCGAGCGACGCGTTGGTGAGGAAGAAGGCGCGTTCCCGGTCCGAGGCCACGAGCTCGAACCATTGCCGGTAGACCTCCGGCCCGAACACGACGAGCGGGATGGCGCTCACGAAGGCGAAGGTCGCGACCGCGCCGAGCGCCGGGCGATAATGGCCGGCCAGGAACAGGAGCGCCGGCCAGACCAGGAAGTTCGGCTTCAGGGCGACGACGATCCCGATCAGGATGCCGGCCCAGAGATCCGAGCGGCGTTCCAGGAGGAGCCAGGCTCCGACCGCTGCGAGAACGAGGGGCAGATAAATCTGCCCGAGCAGGAGCGTGTCCCAGAACCCCGCAAGCGCGAGGCTCCAGAGGATCAGCGGCAGGGGCTCGGCAGAGGGGAAGCGCCGGAGCAGCAGGAGCAGGGTCGCAAAATAGAGTGCAACTGAAATCCAGCGCCAGATCCGGAAGGCCGCGTGCGGATCGGCAGTATCGAACACCTGGAACAGCAGCGCCGAGATCGGCGGGTTGAGATTGGGATTCCAGGCCTCGAACCCCGGCAGGGAAACATGGAACGTGAGCGGGTAGATGCCATAGGGGTTCAGTCCCTCCCGGGCGGCGCGGCCTGACGCAACGAACGAGCCGAAGTCCCAGAGGAGTTCGCTGGGCTGCACCCGCGGCAGCTCCCCGGCGATGATCCATGCAAAAAGAAGGCAGAGTCCGAGCTGAAAGAACCAGCGCATCGTGGGTGCTGAAATGCGCTCTGTGGGAGAAGTGGAATCGGCCCGCAATACTCAGCCTCTGTCGGGGGGAGAGACGGTCCAGATAGGGCGGCTCCATCTCAGTGGTAGCACCGGCGCCAATCGTTGGCCCATCTCTCTGGATGTCGGCCGGGGGGCACCACGCTGGGACAAGCAGCTACGCAGACACAACACTGTTCGCGTCAAAAGCAGACGTTCGGCCCAATTCCGGCATGGGCCAGGAGCCCACCTGCCGCCTGCATTCTATGTCACAATATGGCAACTATGGCATCGAACTGCCCGTCGCTTTGGCGCCCGACCTGTGCTGCGTTTCAGTGGCTCGGAATGTTGATCGATGCTGCCTCGGGCCAGCTTTATGGGAGGCAGGCCATGGGAGGCCCTGTTCAGGTCCAGCAGGAGGGACGCATCCTCTGCGTCTCCCGGGCCTACATCCCTTCGTTCGGCTCCTTTCGCGGCGAGCAGAACGCGCCTTTTTGTGCCGCACACGTGCGGCAGAGGAGATCCGGGCCCGCCCATCGCTCACGCGCGGCCTAAGTAGGTCGCCACAAGTCTTGCAACGGGATAGCTGCGGGTGTTCCCTGGGGAGCATGCGACGACATGATCACTCTCCCGGGACATGGCTTGACGAGGCGGATCGCAAGCGGCTTGCCGCAGC
>JAESFH010000344.1_pt1 | contig 13333 bp, 9 predicted proteins | sample 9269381 | NCBI WGS metagenome assembly JAESFH01 (sample SAMN14504062, study PRJNA617094) | algae metagenome | isolation source: Aphanothece sp. CMT-3BRIN-NPC111 and co-occurring heterotrophs from well... | place: USA: Clark Mountains Wilderness, California | collected 2010-04-18
CTCCCGCAATTCCGTCCGAGCGCGGAACAGCAAGCTCTTCACCGCTGGGACGGATTGATCAAGAACGTCTGCGATTTCCTCGTAGCTCAGCTCTTCGTAACGACGCAGCACGACCGCCATCCGTTGCGTTTCGGGAAGCGCGCTGATTGCCGACTCAATCGCGCCCTGTAGTTCGCCTTCCAACAGCGATGCGTCGGGCGTCTGACCACGTTCGTCCTTCAACTGCAATTCTTCGCCGTCGGGCTCGTGCTGGAGCGGCGAGAGCGCGTGACGTTTCCGGCGACGGAGTTCGTTGAAAACCAGGTTGCGCGTGATCTTCAGCAGCCAGGTGGTGAACTTAGCCCGCGGCACGTAGCGGCCGGCGCTTTTCCAGACGCGCACGAACACCTGCTGCGCGATGTCTTCCACATCGGAGTTGCTGCCCAGCATTCGGCCGACGGTTCCCGCCACCAGCGCCTGATGGCGCTCCACCAATTGCTCGAAGGAGGCGGTGTCGCCGCTCGCCGTGCGCTGCATCAGCCGCACATCCTCGGCGTCGGCTTCGGTCGTGCCCGCTGGCGGAGGATCTTCGCGGGACATCACGTGTGATCAGACGGGACGGAGGCGCTCAGTATTCCAAGATAAACACGTCGGCCGCACTGCATCGCCGACCGTATCTTATACGTGCGGAGCGGTCGTTTTTGTTGCACGGGCTGGGTCGCATGTGCATCATAGCTGCGTCTGTTTTTCGCGTAAATTTTCGATGAATTTCTCCCTCATTCCCGCTGAACTGCAGGGCATCGCAGAGAAGGTAGAAGCGGGGATGCGAATCAGCGATGCCGATGCGCTGCAGCTCTACAGCTCGAACGACCTGAACGCGCTCGGCATCATGGCCACCGCCGTGCGCGAGCGGAAGAACGGGAATTTCGCGACTTACATTCACAATCGTTACATCAATTACTCGAACGTCTGCATTCTCTCGTGTCAGTTCTGCGCGTTTGCGGCGCGGAAGCGTGACGCGCATGCCTTCGAGCTGTCGATCGATGAAATCGTCACCACGGTGCTCGATGCGCTGCGCCTCGGAATCACGGAGGTGCACATGGTCGGCGGCCTCCATCCGAGCCTGAAGAAAGATTGGTATCTCACGCTCTTGCGTCGCGTGCGGGAGCTCGACGCCGAGCTTGTCATCAAGGCGTTTACCGCGATTGAGATCCGCCATCTCGCCGAGCGCGTTTTCAAGCTTCCGATCCGTGACACGCTCGAGCTGCTGCGCGATGCAGGCCTCGGAGCGCTCACCGGCGGCGGCGCGGAGATCTTCGACGCCGCAGTGCGTGACGAGATTTGCCGCGGCAAAGAGAGCGCAGAGGAATGGGCGGAAGTGCACCGCACCTGGCATCAGATGGGCGGCCGCAGCACCGCGACGATGCTTTACGGCCACATCGAGACGCTCGCCCAGCGCGTCGATCACCTGCGGCAGTTGCGCGAGCTGCAGGAGGAAACTGGCGGCTTCACCGGCTTCGTTCCGTTTGCGTTCGAGCCGCAAACGCCGGTGCTCGCGCACATCAAGCGCGTCGCCGCAGTAGAAGAGCTGCGCAACCTGGCGGTGAGCCGGATCTATCTCGATAACTTCGATCACATCACCGCGTATTGGGTTTCAATCGGGCTGCCGCTGGCGCAGATCTCCCTCAGCTACGGCGTCGACGATCTCCACGGCACGATCATCGAGGAAAAGATTTTTCACATGGCCGGCGCGACGACGCCGCAGCAGCAGACCGCCGCCGCGCTCGAAAACGCGATCCGCGAAGCTGGTCGCATCCCGATGCAGCGCGACAGCTACTACAACCACGTAGGCGTCGCCCGCGCGGCAGGAACGGTGGCGGCTGCGGAGCCGGAACTCGCCTGCGTGTGACGCCACCGCTGGGCCGCGCGCTCCGGGTCGGCTGCGTCAAATACCTGAACGCGCAGCCGCTGATTCATGGCTGGCCAGGTGCGGTGCACTTCGATCACCCGGCGGCGCTTTGTCGTATGCTGGCGCGTGGTGAACTCGACGTGGCGTTTGTCTCCAGCTTCGAGTTCCTGCGCGACCCGAGCTACTTGATTGTCGACGGCGTTTGCGTCGCGGCGGACGGTCCGGTCTACAGTGTCTTCGTCGCGCATTGTCGGCCATTCGATGAAGCGCTCACGATAGCCGCCGACCCAAATTCCCGCACGTCCGTGAACCTGCTGCGTTGCCTGCTCGCGGAGCGCAACAGCGAAGCCGAGCTGACGAATGGCGCAGCCGACGCCGAGTTACTGATCGGCGACCAGGCGATCCGTTTTCGTCAGCAGCACGGTAACGAGTTCGACTACTGGGATCTTGCCGATCATTGGAAACAAACGACCGGCCTGCCATTCGTTTTCGCGCTGTGGCTCGTGCGCCCCGGCACGCCGAACGCGCATCAGATTGCTGATCGACTCCGCGCGCGCGCCCGCGAGAACCTCCTGCACCTCGACGACGTGATCGCTGCGCATCCGGAGTTCCCGGCCGACTTCTGCGACCGCTATTTTCGTGAGCATCTGCGATTCACTTTCGGTGACGCGGAGAAGCGAGGGCTGCTCCGCTTCCGGGCGTTATGCGAAAAACACGGGCTACTACGGCCGAACGCGAATGCGTTGCCGCTGATTTAGCGGCGATCGCGGCCGGCCGATGGCCGGAGACGCACCTGCACATCGGCATCTCCGGCTGGACATACGGCGGCTGGCGCGGCGTGTTTTACCCGAAAGGACTCGCGCAAAAACACGAGCTGCATTTCGCCAGCCGGAAGTTCAATTCCATCGAGATCAACGGCTCGTTCTACTCCCTGCAGCGGCCGTCGAGCTACGAAGTCTGGCATGTGCAATCGCCGCCCGGATTTGTGTTCAGCGTGAAAGGACCGCGCTTCGTCACGCACATGAAAAAGCTGCGTGATGTGCAGGCGCCGGTGGCGAATTTCTTCGGGTCGGGCGTGCTCGCGCTTCGCGAAAAGCTCGGCCCAATCCTGTGGCAGTTCCCGCCGAACTTCGGTTGGAATGAGCAACGCTTCCGCGATTTTTTCGAGCTGCTCCCGCGTACGACCGCGGAAGCTGCCGAGCTCGCACGGTTGCACGACGACAAGCTGAAGTACGAGCCGTGGACGAACGTCGACGCAGATCGGCCGCTGCGTTACTGCGTCGAAATTCGCCACCCGACGTTTCTCGTGCCGGAGTTCTTTGCATTGCTGCGCGAATACAATGTCGCGTTCGTCTTCGCGGACACTGCGCGGCGGTGGCCGTACGCGGAAGATCTCACGGCCGATTTCATTTACGCGCGACTCCACGGCGATGAGCAGCTCTACGTCAGCGGCTACTCGCCGAGTGCGCTCGACTGGTGGGCGGCGCGGCTTTGCTGCTGGCAACGCGGCAAAGCAGCGGCAGACGCACGGCTGGTCTGCGACACACAACCGAAGGCAGGCCGGCGCGACGTTTACGTCTACTTCGATAACGACGCGAAGGTGCACGCGCCGTTCGATGCGCAGCAGCTCGCGGCGCGCCTCAACGTCCCGCAGTTGAGGCTGTAGCCGTTTGTCTTCGATCTGCCGCGCAGATAACATCGCGCAGTGGAACAACGCTGGATCATAGCGCCGCCATCGAATGGCAATCACCCCGCGATTCCGTGGGCGGAGATCTGCGGCTTGCCGTGCATTGTGGCGCTGCTGCAACGGAAGGGCTTCACGTGCGCCGATGACGTGAATGCGTTCCTCCAGCCGCGTCTCCGTTCGCTCACTGATCCGTTCCTGTTGCCGAACATCCGGCCGGCGGTTGATCGCATTCTGCAGGCGATCGAGAGGCGGGAGCGCATCGTTTTATTCGGCGACTACGATGTCGATGGAGTCACGTCGCTTGCGCTGCTCGCGGAGATCTTGCGCGCGTACGGGATCGCGCCGGAGCTGTTCCTGCCGCTACGCATGGAGGAAGGTTACGGGCTCAGCCGCGACGGCGTGGAGCGCTGTTGGGAACAGCACCACCCGCAGCTGTTGATCGCCGTCGATTGCGGCACGTCTTCGCTCGGCGAAGTCGCGGAGCTGCGCCGGCGCGGCGCGGACGTGATTATTCTCGATCATCACGAGCCGAAATCAGAGCTGCCGGATTGCGTCGCGGTCGTGAACCCGAAGATCTCGGATGAGTGTGCGTTCCGTTATCTTTGCAGCGTCGGCATCGTCTTCAAAGTTTGTCACGCGCTGCTGAAGACGCGCCGAGTCGAGAGCTTCGACTTGAAGAGCCAGTTGGATCTGGTGGCACTCGGCACGGTTGCCGACATCGTGCCGCTCGAAGGCGAAAATCGCACGCTGGTGCAACACGGTCTGCGGCAGCTCGCGCATACGTCGCGCATTGGCGTGCGGAAGTTGATGGAAGTCGCCGGCGTGCGCGCGCCGCTCTGTGCGGAAGACATCGGTTTTCGACTCGGCCCGCGCTTGAACGCTGCCGGGCGACTCGCGACCGCAGAGAAAGCGTTGCGACTTCTGCTGACGAACGATGAGCGAGAGGCGACCGAGCTCGCGGCAGAACTCGACGCGCAGAATCGTGAGCGGCAGGCGGTGGAGAAAGAAATCTGCGCGGCGGCGGACGAGCAGGTCGCACAGCAATTCAATCCGAAACGCGACGCGGCGATCGTGGTTGGTGCGCGTGATTGGCATCCAGGTGTTCTCGGCATTGTCGCGTCGCGGCTGGTGCGGAAGTATCATCGGCCGACAATCGTGATCGGCTTCGACGCGGACCGGCTCGGCAAAGGAAGCGGACGGAGCATCGAAGGTCTTTCGCTCGTCGAGGCACTCGGGCGTTGCGCCAAATGGCTCGAGAGATATGGCGGCCATGAGATGGCGGCCGGCCTAACGATTCGTGAAGAAAAGTTCGCCGCTTTCGCGGAGGAATTCAGGACCGCGGTGCGCGCGCTTGTCTCCGAAGAAGCACTGGAGGCGCGGCTGCATCTCGATCACGAGTTGATGCTATCAGACTTGAACTGGCAGCTGCTGCAGTGGCACCGAATGCTGGAGCCGTTCGGCAGCGGGAACGCGCAGCCGACGTTCTTTGCGCGCGAAGTCGTGCCGGCAAGGGAGCCGCAGATCTTGAAGGACAAGCATCTGGTGTTGCGCCTGAAGCAGCGGAACTTTCACACACGCGCGATTTTTTTCGGCGGCGCCGCGTCGCCGCTGCCGGAGCCGCCATGGGATGTGGCGTTCCGAATCCACTCGGACGAATACGAAGGCGCGACGCGGCTACAGGTGCACGTGCATGCGTTGCGCAGAGCCGCGCCGATCGAGTGATGCAGCTCGCGGACCGACTCGAGGATTATGATTGGGTGCCGAAGGTGCGGCTCACGCCCCTGCGACGGCTCGGGATTGAAACCGTCGAAGATCTGGTGACGCACTTCCCGCGGCGGCATGAGGATCGGCGGGAGTTTGCCGGCTTTCCAAGAGAGGAGAGCGACGTGCCGATCTGCATCTGCGGTGAGGTGGTGAAGACGCGCGTGATGCGGTTCGGCGGGTGGAAGAAGATCTTCGAGGCGACAATCGAGGAGGCGGAGCCGAATGCGTTGAGCCAGCCGCTCACGTTGCGCTGGTTCAACCTGCATTACGTGCAGAAGATGATCGCGACCGGCCAGCAGCTGGTGGTTTTCGGGAAGCCGCGGCTGCGCGGGCAACGGATGTGCATGGAGCATCCGGAATTCGAGGTGATCGAAAACGATGATGAGCTGTCGATTCACTTTCGCCGGATCACGCCGATCTATCCGGCGACGGAAGGGCTGTCGCAGCGGGTGTTTCGCGGGCTCGTGTTTCAGGCGTTGCAGGAGCTGGATGACAGCGAAGTCGAAACGCTCTTGCCGCGGAATCATGCAGTCGGCGCCCGGCGGATTGCGCTGCAGCAGATTCATTTCCCTGACTCCGATGAAGCGCTCGCTGCCGCGCGCGAGCATCTGGTGTTCTCGGAGTTCTTCGCGATGCAGATGACGATTGCGGCGCGGCGCGCGGCTCTGGCCACCCGCGCGGGAGAAGAGCATTGCGGATCGGGTGAATTGCTGGAGCGGTTTCTGCGTGCGCTGCCGTTCGATATGACGGACGCGCAGGCCCGCGTGCTGCTTGAAGTGCGGCGCGATCTCGCCTCGAAGCATCCGATGAATCGGCTGCTGCAGGGTGATGTCGGCTCTGGAAAAACCGTGGTGGCGATCGGCGCGATGTTGCTCGCGGTGGAAGCGGGATTTCAGGCAGCGTTGATGGCGCCAACGCAGATTCTGGCGGAGCAGCACTATGCGGTCTTACGCCGGTGGCTGGACCCGCTCGGCGTCCGGCTCGCGCTGCGGACGGGCGATCGTAAGGAGGAAAGCGGACCGTTGCCGCTGTTCGAGCGGGCAACAGCAACTCCGGGGAGCGCACGCTTGCAGCGTGCTGGCGACGGCGTCCCGCAGTCGCGAACTTTCGTAGACGGGGCAGCGGACGAGAACGTTCGGTACTCGAAACGCCGCTTGCCGCCTTTCGAGAAACCGTGGGCGATCTACGCGCTGTCACTGTCAACCGTGAGCCGACTTTCTCTCAGCGCCGATGCTCGAACAATCGTCGTCGATGCATGGCGGCATTTCCACGGCTCGCGGTATGAGCTCTTCGCGTTGTGCGTGATGCCGGATCATGTGCACGCTTTGATTCAGCCTTGGCCGAAAGGAGGCGAGACCGGCAGCGAGACGGTCTTCTGGTCATTGTCCGAGATCTTGCGCTCGCTGAAAACTTTCACGGCGAAAGAGATCAATAAGCTTTCCAGCCGCACAGGGGGGTTGTGGGAGAAGGAGACATTTGATCGCTACATCCGTTCAGATCGCGATTTGGCGGAGAAGTTTGAGTACATCATGCGGAACCCGTGGGATGCCGGTCTCGTCCCGGAAGGGAAGGATTACCGCTGGATTTGGACGCCGGACACTGAATCGCGACGGATTCCGGATGGCGGCGTCGACGCAACTTCGTCGCGGCAGAATGCCGCGACCAGCACGCTGCAAGCGTGCGCTCCCCAGGCGATGCTGGCGCACGACTCGCCACATATCGTCATCGGCACGCATGCTCTGCTGTATGAGTCGGTGCAGTTCGATCGGCTGGGCCTCGTGGTGATTGATGAGCAGCATAAGTTTGGCGTGTCACAGCGGGCGCGGCTCACGGCGCGGGAGCCGGCGCCGGATGTGCTTGTGATGACCGCTACGCCGATTCCGCGCACGTTGACGATGACGGTGTATGGCGATCTCGACGTGTCTGTCATCGATGAGATGCCGTCGAACCGCGGCAAGATCGTCACCGCTGTTCGTGATGATTCGAAGCTCGGCGATGTGCTGACGTTCATGCGCGCGCAGCTGGAGGAAGGGCGCCAGGCGTACGTGATCTACCCGCTCATCGATGAGAGCGACAAGCTCGACGTGAAGGCCGCGGCGGCGGAGTTCGAGCTCTGGGGCGAACGACTGCGGCCGTTTCGCTGCGAGCTCTTGCACGGTCGAATCCCGGCGCCGGAGAAGCAGGCGATCATGGAGCGGTTCCGCAAAGGCGAGACGAGCGCGCTCGTTAGCACAACCGTGATCGAGGTCGGTGTCGACGTGCCGAACGCAACCGTCATGCTGGTCGAAAATGCGGAACGCTTCGGCCTCGCGCAGCTGCATCAACTCCGCGGACGAATCGGGCGCGGCGAGCACAAATCGTATTGCATTTTGCTGAGCGCCGAGAAATCGGCGGAAGCGAAAGCGAAACTCGCTGTGCTGGAAAAGACGGCCAACGGCTTCGACGTGGCGGAAGCGGATTGGGACCTGCGCGGGCCCGGCGACCTGCTGGGGACGGCGCAGAGCGGGCTGCCGGCATTGAAGCTGGGCAATCTGAAGACCGACATGCAATTAATGCAACGCGCGCGCGCCGCGGCGAATGCGATCCTGGAGTGGGACCCGAAATTGGAAGCGCCCGAGAATCAACGTTTCAGGCGGTTGGTTGTCGAACAAGACGGGCGAACCTTCTCCCACGTCAGCTGATGAAAAATCTACTTAAGTTCCTGCTGTTCGTCGGTCTGCTGAGTGCCGGGATTTCATTCCTGTACGATTATCGCCTCAAGAATGGCGGGCTGAACCTCGCGCCGAAAGCGCGCCCGGAGAAATACACGCTCGCTACTGCGCCGGTCGTTGATCCGCAGTCTGTCTCCACGTTAGATGCGTTGAGCCGAGAACGCCGCGCCCTCGTGATGAGCGTGATCCCGTCGGTCGTGAGCATCCGGACATCGAAGAAGGTGCCGATGCGGCGCCAGATGGATCCATACGAGTTCTTCTACCGCAATTCGCGTCCGCAGTACCGCAACCGCAACGAAGAAGCGCTGGTGCAGAACTCGCTTGGGTCCGGCGTGATCGTCTCCGCTGAGGGCCATATCATCACGAACAATCACGTGGTCGAGCAAGTGGACGAGATCGAGGTGCAAATGCATGACGGCAAGACGCGGAAAGCGCGACTCGTGGGTGCCGATGCGCAGGTCGACCTCGCGGTTCTGAAGATCGATGACCCCGGCGTGAAGCCGCTGATGTTTGGCGATTCTGACGCAGTGCACGCCGGCGATTTTGTGCTCGCGATCGGCAATCCTTTTGGGTTCGAAGAGACGGTCACCGACGGCATCATCAGCTCGAAGGGACGGCCGAATCGCGTCGATGGTTTTGGCGATTTCCTGCAGACGAATGCGGCGATCAATCCGGGGAATTCCGGTGGTCCGCTGATCAACCTGCGCGGCGAAATTATCGGGATCAACACGGCGATCATTTCGCGGAGCGGTGGTTCGCAAGGGATTGGGTTTGCGATTCCTTCAAATTCCGTCCGAAATGCGCTCGAGAGCCTGCTGAAGCAGGGCCGGATTATCCGCGGCTATCTCGGGATCCAGGCGCCGACGTTGCAGCGCGGGCAGGCGGATAGCGACACCGAAGGGGTTGTGGTTCAGGATGTCATTCCCGGTTCTCCGGCAGCAGACGCACAACTGCAGCCGGGTGATGTGATCCGGAAATTCAACGGGCGCGAGGTGAGGACGCTGCCGGAATTGCGCAGCCTGATTTCGCAGGCAGAACTCGGCAAGCGCGTGGAACTGGAGATTGTCCGGAACGGCAAGCCGATGCAGGTCGCAACGGAGATCAAGGAACAGCCTGTCGATTATCAGACCGCGCGAGTCATGCCGCGTCAGCCGCAGCCGTTCCCCGGCCGGCAAATGCCGCCGCAAGTCCCGCAAGGGCCGGGGCAGCAAGGCGATGACGACTTGCAGGATGAGGCGCCGCTCGCCGGTGTGCAGGTTGGCGAATTGACGCCGCAACTCGCGCAGCGCCTCGACATCCCAGCCGGCGTGCGCGGCGTCGTGGTGACGAGCGTCGACGACGCGTCGGGCGAATTGCGTAAGGGCGACGTGATCGAGGAAGTGAATCAGCAGCCGGTGAATTCCGTGGCCGATTACCGCCGCATCGTCGGCGCGCTTGATCCGAATGGCACGCACGTGCTGTCGGTTTGCCGCGGGCGGACACGGTCGTTCGTTGTCTTGCGCGCTCGTTGACGCGTCCGGCGCGGCTTCGTTCGTCCGGGGCGTCCAGGCGCCCGTCTCGGTGATTCGTTCCGAATCAGAAGGGAGTGAATAACCCGGGTTCGTCCGGGTCAAACCTTCTGACGGAGGATCAGCTTATGAAACGACTCTTATTTGCACTCCTGGCGCTGGCGTTCGTTGTATCGGCGGCGCCCAAAGCCGAAGCGCGAGTCGATGTCTCGATCGACTTCTTTTACAACAACCTGACTGACGGCCACTGGATGGAGGTCGAAGACTACGGGTACTGCTGGCAGCCGAGCATTGCGGTGAGCAATCCTGATTGGCGGCCTTACACGGACGGTTATTGGGCCTACACGGACGTGGGCTGGACTTGGGTCTCGTACGAAGATTTCGGCTGGGCCACTTATCACTACGGGCGCTGGGCGCGCGTGCGCGGTCACGGCTGGCTCTGGGTTCCGGGGCGCGAATGGGGACCGGCCTGGGTGTCGTGGCGCACCGGCGGGGATTACGTCGGCTGGGCCCCGCTTCCCCCGCGGCGGCGCTATGCCGGCGCGCGAGAGGTGGTCTATGAGGGCCGACCGATTTACGGCCAGGTCGACATCGAATTCGATATCGGGCCGGCGTATTACAACTTCGTCGACATTCGCTACATCGGCGCCCCAGTTCTGCGCGAGCACATCTACGCGCCGACGCAGAACGTCACCTACATCAGCCGCACGGTGAACGTGACGAACATCACCTACACCAACTCGGTGGTGCATAACTACGGGCCGGATTACGAGCGGCTGAACGCTTACTCCACGCGGCCGATCCAGCGGCTCACCTTACAGCGAAACACCGACGTCGATCTGCAGGCGGCCGTAAAATCGGGAAGCCTGACGAAGGTGCAAGGCAACCAGCTGATCGTTGCCGCACCTGCTTCTATCGAAGTGCCAGCGCAGCCCGCTGCACCGAAGAACATTAAGACCAGGATCGCGGATCCGGATCTTGAGACCGGCTGGACAGGAATCGAGAGTCCCACAGCAAAAGCCGAGCTGCAGGAGAAGATGAAGAAGGAAGATCCGAAGTCGGTGCCACCGCCGCAGGTTGCGCCGCAGAATCCAGCCGCTCTACAGGCCGGCTCGACGCCGCCAGCGCCTGCCGGATCGCCGGCGACGACACCGGCGTCGCCGGACGCGTCACCCGCCGCCGCTGCAAGCCCTGCTACGCCAGCGATCGCGGAGCCAGGCCGCGGGAAGGGCCGTGACAAACGCGCGCCGGAGCCGCCAGATGCTTCTGCATCGCCCGCCGCACCGGCTTCGCCGGATGCGTCACCAGCCACCGCTGTAAGTCCTGCGACGTCAGCGACCGCGGCGCCGGAACGCGGCAAAGGCCGTAACAAACGGACCCCTGAACCGGCAGCCGAAGCGACTCCGGCTCTGAAGCCGGGCGCGACGAGGCCGACCGATGACCCTGCGCCGGCCGCACCGGACGCAGATCCGAAACGCGGGAGCAAAGACAAGCGAAATCGTGACGCAGGGCAGTCGACCGAGAGCGAACCGCTCCGCGATATGAAGCCAGCGCCCACTGCGCCTGCTCCAGTGCCGCGGAAAGACCCGAATAAGGGCAATCGCACTCTCGAAACCGATCCCTTCACCACAGAATCGGAGCGACCGCAGAGCGGCAATCCAGCTGTTGAGTCAGCACCGCCGGCAGCTGCTCCGGAGCGTGAGCGCGGTCCGAAGAACAGGGACCGCCGCGGCGGAGGTGCCGAGATTCCGCCCGTGCAGCAACCGTCCCAAATCGTCGCGCCGCCAGCGGACGAGCCACGGGCCGGTACCGAGAGCCGCGGCCGTGGCAAACAGAAGAAGGAAGAAACGAGAATGGCGCCGCCGGTACAAGCTCAGCCGCAGGAACAACCGCGGGAGCGCCCGGTCGCTGCCCCGCCGCAGATCGCGCCGGCACCGATGGCGCCGGCTGTGGCGCCAGCCGGTCCACCGCCGGGAGCTGCTCCAGAACACGGTAGAGGCAAGCCGGACAAAGGCGACAAGAACAAGGACGAGGAGAAGGGCGAGAAGCCTCCAAAAGAGAACCGTTGATTCTGCTACGCGGCGGCCCCGGAGCGATCCGGGGCCGCTTCGCGTTCAACTAAAGCAACTCCGCGATCTGCACCGCGTTCAGCGCAGCGCCCTTGAGCAACTGGTCGCCCGAGACCCAGAACGCGAGGCCATTCTCCAGCGCGCAATCGCGCCGGACACGCCCGACCTGGCAATTGTCCTTTCCAGCGGCTTCGAGCGGCGTCGGATAAATATTTCGCCGCGGTTCATCGAGCAGATCGACGCCCGGCGCTTTCGCGAGCACCTCGCGCGCTTGGTCGACAGAAACTGGCCGCTCGAACTCGGCGCTCACCGCAACTGAGTGCGCGCGATAAACCGGGACGCGTACGCAAGTGACGGACGCGCGGAACTCCGGCAGATGCATGATACGCCGGCCCTCGTTCTGCATCTTCATTTCCTCTTTCGTGTAGCCGTCGTCGAGGAAGCTGTCGACGTGCGGAAGAACGTTGAACGCGATGGGGTGCGGATACACTTCCTTCGTCGGCGCCCGATCCTCATGTGCTTCGCCGATCTGGCGCTTCAGCTCCGCAATCGCCCGCGCGCCGCTCCCGGAGACGGACTGGTAACTCGAGGCAAAAATTCGCCGGACGCCGAACGCAAGATGCAGCGGATACAACGCCATGAGCGTCACGGCCGTGGTGCAGTTCGGATTGGCAATGATTCCGCGGTGATCGCCAGCGTCGGCGCCATTGATCTCCGGAACCACGAGCGGAACGTCGGGATCCATCCGAAAAACGGAGGAGTTATCGACAACAACCGCGCCGGCCTTTACCGCGATCGGCACAAACTCCCGCGAGGTATGGCCGCCCGCGCTGAAGAACGCGAGGTCAATTCCGCGAAACGAATCGTCGCGCAGTTCCTCGACCGCAATCTCATCGCCGCGGAACCGCAATGTCTTGCCCGCGGATCGTGCAGACGCCAGAAGCCGCAGTTTTCCGACCGGAAACGCGCGCCGTTCAAGCACGTCGAGCAACTCGACGCCGACGGCCCCGGTCGCCCCGACAATGGCGATGTTATAGCTTTTTCCCACGAGCGCGGCCACTGTATCGCTGCTCTCCGGTGAAGAAAAGCGCGCACACCAGCATCCACATTTCGGTGGCGAAGCAGCGATTGACCGTGAAGCGCGGCCGCACGGTGGAGCGGACGTATCCCGTGTCGACCTCGAAGTTCGGTCTCGGCACGGAGGAGGGCAGCTTCAAGACGCCGACCGGTCGCTTCCGCATCGCCGACAAGATCGGTGCCGGTGAGCCGATCCACACCGCGTTTAAAGCGCGGGTGCCAATCCGCCCCTCGGCCGCCGAGTTAAACTCCGACGACCTCGTCATGTCGCGCATCCTCTGGCTCGACGGCCTCGGCAAGGCGAACGCCAACACGCACGCCCGTTACATTTACATCCACGGCACGAATCACGAAGAGCGAATCGGCGAGCCAGCGAGCCACGGCTGCGTGCGGATGAAGAATGCCGACGTCGCTGAGTTGTTCGACCTCGTCGAGGTCGGCACGCCGGTCATCATCGCACCGGAAAGAGGCCGCGGACGCACGGGAAAAAAGGGGAGAAAAGCGTTGCGCCGAGGGGCCTAGCTGCCTAAATGACGGCAGCAACTTGCTCGGAAAGGAGGCGAAATATTATAATGAAATTCCTAAAAGCAGTCATGATCGTGGCGATCGCGGTTGGTGCATTGAGCCTG
>JAESFH010000345.1_pt1 | contig 13300 bp, 11 predicted proteins | sample 9269381 | NCBI WGS metagenome assembly JAESFH01 (sample SAMN14504062, study PRJNA617094) | algae metagenome | isolation source: Aphanothece sp. CMT-3BRIN-NPC111 and co-occurring heterotrophs from well... | place: USA: Clark Mountains Wilderness, California | collected 2010-04-18
CGGCCGGAAAATTTTGGAAGGGGTGCAGCAAACGCATCGGCACGTGGTCGAAACGGTTTCGAACACAGCATTGATATTGGACCTTCTTTCCCCGAGCGAGGAGGAGAACCCAGTTCTGGCAGCTTTGCAGGAGATAATTCTGACGCAGCGCCACCAACTGGCGATGATCGAAGCCGTCGAGAGAAAGTTGACCTCGATAGAGGAGCGGCTCAACAAGCAAGGGCTAAGGTCGAAATAGCGAAGGCTAATCAGAATCCCGTGGCCGTCCGTATTCTGGAAATGGCTCGCCAAGTCGCCCAGGACACTCAGCTAGGTGTGGCAGGCCGATTGCTTCGAGAAATAGAAGCTAAGGAAGACCATGCCCGTCAACGGATCAGGATACTTGAAAGACCGATAACTCCACCGGCCGACCTGCTAAAAACTCGCGCTTTGACGGCGGAGCTCAACATCAAGGCCCAGCAGGTTTTGGCTGAAGAGCGAAAGGCTGCTCTTCTTGTCGAGGAGCTCGATCAAGCTCGGCCGAAAGGGTTGTGGGCATGGATATCCGGTAAAACTCAAAGGCATAACCAAGTGCTCCAAGAGACTCGGGTCGAGCACGATAAAATTGCTTCTGCGCTGCGCTCCGCTCGGGAAGTTCATAGCCTTATGGAACGCCGCATTAAGGGGAGGAACGATGGTTGGGCTCAGAAGGTCAGTGCTATTGAAGAAGAAAGAGTGGCTGAACGCAGCTCTATCATGGCGGAGCTCGCCTGGTTGGCTGATGCGCGTTTGTGCATCGGGAAAACTCCCAAGCTAGCGTTTGCGTCATCACTGGCGCTTACCAAGGCGGTCGAGCGGTTGCAGCAAGACCGGGCGAAGCTGTCCTCTCCCAATGATCCGCAAAATCTTGGACGCCGGAAATTTTCTCGAGCGCCATCGTATAAGCCCCGATGACAGGGTGCTCAGCTACTAAAAAATGTCTGTAAGCCTCCCTGGTCGTGACCGAGATGCTTTGTTGCCCTGATAAGGTGGTGAAGAAAACACCGGGGCGAATCATCCATGGCACGTCCGAAAAAGGACAGACAGCCCGCGCGGCTCACCGTCACGCTGGACGAGAGCGATTATCAAAAAGTCTGCTCACTAGCGGGCGAAAATGACGTTTCGGCCGCTTGGGTCATTCGGCGGGCAGTGCATGATTACCTGGAAAGGGGGGCAAGCCAGACGTTGCCGCGTCCCGAGACCCAAGCACAGCTGCAAAACAGCGCCAAGCACAAGAATAATAAGGGGGCATCATGACGCTGTTTCATGAGCTGGAAAAAGACCGTCCGCATTGGGCCAACGAAGAGGAAGTACGGAAGAGCTGGCTCAAGCACATTGAGAATGAAACGGGCATCAAGTTCCATGCCGAGCGCGGCCGTAACGATGCGTCGTACAACCAGGTCATCATCGAGTTCAAAGACCGGGGGCTTTTCAAAGGGTCAACAACGAGTCCGGCGTTCCGCGAAGCCATATTTGACCGCTTGGCAAAGTATATCCCCCGACGGGCCAAAGCTGAAGGCATTCCGCCCGAGGACTATATCGGGATAGCGACGGACGGCGACCATATTGCCTTCGCTTTCTACAAGGCAGGAGTTATCGAGCACCGCAACCTATTGCCATTCAATGCCGCTTCCATCGGCCTGGTCGCTCAAGCGTGCGTTGACTCACAGCGCCGGGCCGTGACCGCCGAGAATCTCATTGAGGACTTTGGCCACAGCTCAGAAATCGGCCGCTTGATGATGTCCAATCTGGCCCGCGAGCTTGAAACCCAGCTCAAGCGTGCCGACAACGGCAAAGTCAAAATGCTGTTCGAGGAATGGCGGGCGCTTTTCGGCCAGGTTGCCGACTTGTCAGCTGCTCAGGCAGCGGAAATCCGTCGCCAAATAGCGGTGCAGCTGGACTTGCCTGCACCGGATGCTGTCGCTGCCCTGCTGTTCGTCATTCACACCTATAACGCCTTCCTGATGAAGCTCCTGGCGGCAGAAATTGTGGCGGAATACGATCTGACGGCTCACCCCGACTTTTGTGAGCATCTGTTGAGTTATGCCGATGACGACCTACTCCGGCGCTTAGACGAGGAAATTGAGCAGAGCCGTTATTTTGAAGCGGCCCGCATCAAGGGCTTTGTCGAAGAGGCCGTTTTTTCCTGGTATGCGGACGTGTCGCTTTCAGCAGCTGGCAGGGCTCAGATTTCGGCAGGTATTCGAGCCCTGGCCACGCAAATGTCTCTTTATCGGATGGACGACCTTAGCGGCGCCCGCTCCAAGGATGTGCTCAAGGCATTTTATCAAGCGTTGGTGCCCGAGCCGCTACGAAAAGCTCTGGGTGAGTTTTACACCCCAGATTGGCTGGTTTCCGTGGCCTGTGACCGTGCGGCTGTCACCGACTGGCGGACGGTCAGGATGCTCGACCCGACCTGTGGGTCAGGGTCTTTCCTGTTGGAAGTCATTCGCCGCAAGCGCACCGCCTATGATGCGGATAAATTGCCAGCCAGTGAACAGATAAGCACCATTCTCAGCACGGTATGGGGCTTCGACCTCAACCCCCTTGCGGTACAGTCTGCCCGCGTAAATTTCCTGATTGCCATCGCCGACTTGGTTGCATCCGCGAAGGCCCAGGTGGAGTTGCCCGTCCTTTTGGCGGATGCCGTCTATTCCCCGGCTCATGCGCCGCAGGCCAATGTGGATTTTGTGGAGTACCGCGTTGGCAGTGCCCAATCAGACCTGAGCATCGTTCTACCATGGGCTTTGGCGTATGACCGCGCCCGCCTGGACGGAGTGTTCGAGATCCTCGCCGAAGAGGTCGAGGATGAACATCCCTATGCGGACGTGGAGCGCCGCCTTCTTGCGGTGGGTTTGCTTTCGGCCGAGGAAGCCGATGCCTGGCGTGAGGCTCTGGGCGGCACCTACAACGCTGTTTTGGACCTTCACCGGAAAGCCTGGAACGGTATCTGGTTTAGGATTGTCCGCAATTTCTTCTGGTCCGCCGTCGCTGGCGAATTTGATGTGGTCATTGGCAATCCGCCTTGGGTCCGATGGTCCGCTCTTCCGGAAATGTATCGGGAGCGCATCAAGCCAACTTGTGAACAGTACGAGATTTTTTCCCAGACGCCGTTCCATGGCGGCAACGAGCTCGATATCTCCGGGATGCTCACCTACACCGTTGGCGACAAGTGGTTGAAGCAGGGGGGCAATCTGGTCTTCCTGATAACGCAAACGCATTTTCAATCGCCATCGTCGCAGGGCTTCCGGTCCTTCCGCATCAATGACCAGGCGGGGTTTGTTCCCGTTGAAATCGACGACTTGAAGAGATTGAAGCCTTTCCCCAAAGTGGCCAATGCCACGGCCATCATGCACCTACGTAAGGTTCCAGTTGCTGAGCTGCCAACGTATCCGGTTCCATACCACGTTTGGGAAAAGGCACCCGGCGCTTCGGCCAACATACCCGACACCTTGACTCCGGCCGAGGTGAAGGCGCGCGTCACCATCAAGAAGTGGGAGGCCACGCCCGTTGCAGGCGGCAATTCCCCATGGGCGATTTTGGCACCAGGCCGCTTTGCCCTAATGAATCGGCTCCAGGGGGAAAGTGACTGGATTGCCGGGCGAAAGGGCATCACCACCGACCTAAACGGCGTCTACATGGTCCGAGTGGTCGATAGGAACACGAAGGACGGGCTGCTCCAGGTCGAGACCCGACCGGAGGCAGGCAAGCGCGACATCGGCCCGGCGCGTCGGTTCTGGGTCGAGCCCGACATGCTTTATCCCCTCCTAAAAGGGGCCAGCGACTTCTCGGCGTGCCATGTGCATGTTGATGATGAGCTTTACGTCTTTGTGCCCAACACAGGCATCAACCAGGCCGATTACGTCGCCGCGACGGCAAGCATCGACCAGCTGAAAGGTACGAAGGCGTTCTTCAAAACCTTCAAGGACCAGCTGCAAACTCGCTCTACCTACAAGCAGCGGCAGCCGAAGGCCCCGTACTATGCCGTCTACAACAGCGGCAGCTATACGTTTGCACCTTACAAGGTCGTTTGGGCGGAACAATCCAGCACCTTTGAGGCGGCCGTCTTTACCAATTCGACCGTTCCTGAGTTTGCTGGCACGCGGCCGTTTGTACCGGACCACAAGGTTTACTTCTCAGACTTTCAGGATGAGGCTACCGCCTATTTCGTCTGCGGTTTGCTGAATTCTTCCCTCGTTAGGGAGTATGTTCAAAGCCACACCATCCAGATACAGGTCAGCAACATTTTCAAGCACCTGAGCATCCCAAGGTACGAGCCCACCAATGCAAGCCATAAGAAACTGGTTGAGCTCTGCAAGGAGGCCCACCAGGCGGTAAATGCAGCCGAGCGGCAAACTAGAATTGCAGCCATGGACGATGTAACGGCAAAGATTTTGGCGGGCAAATGAGGGGCTTAAGACGCAAGAAATGGTGTGGGATTTCTGCCCATGATGCGACCCGCAGCTGAACGAGTGCGGTAACGTGAAGTAATGATATTCGAAGCTCATCTCCTTAGTAGTTGCGGCTCAACACAGCCGTCTCTGGTGCCAACAACTGGCGCCACAAACCACGGAGAGAAAAATGGCAGACGAAATCATCGCGGAGCAGGATGTTCCTGTTCTTAACTGGGGCACAGATGCACCGCGTGGCGGCAAGGCCGTCTTAAATCGGATTATCAAGGAAAAGGCTACCGTCCCGCTTTTCTTTGCTCAAACACTCATCCAGTCACTACGCGACGTTGGATATAACAACACTACTTCCGCGCTCTGCGAGCACGTTGATAACTCCATTCAATCAGGTGCTACCGAAATCCGCGTATACTTTCGGCAGTCAGGTACACGGGATGATGCTGTTATTGATGCCGCTGTTTACGACAACGGCTCCGGTATGGCTCCATCCACGTTGAAAGTTGCCATGGCGTTCGGCGGCTCAATGAGCTTCGGCAACCGGACAGGTATTGCGCGCTTTGGTATGGGAATGAAGACCGCTGCCTTGAGCATGTCGCCCGTGCTCGACGTTTATTCCTGGCAGGAACAAAACGCCTTCTACAACATGACGCTCGATGTAGAGGCTATCGGAAAAGAGCGTACGAACATGGTGGGGTTGCCCGAGCCGGAATTGTTCACCGAGCTGCCGGATGACGTTGCTGACCTCTTTCATCAACCAATGTCTTTTCCAAAAAGTCGTTCCGAGCAAGTGCTTTTGGTCGATGGCAATGATGACCTGGAGGAGCGGCTAGGTGCTTCTGGCACCATTGTTTACATGCCAGCCTGTGACCGGCTTCAATATCGTAAGGTCCAGACCCTCGTGGACCATGCAGTAAAGGAAATGGGGCGGGTCTATCGGCGTTATATAGCCAAAGGTGTGACGCTTTACGTCAACAATAGGCTGGTCGAGGCGTCAGACCCAACATACTCGCTTCCAAGGGCCCGGCATCAGCGTTACCTTGAAGATGGCGTCAGCAAGTCCAGTCGGTTGATGCTCTCCAAAGAAGTACCCATCCCGGTTAAAGAGAACAGCTCGGTTGTTGAGCCAATCGTTATAAAGCTCTTTAAGCTCCCCATAGACGAGTGGTACTCGCTCCCCAAAAAGACCCAGAAAAATGACCTCCAGGTATTTAGCGGTCTTACAGTTTCCATACTCCGCAATGACCGTGAGGTTTTCGCCGGACCCATGCCTAAGCTGACGACCCGGCATAGCGTCACCCACTGGTATCGCATTCAGATAGATTTTTCTGGCGAGCTGGACGAGGCGTTTGGCGTTGCCGCGAACAAGCAGGGAGTGCGCCTCAAAGGGTATGTGGAAGAAGCAATCAAGCGGGCCATTGGCGACGACATCACGACCATCAATGATGAAATTAAAAGGTTCCAGGCTGCGCAATCCGCTGCCCGGAAGCCTGCCGTTCCAACCCCCAGCGAAGCTAGGGCAAGCGAAGCCGATGCTTTCCAGCCCACTGACCTTGCAGACAATTTGACGGAGCAGGAGAAAGAAGACCTTGACGCCAACTTACGTGGGTTGGCCAGTACGCTGCGTCGCCAAGACGAAACCGACGAGGACGCATTCGCGCGTGTAAAGAACTCGCGGTACATCCTTGACCTCAAGCATGATGATTACTGGCCGTTTTACGACGTGCGTAATAAATTTGGCCGCATCATCCTGACTATCAATACCGCGCATCCGTTTTTCACCGATCTCTATGAGCCTTTGAGAAAGCTGGAGCAGACAGGAGGCGAGGACGAAGGCGAGGAAAGCCCCTTGCCTGCTGACGAAGATGCACGAGGCCCTTTGGCGGCGCTGGAACTACTTCTGCTATCGCTGGCTCGAACACAAAGTCGGATGGTCGCTCACAATGAAGATGCGGCGAAAGTCTTGGAAAACTTCCGTCGTGAATGGTCTGATGCTTACCGCATCCAAATGACTGTTTAGGCGTTGTAATAAATCAGCGCGCTGATATCCTTATAGTTACTGCCCCTTAGAGGGGTCGGAAAGCACTGGCTGGGCAAAGCGTCCCGGCCAGTGATCCCCGACACGAAGAGAGGCGGTGTTTTCCGTGGCCGACATGCGCCACACAGACATGGAGATTTAGATGACTAGTATCCCTGAATGGGAGGCATACTCACGCCTTCAGGCCAAACTGGCCAGCACCAGCAAGCTCAACAATGAGACCGCGTCCATTGAAGCTGCTATGGACAAAATTCTTGCTTCCGCAAACACATTGACTAGCGATGAAGTTGCTAGAGCGAAGAATACAGCTGCACGCCGCGAGCGCCACCGAAACAGCTTGCGCACGCAATACCTCTTCAATGTGGCAAGCCACGGCACCCCTATTCCTGACATTGAGATGCGCAGCTTCTGCGCTAGTGTGACGTCGACCGTAGCTCCAAAAGACTTGAAGCTTTTCTCAGCAATTGCTGAGGGGCACTCGCAAAATGATGTTGCCCAGCTCTTTGGGGCCACGCCCGGCGCCATCGGCGCAAGAATTTGCCGTGCCCGATATGTAGCCCGTCAAAAACTCACCCCACCATTGCTAGAAGAGTTGAGACACCTTCTCGCCGCCTAGCAGCTCGAATTGGCGGGGCCGTTGACGCGACCCCGCCTTTGTCGGCCTGGCTGGACAGCGACTCCAGCAGGCTGGCGCCGTTGCGGGTGCCTGACCCACACAAAGCAAAGGTACTCCGCATTGGCAGTGTTTCAACCTGTCGCCGGAGAAAAAGATGAAGAAGCCAATTGGTACAACTGCCCGTACGGGTGAATCCTGCCCCGAAAGCGGCGTCTGGAAAGTGGTCAGCACGCCTTCTACTACAGCTCCCATCGCCAAGGGAAACCGTATCCCGCCTTATAGTGGCAAGGCTGTCACCTGGCAGCTGGTGCGCTACGCATAATGGGAGAAGCTTGTTGCACATGTCACAACATGTGCAACAAGCCCCCTGCCCTGCTTTTTCAAAGACTTGCATGTTGCAGAAGTGCGTTGCAGAATCTAGGCATGATTTACGGCTATGCTAGGGTGTCTACTGACGGTCAAACGCTCGATGCGCAGCGTGAGGCACTTGCGTTGGCGGGAGCTGAAAAGGTTTTTGCGGAAACGGCCAGCGGCGCCCACACCGCCCGCGTGCAGTTGGCCAAGGTGCTAAACTCACTTAATGAAGGTGACACCCTGCTTGTCACCAGGCTGGACCGCCTCGCCAGGTCGACTCGTGATCTGCTGAACATTATGGCGGCTGTCAGCGAGAAGAAGGCCTCGTTCCGCTCCTTGGCCGACGTTTGGGCGAACACCACCACTCCCCAAGGAAGGCTAATGGTGGCGGTACTAGGCGGCCTTGCGGAGTTCGAGCGCGATCTGATACGCGCCAGGACAGGCGAAGGCCGTGCCCGCGCCAAGGCACGGGGCCAAAGCTTGGGCAGGCGCCCTATCCTCACCGCACACCAGCAGGACGAGGCCCGGCAGCGCAAACTGGCAGGTGAGCCGGTGCGGGAAATCGCCCGCAGTTATAACGTCAGCGCCAGCACGATTTCACGGATACCGGGCTAAACCCTGCCCTCTCTACGGCGCTATTGGGAGCGCGTTCGGGCAGAACCCGGTGTTCGCAGGGCGTCTGCACTACCACACTACAGCCCTGCAACACTGTCATATACGAAATTAGATTTCAGCTAAAATAAAATTGCATAAATCTAAACGCTGGAGTATCTGTTGCCGTACTCATGAAAGGATTTTCCAGTGACTGCCACCGAAGCTCTGAAAAGTATAAAGTCTGCCATCGAGGCATCGCCCCGCAATAGCTATGTAGCGGAACTGCATGTCCAGGTTCTCAAATACGCCCATCTGCTGGACGGTTTTTCTGGCCGGGAATTTTGCGAAGCTCTGGGCATCGGAGAATCCTTTGGCACCGAATTTCTCAAGATGCGGAAGATCGCTGGCCGTCTGGTGGACGCTGGACTGAACCCAGACCAGATTTAAGAGGCAGCTCTATAGTGTTGTAACACTATAGAGCCTCCAATATTGCTAGTGTGCCCTGCCTCGCATTGGGGTCAGTAGCCCATGACCGGCTTGCCGAGGGGGCTGCCCCAGCGCAGGACTGCCACACTGTAAAGCTATAGCGTTGTAACACTGCATTGCTATGACGCGACAGCGTAAGAGTGTTTTCACACCTTCGCTCTACAGTGCCCCGACCTAGTGCCATTGTGTGAGCCATGAAAACCATCACCTTCGTCACCCAAAAAGGCGGGACAGGCAAAAGCACCCTCGCCATTTCACTGGCCGTCGCGGCCGAAGAAGCCGGGCGAAAAACCTATGTGCTAGACCTGGACCCTCAGGGCTCTACCCAAAATTGGTATCAGCGGCGTGAGGCCGAGGGACCGGCCGTGGATACAACGACCGCTGCGCAGCTGCCAGCCGCGCTCGCTTCGCTCAAATCGCACGGCTATGACTTCATCATCATCGACACTGCAGGCGTAGACACCCCGGCAACCGCTGCCGCCATGCGGGCCGCTGACCTTTGTCTCATCCCGGTGCGGCCGAGCATCATGGACATCGAGGCATCCCGACCGACTGTCTCCAGCCTGCTGCGCCTCAACAAGGCATTCGCCTTCGTGCTCAACCATTGTCCCTCGGGGCGCAACATGCGCATCACCGACGCAGGCAGAGCGCTTGGCACTCTCGGCCATCTGGCGGAGCCCGCCTTTGTAACCCGTGCCGACCATGTGGACGCTGTAGCGCTTGGGCAAGGTGTCACCGAACGTGATCCTAGGGGAAAGGCTGCTGGTGAAATTCGGGATCTTCTCAGCTGGATTGAAAAGAATGCTGAGGGTGTCCGCAATGCCGCCTAAAGCTCGCGTTTCCCTGGCCAGTATGGTTGCCGATGATAGGACGTCTCCGGCGCCGGAGGCCACCGTGCAGGCTCCTGCCCAGGAGAACGCCATCGAGCGGGAGTCCGCCCGTTCGGCCGGAATAGAGAAAAACACCAAGAGAGTAGGGCTATATCTACACCCCGCCGTAAAGCGGGAAATGGATACCATCGCTTTTACTCACGAGCGCAAGTCCCACGACCTCTACCTAGAAGCCATCGACTTACTGCTACGAAAATATGGCCGTTCAAGCATCGGAGAACTTGAGAAGAAGTAGTGTTTTCACACTATAGAGTTGTGGTGTCATGTTGTTAGATAGGACTCACGTCCACCATGGGCGCATCCAGGCTTAATTCCATCTGCTGAGGATAGGCGAGGGCGTAATGATAGCGGCGCGTTTTGGCGCGACCGCTGCCGCGCACTTCGTCACGCCACTCGGAAAGCCCGCCTGCCCGTAACATGTCCTCAAAGGCGTGGCGGCATTGAACCCGGAAATCCCGGCGGGTGGCGCTGGTTTCACCCTCTGCAAATAGGTCGCGGCCGACAAGGGCTGCCAGCATAGATTCATCCACGAAGGAGTGGGTGGTGAGGCTATCGATATAGGGCCAAAAGGACTTGGCATAGTCGGACTTGAGGGCGAATTGTACATCGGCATTGAGGCTGACTAAGCGCAGTGTGGTCATGCTTTCGACCATCCAGGGGCCGTAAACGGCCCGCACTTCGCTGTCCAGGCTAGTGCCGTCGCCAGCCAGTTCCCGAATGATATGCTGCTTATTCCAGCGAGTGTTGGGCAAGGTGCCCTTGGCAACTTGCTCTAGCACCTTGTCCTGCGGACCTTCATAAACGGTCATGACCACCTGCATCAGCTCGTCGAGCGTGATGACCAAGTTAGCAACGTTGTTGGCGTGCTCGGTTAGGCCCAGCAGCCGGAGCAGTTCGCGCCAGGTAGTGCGGACTTCGAGCAGTGTCGATTGACCGATGGGCGAATCCGGATCCGGCAGCCGAATTTGGCGCGCTTTGAGGCGCAGCAGGGCATAGAGCGCATCCCGATGCTGGGAGCCGAGCTCGCGGCCCGTCACCTGGACAACGGAGTGGCCCGGCACGACGTACAGGCGCCGGAAGGCGCTATCTGTAATCAGACCTCGGCGCTTTGGCGCAAAGGCCGACGTGCGGGTCAAGCGAGCAGGAACTTTGGCAGGATTCTTGCGCCCCTTGCGGTTTTGGAGGCGTTCGATGCGTTTTTTTGCTTCGGGGGAGAGGGGAATTGAGGGCCGTGCCATAGTCTCGACCGTAGACTAAGGAGCGGAACGGCGCCAACAAAAATCGGAACCTGAGCCACACTATTGGGAACAGCTCTCACAAAAACCGTTGACAGGCATGGGGTTCGAGAGGACGAAGGTCGAATCAATAAAGAATAAGCACCTTAATTGGCTTTGCTTCCGACCTCAGCCTGAGGCGGGAGTAGTCCTCACAGTATCGGGAGCGGTGGTCACAAAAGTAGGAGCGGTCCCCACAAATACCGGAATAGCGCCCACAAAACAGTCTGCAACCCGTTGTTATAAAAGGCAGTTTTCCTCCTAAAGACTCTAAGAGACTTAATAGAGACAAAGAGAGACCTGCCAGGTGAAGATTTTTATCCGATTTTGAAGGGAAGGGCCGCTGGATCTACGACTGGCTGCTTGCTGCCAAGTCTCCGATCCAGGCCAGTTGAGACGGGAGGGGCCCTCACAAAAGCGGCTTAGGTTCAGGACCGATGGACTTTGTGGCAATGGCTCACCACGAGGGTGAGCCATTTTTGGTGCTTACCGATGACCGAAGTTTGAACTTCCAAGTGCCCATGACGGCCGTGGAGCTGGGGAGCTGTCACCACTACCCTCATCCGGATCAAAGCCTAGAAGGTGAGCCAGGTACTCGTCAGCAGGATTAGGAGAAAGAGCAATCCAGAACAGCGCAGCATCAAAATATTTGAGGGCCCGCATGGCATCGGCGGTGTTGATCACAGGTACGTTAGCTTCTGTCAGTCGCGGAATCTGCATTTCCATCGAGTCAGCAAAGGCATTGGCGATGGAGATAGGCTCGCTATTGAGGAAGTAAGTCTGTGCGAGTTCCTCAGCGCGAAATTTATTCGCCTCTTCTGCCCATGAGGACGCTTCAATCAACGCCTTGACCTGCGACACAGCTTCACCTTCGTCGACGATGTTAGGATCTTCAATGATCCCGCGAATTCCGACCACAAGGGATATAAGCGACACAACATTCATAATTCACACCTCGTTGGCCCACCAAAGACCGGGCACTGCATCCAGGTTCAGAGCAACTCGGATTCGGTGCAATCGCTTTGGCTAGGAATCTTCCACGTGCGGTCTTTTGGTGGGTGATTTGCTGTAGCCAGGCATGGTGATATCCGCGCAAGTGCGCTACTATCCCCACCTGACCAGGAGGCTGCGCCTCCGTGGACCTCCCTCCAGCAGAGAAGGCCATGAGCGAGACACGACGCTTTCCGCGCCAAATCCTTGTACGGCTCTCGGATGAACTGGCTACGGCAATTGACGCTGCGGCCGAGACTGGCGGGGTTTCGAGCGCCGCATGGCTACGTGAGCTAGCAGCAGAAGCGGTTGCCGGCGCAATCCCTCAAGACCGGCAGCGATCGCCACGACGCGGGCCGCGGCCGAATTTGAGCGCGGCCGAAGAGGAGTTGCGGAGATTGGTGCGCACGCTAGGCGTGGTAGGAGGGGCCACCGTGCAGCTCACAAAGACTTTGCGTGAAGGGGGACACCCTGAACATGGCGAGGCCGAGCGGACCTTGAGGGCAGTAAAGCAAGCCGCTTTTGAGGCCGCAGACCTGGTCTGGAAAATCAAGTGAGCCTCCTTAGCGGTTCAACGCGGGGAGGGGGCGGCCGCGCTTTATCTCGCCACCTTATGTCTATGAAGTTGAATGAGTCCGTTGAAACTATCGAGCCGCGTGGCTTGATCGGTTCGGACCTGCACGCTCAGCTTTCTGAGCTGGTGGCAGGAGCGATAGTCACCAGAACGGAAAAGCCGATCTATCATGTTCATTTTGATCCCGTCGCCTGGTCGGAAGATGTTCGAACCGCTTTTTGGGCTAGGTTCGAGGGCGAGTTCGGCTTAGAGGGTGCGCGCTTTTGCGGGGCAATTCACCAGAAGCATGGTCGGCGCCATGAACATCGCTGCTACGATATTACCGCCGATGACGGGGCTGTCACCAATCTAGGTTTTGATCGTCTGCGGCGCGAAAAAATCGCTGTTCTGGTCGCGCATGAATTTGGGCTGCCGCCGCCGCCAATAAAACATGTGACGGCAGTGGCGATGGCTCTCTTGGAAGAGGGGCACCCTGAGGCTGCCGCCGGGCTGGAAGCTGCTAGCCATCCTGATGTTCGACTTTCCCTGCGTACGCCTGATGAGCGCGCGATAGAAGAACGTACATCGGCCCGGAAAACAGACGCTGGTGCTTTAGCCTTATCGGCCTGGGCCAGTTCAGATGATGGAAAGTCTTTCCAGTCAGCTTTGGCATCCCAAGGGCTTGTCCTCGCTAGAGGTGATAAGGTGCCGGTGTTGCTCGATCATGCGGGTGCAGCATGGCCGCTCGGCAGGCTGTTGGGGCAGGCCTCCAAAACGTCCGGTGCCCGGATCGGTGCAGCTGAGGTAAAACGCCGATTAGCTGGTTTAGATTTACTCACCATCGAGGAAGCGCGCCATGAGCGACGGAAAACCAGTTCCGGGAAATCCATCCCCACAAACGTCATCGTCAATGTTGGGGGAATCTCGGGACCAGCAGCCGCTGAAGGTGGGGCACGGCCGGAAAATTTTGGAAGGGGTGCAGCAAACGCATCGGCACGTGGTCGAAACGGTTTCGAACACAGCATTGATATTGGACCTTCTTTCCCCGAGCGAGGAGGAGAACCCAGTTCTGGCAGCTTTG
>JAESFH010000346.1_pt1 | contig 13289 bp, 12 predicted proteins | sample 9269381 | NCBI WGS metagenome assembly JAESFH01 (sample SAMN14504062, study PRJNA617094) | algae metagenome | isolation source: Aphanothece sp. CMT-3BRIN-NPC111 and co-occurring heterotrophs from well... | place: USA: Clark Mountains Wilderness, California | collected 2010-04-18
GAAGGAAGCCGAGCGGTATGGTACCCTGCATGCGGGCGGCAAGCCGTCCGCCAGGGACATGTTCGAGGGCGTCTTCGCCGAGATGCCGCCCCATCTGCGCCGCCAGCGCCAGCAAGCGGGAGTCTAGCCGGCGACCGGCCCGAGCCTGATCAGACGAAGGGAAATGGCCGGGGAGGGGCGGAGAAGGTCGCGGGATGCGGCCCGGTTCCACGGCCCCGACCTGCCACGGGATCGGCCGCTCTCCGCTGGTCCATCACTGCGCCGGGCGCGGGTGAACACCGAAAGACCGTCCGGCTCCCACCGCAGATCGCCCAAGCAGCAGCCTCACGGTCCGGCACACGCCTGGAGGCGCGTGCCATCAGCGGGACGACGAGAAGATCTTGCCCGGGTTCATGATGTTGTGGGGGTCCAAGGCGGCCTTGATGGTCTGCATGGTATCCACGTTGGCACCCTGCTCCCGGAGCAGGAACTCCTGCTTTCCCTCGCCGATGCCGTGCTCGCCCGTACATGTCCCGTCCATCGCGATCGCACGGAGGTTCAGGCGATCGATGAACGCCTTGATCCGTGCCATCTCCTCGGCGTCTTCGGTCATGCCCATGACCGAGACGTGGAAGTTTCCATCACCCACGTGGCCGACGATCGGCGCCACGAGCCCCGTCTCCTCGATATCGGCCTTGGTCTCCACCATGCACTCCGCCAGCCGGGAGATGGGCACGCAGACATCGGTTGCGATGAACTTCGATCCGGGCCGAAGCTCGAGACACGCCCAGTACACGTTGTGACGCGCCTCCCACAGCTTCGTGCGGTCCTCCGCGCGGACAGCCCAGTCGAAGGGACCGCCGCCGAAATCCCTGACGATCTCGGCGACAGTCTCCGACTGTTCCTGCACACCAGCCTCCGTGCCGTGGAACTCCAAAAAAAGCGTGGGCGTCTCGGGCAGGGTCAGCTTGGAGTGGAGGTTGCAGGCACGCACCTGGACCTCGTCCAGGAGTTCGATTCGCGCGATCGGGATCCCGTACCGGATGGTGGCGATCACCGCGTTGCAGGCCGATTCGAGATCGGGAAACGGGCAGACCGCGGAAGCGATGCTCTGAGGGATCCCGTGCAGCTTCACGGTCAATTCCGTGATCACGCCAAGTGTACCTTCGGCACCGATGAAAAGGCGCGTGATGTCGTAGCCTGCAGCGGACTTGCGGGCGCGCGTGCCGGTTTTGCGGATCGAGCCATCGGGCATCACAACCGTCAAGGCAAGCACATTGTCCTTCATGGTGCCGTACCTGACGGCATTAGTGCCTGACGCTCGCGTCGAGGCCATGCCTCCCATGCTGGCGTCTGCACCGGGATCGATCGGGAAAAACAGCCCCTGGGACCGGAGGTGCGCGTTCAACTGCTTGCGGGTCACGCCCGCCTCGACGACACAATCCATGTCGTCTTCATTGACGGCGATGATCCGGGACATCCGTCCCATATCGATCGAGATGCCTCCATAGGGGGCGTTCACGCCCGCCTCGAGGGACGTTCCGACGCCGAAGGGGATGATCGGAACGCGGTGTGCCGCGCAGACAGAGATGATCTCGCTGACCTCGCTGGTCGACTCCGGGTGCACGACGCCATCCGGAATTTTGACCGGGTGCCAGCTGGTGATGTTCGCGTGCTGCTCGCGAACCGTTCTGTTCGTGCTGAAACGGTCGCCGAAGCGAGTGGCCAGAATCTCCATAGCCGATGCGGTCGCATCCTTGTCGGGTCGGGAGACCCGCGTTTGTTGTTGCAAGCTCATCGAGGGCTTCCTTCTAGTCCGCCTGATCCGCCATGGGGCCGGTGCTTTGCGGGCCGTGCTGGAGGTCTGCGAAGTTCATCCAGTGGGATGTCGCAAGCCAGCCTGCGTCAACCGGAATGCTGGCACCGGTGATCGCACTGGCATCGTCGGACATGAGAAAACTCGCCAGCGCCGCGATTTCATCCGGCTCCACAAGCCTCCCCAGCGCCGTATGGGACTCGATCGTCCTCACATCGCGTTTGCCGGCCTCGATCTTGGCCTTCATGATAGGAGTGAGGGTGAAGCCGGGCGCGATCGCATTCACGCGGATTCCTGCAGGGCCGAGCTCGCCCGCGGTCAGCGTGGTGAGGGCGCCCAGCGCCACTTTCGTCGGCGCGTAGGCATGCAGCGGAAGGGGGCGGTGCTCATTGATCGAGGTGATGTTCACGATCGAACCGCCACCGCTGCCTGCCATCCGCTCGCCGAAGACCTGAGTGCAGGTGACGGCACCGAAATAGTTCACATTCCAGATGTCCCGCTGGTGCTGCTCGTCCATGGACAAGAAGAGCGTGATATCCTGAAGAAGGCCTGCGGCGTTGACGAGGCCGGCCACCGCTTGGCCATTGCCGCTCAGGGCGGACGCGGCCGCAACCACGCTGGAGCGATCCGCCACATCCATATGGAGGAAGCGGAGCCGGGATCCGGCACTCACGGTCGATGCTGCAGCATCCAGGGCCTCCTGGTCGATATCAGTCGCGACCACGGCCCAGCCGTCGCGAAGCAATCGGCGCGTGATCGCCAGCCCGATACCGCCCGCAGCGCCCGTCACGACGATGGCGTGACCGGCTTTCCGATGCGCCTCCATGCGCACGGGCGGCCTTATTCTCGGATCAGGCACGACGGAACTCCCTCTCGACACGGAAGGCGTTGTCCGGTCGTATCGTCCGGATCGATGGCCATCCCCGCTGCAGACATCCATTCAATGTTAGAGGAGCGGCGCGTCGAATGCCACTCACGCCGACCCGAGCCAGAGGTCTGGCGACCCGCCCTGCGGTTCGGCCTCGGGCTCCTGTCCGGGACAGGTCGGCGTCTGCCGGAAGACCGTCCCTCCGCGCCAACTGCGGTTCCGCTTCGGCCTCCGCGGAGCTCCCGTCTCGGCCGCTATTCCTCGGGCGGGAGCTCGGGGGGCTAGCAAAAGACGTCGCTAAGCCGGCGAACGCAAGCTTTGGTCGTTCAGCGGCAATGGGCGGGCAAAGCTTTGTTCCGGCCTGAAGGACGCCGGGCACCAGCCACGAAAGCGCGGTAACCCCTGGCTTCTCAGCGCGATTGCTTCATGTAAGATACCGCCGGTTCTCGGCCAGCATGTCATAACAGCGGCTCCCACGAAGCCCTGAGCACAGGCCGAGCAGAATGGGAGGAGAATTGATGAAGTCCGTTTTGCTGAGCGGGGTTGCGGCCCTGATTCTGTCGGTGTCCGCTCCGGCTTTCGCCCAGGAGCCGCTCAACGTCTTCTGGGTCAAAGGGTTCTACAAGTCCGAGGACGATGCACTGTTCGAAGCGATTCGGAAGTTCGAGCAGAAGTCCGGCACCAAGGTCGCCCTGTCGCAATACCCGGTCCAGGACATGATCCCGAAGACCGTTGCCGCGCTGGATTCCGGCACGCCGCCCGATGTCGCCTACGCCGACGTCTACGATTTCCAGGTCACCGGCAAATGGGCCTTCGAAGGTCGCCTCGAAGACATGACGGATGTCATCGAGCCCATGAAGGCGCGGTTCGCGCCCAATACTGTCGAAACGACCTTCTTGTTCAATGACAAGTTAAAGAAGCGGTCCTATTATGCCTTCCCTCTAAAACAGCAGACGATGCATATCGAATACTGGACCGATATGCTGAAGACCGCGGGCTTTCAGGAAAGCGACGTTCCGAAGACCTGGAAGGACTATTGGAGTTTCTGGTGCGACAAGGTGCAGCCCGCTTATCGTCGGGCCTCCGGCTCCCGCGCCTATTCCATCGGACAGCCGCTCGGCGTGGATTCGAGCGACGCCTTCTACTCCATGTTGACGTTTTTCGACGCCTACAACGTCCGGCTCGTGGATGAGGAGGGCAAGCTCCTCGTCGATGACCCGAAGAACCGGGAGGGCCTCATCGCAGCCCTCAAGGACTACACCGAGCCCTACGTGAAGGGCTGCGTCCCGCCCTCAGCCACGAGCTGGAAGGATCCCGACAACAACGTCGCATTCCACAACAAGACCACCGTGCTGACCCACAACGCGACGATTTCGATCGCGGCCAAGTGGCTGGACGACATGAACAACCCCACGCTGACCGAAGAGCAGCGCGCCCAGGCCAAGAAGAACTACGAGGAGCTGATCCGCACGGCCGGCTTCCCGGCCAAGCCGGACGGCAGCAAGATGGTCTACCGGACGGCGGTGAAGACCGGCGTGGTCTTCTCCGAGGGCAAGAACAAGGCGAAGGCGAAGGAATTCGTGAAGTTCCTGCTCGAGGAGGAGAACCTCACGCCCTACGTCGAAGGCGCCCTCGGCCGCTGGTTCCCGGTCACCAAGGAGGCGCAGGAACGCCCCTTCTGGAAGGCCGATCCGCATCGCCAGTCCGTCTACAATCAGTACAAGGACGGCACGGTCACGTTCGAGTTCACGCGGAACTACAAGTTCACGATCCTCAACAACGAGAACGTCTGGGCCAAGGCCGCCAATCGGGTCATCAATGAGAAGGTCCCGGTCGACAAGGCCGTGGACGAGATGATCGCCCGGATCAAGGCCGTCGCGGGCTGAGACCGCGGTACGAGCACCCCGGGCGGCCGCCCCGTGACCGGGGCCGCCCGCGGGCCGATTTCAATGCGAAGGCTGCTCCGCGATAGGGAGCAGCTTTCGATCCCAACGAAAGAGGCTGCCGGTTGAGCACGATAGCCATCACACATCCGGCCGCGCTGCCGTCCCAGAAGACCGGCCGCTGGTCGCCCTGGCAGATCTGGGGCACGATCCTCATCGCGCCCTACATCCTCGTCTTCCTGCTGTTCGTTCTCTACCCGGTGACTTACGCGTTCTGGCTTGCGCGGAGCCCCCATCTGTATGTGGAGCTGTTCGACGATCCCATCTTCGTCCGGGCTGTCGGCAACACGCTGGTGTTCCTGCTCGTCGGCGTGAATCTCAAGATGGCCGTGGCTCTGTTGCTCTCCGGGTTCTTCATTCAATCCCGGTGGTGGATCAAGGTCCTGTCCCTGCTGTTCATCATCCCCTGGGCGGTGCCGTCGATCCCGACCATCCTCTCTTTCCGATTCATGCTGAACCCCGAGTGGGGGCTCATCAACCAGACGATCTTCCGGCTCACGGCGGAGGACGGGCCGAACTGGTTGAACGATCCTTCGTTGGGCCTGAGCTTCGCGATCGTGGTGCACATCTGGAAGTCGCTGCCCTTCTGGACCCTGATCCTGATCTCCGGACGCCTCGCGATCCCCGGCGACATCTATGAGGCTGCGTCGGTCGACGGCGCCACGAAGCTGCAGAAGTTCCGCTACATCACCTGGCCGTCGATGCAGACGCTCTACCTGACCTGCACGCTTCTCTCGATGATCTGGACGCTCGGGGACTTCAACAGCGTCTATCTCCTCACGGGAGGCGGTCCGGCGGACCTGACCCATGTGCTCGCGACCCTGGGCATCCGCTACCTGCGCCTCGATGCCGTCGGCCTGTCGATGGCCACCATCGTGAGCGCGCTCCCACTCGTGCTGCCCCTCGTTTTCGTCATGATGAAGCGGTTCTCGCGATGAGCAGATGGTCCCTCCGCGACGTCACAACCGAAGCGAAGCTGCTCCTGATCGGGATCCCGGTCCTGATCTGGACCATGCTTCCGATCTATCACCTCTTCCTGTTCGCGATCTCGCCGAAGGAATCCGCCTTTGCGGGCAACCTCTGGCCCGCCAAGCCGACCCTGCGGAACTTCGAAGTGGTGCTGGGTGAGAAGCATTACTTCCTGACCCACTTCTGGGAGCAACTCGGCAACTCCGTCCTGATCGCCGGCGCGACGGGGATCCTGACGCTCTTCGTTGCCACCTGCGCGGCCTTTGCGATCAGCCGCCTGCGCGTCACCGGCGGGCGCATCGTGATGAACCTCGCATTGTTGACGTATTTCATCCCGGCCGCGTTCCTTGCGGTCCCGATGTACCGGACTATGGGGATCTACGGCCTTCTGAACAACCGCTGGTCCCTGGTCCTCGCAATGGTTGCGGTCGCATCTCCCTATGCGATCTGGGTGCTCAAGCAGGCGTCCGACAAGCTGCCCTACGAACTCGACGAAGCCGCCATCATGGACGGCGCATCGCCTCTGCAGCTGCTGCGTCTCGTCTACCTCCCGCTCATGACGCCGTCCCTCGTCGCCATCGGGATCTACGCGGTGCTGCTCGCCTGGAACGAGTATCTCTACGCCTTCCTGCTTTTGTCCCGGGACACGAACATCACGCTGCCCGTGGCGCTCGGGAACTTCCTCGCCGCCGACGACTCCCCCTGGGAGCTCCTCATGACCACAGGCCTGATCTACGCGCTGCCGCCGGCTGCGCTGTACTACACGTTCAGGCGCTACATGACCTCCGGGCTGACAGCGGGCGCAGTGAAGAGCTGATTCCGGCAATGCCTGCCATGGCCGGCCCGGTCTCGCCCGGGCTGGTTGCCTCCGGCGGTGCCAGGGCGCGCCGCCCCGATTTTCGATCCGAGGACCCGACCGTGAGCGACCAACTGACCGAACGCCTCGAGGCCTGCTATACCGGCGTCGTCCACGACGTCATGCGCGGCATGGGACTGCGGGACTTCACCCTGCCGTCCGACCTGCGCCCGATTCTGCCCGAGAAGACCCTGGCCGGGCCCGCGTTCACGATCAGAGGCCGTGTCGATCCGAACGCCGATCCCCACGAGACCCTACTGCAATGGACGGGACTGCTCTCCAAGGCCAAGCGGGGGCATATCTGGGTCTCGCAGCCGAACGACCGCATCGTGGCCCATATGGGCGAGCTCTCGGCCGAAACGCTGAAGAACAAAGGCGTGAGAGGCTGCGTCGCGGACGGATATGTGCGCGACGTGCGCTTCCTTCTCGATCTCGGATTTCAGACCTGGTCCCGCGGCTTCACCCCCCGGGACATCGTCGGATACTGGCTGCCGGATGCGGTGGAGGTCGAGATCCGCATCGGCGACGTCGACATCGCCCCGGGTGACTATCTCATTGGCGACCGGGACGGGTTGATCCGGATTCCCCGCTCCATCATCGAGATGGTCCTCGACAAGGCGGAGACGGCCATCGGCACGGAGAACCTCGTCCGCAAGGCCATTCTGTCGGGCGTCGATCCCCAGGAGGCCTATCTGCGCCACGGCAAGTTCTAGGACCCCCAATGGCTAGAGGCTGCCCCGGCGCCATTCGATCGACTCCGATCAGTCTGGTCCAAGGCATTCCGCGATGACTCAACGAGCCGAACGCCCCATGGACGACGATCCACGATTGCTCCTCCTGCACGACGACGACAACGTTCTCGTGGCGCGGGCCCGCATCCGCGGCGGAGAGCGGATCAGGCTGAGCGGCCAGACCATCGACATCGAGGCCGATGTCCCGATTGGCCACAAGCTGTCCCGCCGGATCATCCGGAAGGGGGATAAGATCATCAAGTACGGAGTCCCCATCGGCTCCGCGACCGCTGACATCCCGGTCGGCCGCGCCGTGCATGTCCACAATGTCGCCAGCGACTACACGCCGACCTACACGCTGGACACACCCGTCCAGGAGAGAGGGGCTCGATGACCGTCCTGAACGGCTATCTCCGCAGCGACGGGAGGAAGGGCATCCGCAACGTCATCGTCGTGGCCTACCTCGTCGAATGCGCTCACCACGTGGCACGAGAGACCGCTCTGCCCTACCGCGAGCACGACGTTCACGTGATCGGATTTCCCGGGTGCTATCCGAACCCCTACGCTCAGCTGATGATGACCCGCCTCTGCACCCATCCCAACGTGGGTGCCGTGCTCCTGGTCTCGCTGGGCTGCGAGAGCTTCAACAAGAACCAGCTCGCCCAAGCGGTCCGCAGCAGCGGCAGGCCGGTCCACACGATCGTCATCCAAGCCGCCGGCGGGACGCGGACGTCCATTGCCGAAGGGCGCGACTGGGTCGGAGCGCAGCGCGCCGCCCTCGACAGCGAGCCGACGGTCGCGATGAGCGTCAGCGAGCTTGTGGTCGGGACCGTGTGCGGCGGATCGGACGGCACCAGCGGCCTGACCGGCAACCCGGCCGCGGGCCGCGCGTTCGACCGCCTGATCGCGGATGGGGCCGCATGCATCTTCGAGGAGACCGGCGAGCTCATCGGCTGCGAGCACATCATGGCGTCCCGCGCCCGGACCCCGGAGCTCGGCGCCGAGCTCAAGGCCAGCGTCGCCAAGGCGGCACGCTACTACGCAACGCTCGGATACGGCTCCTTCGCGGCCGGAAACGCCGATGGGGGCCTGACGACCATCGAGGAGAAATCCATGGGGGCCTACGCCAAGTCCGGCTCCTCTGCGATCAGCGGCCTCCTGAAGCCCGGCGACATCCCGCCCCGCGGTGGGCTCTACCTTCTCGATGTCGTGCCGGACGGGGAGGTGCGCTTCGGTTTTCCCAACATCAACGACAATGCCGAGATCGCCGAACTGATCGCCTGCGGCTGCCACGTGGTTCTCTTCGTGACCGGCCGCGGCTCGGTGGTGGGCTCCGCCATCTCGCCGGTCTTGAAGATCTGCGCCAACCCCGAGACTTTCCGGCGCCTCAAAGACGACATGGACGTCGATGCAGGGTGCATTCTCGAAGGTCGAGCCACTCTCGACGAGGTCGGTGCCCAGATCCGCGAGCAGGTTCTTGGTCTTGCGCAGGGCGGACGCACGCGATCCGAGGAGCTGGGCCATCAGGAATTCGTCCTGACCTACAAGTCTTTCGAACCGATCGGGCCGGCATGTCTGCCTGCGGCTTAGCCGACCCGTGATCCAACCGTTCGAACATCCAGGGCGCCGGGCGTGAGGGATGGATTTGAACGCGCTGTCCGGAAGTATCGTTGGCAGGCACTGCCACATGACGGCGCCGACTCATCGGTTGCCGCGTTGACGGTCCGGTCTAAACGCGGATCGGAACGCACCGGAACCGTACGGCGCCTGCCGGGGCTATACCCTGCCGCGACGGCGCGCGCGTTGAATGCAGGTCCTTCGATCATCAGGAACGGAAAAGGGTGCAACCATGGCCAAAATTGCTTCCATCGAACCGGGCTTCTACCGCATCCCGCTCCCGACGGTTCTGACCGACTCCATGCATGGCGAGATGCGTGCCTTCGAGCTCAACACGGTCCGGGTGCGCGACGCGGATGGCGCTGAGGGAGTCGGCTACACCTTCACGGTCGGCCGCAACGGCGCCGCTGTTGACGCGGTGCTGTCGCGTGAGTTCCCGGAGATCATGGCCGGCGAGGACGCCGACCGCATCGAGGCGCTTTGGCACAGGGCCTGGTGGGCGCTCCATTACGGCGGGCGCGGCGGCCCGACGGTGCTGGCGCTCTCGGCTTTCGACATGGCGTTGTGGGACCTCAAGGCGCGCCGCGCCGGGTTGCCCCTTTGGTCCCTGCTCGGCGGCTTCGACCCACGCGTGCCCTGCTATGCCGGCGGCATCGACCTCGACCTGCCCCTCGACGCCCTCCTTGCGCAGACCGACGACAATCTCGCGAAGGGCTTCCGCGCCATCAAGATGAAGGTCGGCCGCAAGCGCCTTTCGGAGGACGTCGAGCGCGTGCGGGCGATGCGCGCGCATCTGGGGGACGGCTTTCCGCTCATGGCCGACGCCAACATGAAGTGGTCGGTCGACGAGGCGATCCGCGCGGCGCGGGCCCTTCAGCCCCACGATCTCACCTGGCTCGAGGAGCCGACGATCCCGGACGACCCCGCGGGCCACGCCCGCATCGTGCGCGAGGGCGGCGTGCCCGTGGCGGCCGGTGAGAACCTGCGCAGCCTGTGGGAGTTCAAGCTCTACATCGCGGGCGGCGGCGTGACCTATCCGGAGCCGGACGTCACCAATTGCGGCGGCGTCACCCCATTCATGAAGATCGCGCACCTGGCGGAGGCCTTCAACCTGCCGGTCACCTCGCACGGGGCGCACGACGTGACCGTGCATCTCCTCGCTGCCTGCCCGAACCGGAGCTACCTCGAGGCGCACGGCTTCGGCCTCGACCGCTACATCGCCGAACCGCTGAAAATCGAGGAGGGCGTCGCGCTCGCGCCGAGCCGGCCTGGACACGGCATCGTCTTCGACTGGACGGGGCTCGAGAGGATCAAGGCCTAATCGCGCAGGGACGGAGCTTTTCGAAATCCGGTTCCCCGTCTTCGTTCCGGCGACGGTCGAGGCGGCAAGCGTTCCGGGAGGGGCCGCTGCGCCGTCCTCGCCCGGGTTCGCCGGCGCGGCCTTGGGAACCCATCATGGTGCACTTGGTTCAGTGATGGCATCTGCCATCCGCGAGCAAGGGGTGTCCCATGGAACTTCGAGGCAAAGTCGCGCTGGTGACCGGCGGGGGCTCCGGCATCGGCAAAGCGGCTGCGGTTCGCTTCGCGCGTGAAGGGGCGAGCGTGGGTGTTCTCAGCCGCACTGAGGACGAGATCCAGGCCGCCGTACAGGAGATCGAGCGAGCCGGCGGGCAGGCGATCGCGCTGCCCGCGGATATTTCAGATGCCGATCAGATGCGGCAGGCCGTCGAGCGGCTCGTTGGCACATACGGCCGGCTGGACATCGTCTTCGCCAACGCGGGCATCAACGGCGTCTGGGCTCCCATCGACGAGCTCCAGCCGGAAGAATGGGACAAGACGATCGCGATCAACCTGCGCGGCACATATCTGACGATCCACTACAGCGTGCCGCATCTGAAACGAGCCGGCGGAGGCTCAATCGTCATCACAGCCTCGATCAACGGCACGCGCACCTTCACGAGCCCCGGGGCGACGGCCTATTCCTGCACGAAGGCGGCACAGGTCGCGATGACTCAGATGCTCGCTCTCGAACTGGCCAAGCATCGGATCCGCGTCAATGTCGTCTGTCCGGGTAAGATCGAGACCGAGATCGAGGAGAGCACCACTCACCGCAGCAGCGAGGAGGCGGAGGTCCCGGCCGAGTATCCGGAAGGATCCATTCCGCTGACCGGCGACGATCCCGGGACGAGCGAGGAGGTGGCCGAGCTGGTGGCGTTCCTGGTCTCCGACCGGTCGCGGCACATCACCGGAACGCCGGTCTGGATCGACGGCGGGCAGTCGCTGCTCGTGTGAGACTTGTCGGTCGGACGGCTTGGAGGTCGGGGTGGTGGAAGCGGACGGGAGAGCGGGCCACGCGTGGTGGCAGAGGGGTGTCGTCTATCAGGTCTATCCTCGCTCCTTCCAGGATTCGAATGGAGACGGGGTTGGAGATCTCCCGGGCATCACGGCACGCCTCGACTACCTCGTCGATCTCGGCGTCGATGCCATCTGGATCTCTCCGATCTTCCCCTCTCCGATGGCGGATTTCGGCTATGACGTCTCGGACTATTGCGGGATCCATCCTCAGTTCGGCACCCTGGAGGATTTCGGCCGCCTCATCGGGCGGGCGCACGAGCGTGGGATCAAGGTCATCCTGGACTTTGTCCCCAACCACACCTCGGACCAGCATCCCTGGTTCCGCGAGAGCCGGTCCTCGCGCGACAACCCGAAACGCGACTGGTACATCTGGCGGGATCCGAAGCCCGATGGCTCGCCGCCCACCAACTGGGTGAGCGAGTTCGGTGGACCCGCCTGGACCTTCGACGAGGCGACAGGGCAGTTCTACTACCATGCCTACCTGAAGGAGCAGCCGGATCTCGACTGGCGCAACCCGCAGGTCCAGAGCGCGATGTTGGACGTGCTCCGCGTCTGGTTCGAGCGGGGCGTCGACGGCTTCCGGGTGGATGCCATCCACCACCTCTTCGAGGATGCAGCCCTGCGCGACAACCCGCCGAACCCAGACTGGCGGGACGGCATGTCACCGGCCCGACGGGTCATTCGGACCCACACCATGGATCAGCCGGAGGTGCATGACCCAATCGCAGCCATGCGGCGGGTGGCGGATTCGTACGATGATCGGGTCATGATCGGCGAGGCCTACCTGCCGATCGACCGCCTGATGGCTTACTACGGCGTGGACCTCACGGGGTTCCAGCTTCCCTTCAACTTCCACCTCATCGCTGCCCCCTGGAATCCAACGGCCATTGCAGCGCTGATCGAGGCCTACGAGGCCGCATTGCCTCCCGGGGCGTGGCCGAACTGGGTGCTGGGCAACCACGACCGCTCACGGGTGGTGAGCCGGCTCGGCCGGGAGCAGGCTCCAATCGCGGCCATGCTGCTTCTGACGCTGCGGGGCACGCCGACGATCTATCAGGGCGAGGAACTCGGGCTGGAGGACGTGCCCATTCCGCCGGAGCTCGTGCAGGACCCCTGGGAGAGGAACGTGCCGGGACTGGGGCTCGGGCGCGATCCGGTGCGGACGCCGATGCCGTGGGATGGCAGCGCGAATGCCGGGTTCACGACCGGTGAGCCCTGGCTGCCGCTCGGAGCCTCCAACGCAGCCCTCGCCGTGACGGTCCAGCGGACCGATCCCGCATCGATGCTCTCGCTTTACCGGGGCCTGCTCGCCTTGCGCCGGTCCGAAACGACTCTGGCCGTGGGCGACTTCGTCCCGGTCGCGGCGACGGATGATGTGCTGGCCTACGAACGCCGCCATGCCGGCCGGAGGCTCCTGGTCGCGCTCAACTTCAGCGCCAAGCCGCAGAAGATCGACATTGCCGACGGCGAGAGGACCGTCCTGGTGACCACCCACCCCGGCGATGCCCCCTTCGCGCGCATAGGTCCGGTCCGGCTTCGGGCCCACGAAGGCATCGTCGTTGCCTTGGGGTAGGCTGCGAGGCCACGTGGCGCGAGAGGCGGCCGGCTCGCGAACTTCCCAGAGGTCGAGACGTTTGGATGGTGCGCCCCGCTGGTGGGGCGGACGGAGCCGCAAGATGCTCGAAAGGTTCAAAGCAGCCCTTCTGACCCTGATCCTGATGGCGTGGAGCACGTGGGTCTTCGCCCAGACGGCTCCCAGCGGTTCGCCGTCCCCGGGGGCATCCTCGCCCTCCGGCACCACAACGAGCGCCAATCCGGGTGGACCACCCTCAGGCGTCACGACCAATGCCAACCCCGGGGGAGCACCATCAGGCGCCACGACCAATGCCAATCCCGGCGGCGCCTCAGGGGACGGCTTGAACTGGATCTGGATCGTGCTCGCGGTCGTCGTCGTTGCGGGGCTGCTATTCTACTTCCTCGGGCGGCGGCGCTCCAGGACGGGAGTCTGATATCGGGGTGTACGGCATTGCGGCGTGCGCCGATCGTGACGATCAGAGCGACAGCCGCGTGCCGGACCGTATTAGCAGCCGCGCAAGGCCCCCCACCCGCCATCCTCGCGCGGCCTAGCCACCAGGACCGCAACGGCGGGGACTGG
>JAESFH010000347.1_pt1 | contig 13210 bp, 12 predicted proteins | sample 9269381 | NCBI WGS metagenome assembly JAESFH01 (sample SAMN14504062, study PRJNA617094) | algae metagenome | isolation source: Aphanothece sp. CMT-3BRIN-NPC111 and co-occurring heterotrophs from well... | place: USA: Clark Mountains Wilderness, California | collected 2010-04-18
TAGGTCTGGCTCTTGAGCTCGGGCTTGCTGTCGTAGGGGTAGACGATGAAGAGCGGTCCCTTGTCGCGCACGGGCATGTACTCGCCGTCGCGCTTGAGCGCCAGGATCACACCGAACTTGGCGAAGTCCTCCATCGGGATCTGCGTGGCGTAGTCGTTGAGCGCCAGCGCCTTCACGGTCTTGCCCTTGGCTCCGACCAGCTCCATGACCTTGGCCATCGGAACGCCCTCGAAGGTCACCTGACCCTTGTGCCAGGGCGTCGTGGTCGTGATCGTCTCCATGCCGAGGCTCTCCAGCATCTCGCGATCGAACACCGCGGCACCCTCCTTGTTCGTGCTCGTGATGCTGCCCGTGATCTCAAGGATCGGCTTCTCCTTCGGCGCCGACAGGGGACCAGCCCATCCGTGGGACAGGCTTCCGGTGAGGCCGAGCACGGCGGTAAGAATGAAAGCCAGTCGTTTCATGGTATCCTCGATGATGTTGATCACGAGGATTTGCTAAACTGGTTTTCAGGCACTCTCAATCCTGCCGCATGACCTAGACCGGAGCCGGTTGCGCAGCACAGGCTACATCGTCCATTTGGCGGAATACGAAGGCTTGTTAAGGTTTATGCTGGGAACGGGCTGAGTGCTACCGCGTCCATGGAATGGCCAAGACGCGCGATCTGCCGCCGGCCAGAGGCGCCGGTTGAGCTCGGGGCATGATCACCCGACGTGAATCAGCCCTCGCACGGGTGCGAGGGCTGATCGCCGATAAGGCGTCGATTGGAGGTATTCGTGGTCGCGTCCGGCTGTCAACGCTGCTCGAAGATCCCGGAATTCCCGCCATGCTCGCGGACCTCGACGCTTTCCAGCCAGACGCGCCCGCTCGTCTGCTCGTTTAGGAACCCGGAGACGTAGGCGTGCACGTAGCGTGCCGTCGCCTCGCATCCGACCGCCGGCAGAAGGCGAAGATCCACAAGCCCCCTTTCAGCCAGCTCCTCCAGGACCGCGCGCTCCGGATCGTCCTCCGCCACGAGAAGCGTATGGTCGAACATGTGCTTCAGCCATTCCTTGACGGGCTTCAGCCCGCCGAAATCGAAGCACCAGTTCCGCTCATCCAGCTCGTAGGTGGCAAAGACGAACTTGAAGGCGAGCGCGTAGCCGTGGAGCAAGCGGCAATGGGAGTGATGAGCTCTCCACTGCCGGAAGCAGCACGACAGGCCCTCCGTATGGTCGTAGGTTTTGGTGGAGCGATAGATCTCGACCGGCTTCGCGATGCCGACGGCCAGAGGAGGAGCGTGGACTGTCATGAATCGGCTCCCTAGCGCTGGTGCCCATCAATGATCGCGCATTCCTGCATGAATTCCTGTCGCAGGGCTGTATCCGTCTGCAGGTCGCCGAAGAACGCCGAGTTCACCATGCGGCCGCGATGCGTGGCCTTGATCCCGCGCTGCGTCTTGCACATGTGGACCGCGCTGATGCGGACCGCGAGCCCGCGTGGATTGGTCTTCTCCATGATGAAATTGCCGATCTGCTGCACCAGCTCCTCCTGGATCTGGAAGCGCGAGCAGAAATAGTCGACGATGCGGTCGTACTTCGACAGCCCGATGATCCGCCCATCCGGCGAGGGAAGGATGCCGATATAGGCCTCACCATAAATAGGCATGAGATGGTGGGCACAGGTCGAGCGCACCTCGATCGGGCCCGTCACGATGAGGCCCGAGTAGCCGTTCGCATTGTCGAAGTCTGTAATGTCCGGAGGAGCATTATAGCGCCCGCGCAACATCTCCTGAACGAACATCTTGGCGACCCGCTTCGGGGTGTCGCGTGTGTTATGATCGTTGCGGTGATCGATCTGCAGGATGTCGAACAGCTCTTCGACCTTACGCGCCGCAGCCGTCACCATGACCTGTTGCTCGGTCTCGTCCATATAGCCGTCGATGGCCTGATTGCAGAGACGAGCAGGTCTGATACGCAACAAGGGCTGGCTAACCATTTGTCTCTCCATCACATTTCGAGTGAGTTCACGGCGCCCGGAACAGGCGTCTGGCTGTGCTTGCGTTGGCGGAGAATGTAAAAGCCCTGAATCGCAAGGGCGTAACGAGCGGCACTTTCCTGAAAGTCCGGAGGCGCCGACCGCTCGTCGACAACGGCTGCCTCCTCTTCCCACATGTCAGCCTCGAGAGCGGCCGGCAGTGGTTGATCGGTCGGAACGATACAGCTTAGTTCCGGACGATTTTTGTGTCGATACACGTTGTACTTTGGCATAGGCGAGCCTCTACCTCCGCTGTTCAACGGAAGCGTGAGATTTGGCCTTGCGGGCCAAGTCATTTGTTGATCGCCAGGCGGGTTAAGCTACCTGACCTACGCAGGATAGGCCGCGGCGGGCAGGGTGAACAGATGATTAAAATGCAATCTAAAATGAAGGTTAACGCCGCACGGCGGCAGCGACGGTGAGCGGCCGCTTGCGGTGTCGCGCGGCTCTCTCCGGGCGCACCGGCTGCGGCCGTTTCCGCTGGACCGGACATGCGCGTCGCCTGCATCCGAGGAGCGCCGCTGGAGACCGTAGCCTAGGGGCTCGCGTCAGTGCCGCATCGCCGAGCGACGCGCGCAGGCGCTCGCAGGTCCGTTCGATGAAATCTCGCGTCGGCTGATCACACGCGGTAGAGTCCGTGAGTTTTCGTGAGGTTCCCGGATGGCGCTCTCGCTCTCACCCTTCGATCAGGAGCTTCTCTCCGGCACGCATGGGGAAGCGGCGCGCTTTTCCATGCGTCTTCTCGTCCGGTTCGCGGAAGCCGTCGGAGCGGAGCGCTTCATCGATGCCGAGGCCGCTCATATCGACGGCTGCCTTTATCTGGGTCAGGTCAGTCTCGATTTCGTCCTGCACCTCGTTCGACTGGGCGGACGTGTACGCGTGCCCACCACCCTGAACGTGGGCTCCATCGACCTCATTCACCCCGAACTCTTCCGAGGCAGCGACGAGGTCCGCAGCAGGGGAGCCCGGCTCATGCGGGCCCATGAGGAGCTCGGCTGCATCCCGACCTTCACCTGTGCCCCCTATCAGACGATCTTCCGTCCGCGCCTCGGGGCACAGATCGCATGGGCGGAGTCCAACGCGATCGTGTTCGCCAATTCGGTGATTGGCGCGCGGACCAACCGGTACGGCGATTTCATCGATCTTTGCTGCGCCCTGACCGGCCGCGTCCCCTATTATGGCCTGCACATTCCCGAAAACCGGAGGGCGCGTATTCTGGTCGAACTGACCGGCTGCCCGGAGGAATGGGACGAAGCCGGACCCGTCTGCGTCGCGGTCGGCCACACGATCGGGCGCCGGTGCGGCGATCGTATCCCTGCCATCACCGGGCTGCCGGCCACCGCGGACGAGGACGACCTGAAGGCACTGGGCGCCGTTGCAGCGTCCTCAGGCGCGGTCGCCATGTTTCATGCTGTCGGCCTCACGCCGGAGGCCGCGACGGCCGAGGAGGCCTTCCAGGGCGAGGCGCCCGAGGACGTGATCCGCCTGACACCCGAAGACCTGCGCCGGACGATCCGGGATCTCTCGACCGTGCCGGATGGCGCCCCGCTGGCCGCCGTCAGTCTCGGGACTCCCCATTTCTCGCTGGCGGAATTCACCCGCCTGATGCCGCTGCTGGACGGGCCGCCGCCTGCGGTCGACGTCTACGTCAATACGAGCCGCAGCGTGCTGCATGAACTCGAGGCGCGCGGCTGGGCCCGCACGCTGCAGGCCGCCGGCATCACGCTGGTGATCGATACCTGCACCTACGTGACCGCGGTGATGCGGGACCTCTCCGGGGCTGTCATGACGAACTCGGGCAAGTGGGCCTATTACGCGCCCGGCAATATCGGAGTCGACGTCGCCTTCGGGTCCCTTGCCGCGTGCATTGCATCCGCCCGCGCCGGCCGCGTGGTGCGGCACGGATGAGCGCCACGTCGCATACCGCTCCGGCAACGACGCTGGTCCCGGGCCGGGCGGACGGACCCGCCTTCGTGCTGCGCGAGCCCTTGAGCTTCTGGGGCGGCCTCGACTCGGGGTCGGGGCGGATCATCGACCGATGGCATCCACAGCACGGCGAGAGCTTGGCCGGCCGCGTCCTCGTGATGGAGTCCGGCCGCGGGTCGAGTTCGGGAAGCTCGGTCCTGGCGGAAGCGATCCGCCTCGGGACCGGCCCGGTCGGGATTGTCCTCCTGACCCGCGACGCCATCGTGACGGTCGGCGCCATGATCGCGCAGGAACTCTACGCCGCATCCTGTCCCGTGGTGCTGGCCCGCACGAAGGACTGGGACAGCATCGTCGCGTCCGGACGCCTGACCATCCACGCCCGAAGCGGAGAGGCGTTGATCGGCTACTCGATCGAGCCCTGACCCACGATGATCACCTGCAGCAGGACCGGGCTGGTCGAGGTTTCAGACACGCCTACAACTCCGGGCTAGAGCTGTTTCGACTTGCGTCGAATCAGCTCTCCTCTTGGTGTTGACGCGTTTTCTTCACGTGAGCCGGAGCCACCTCACGCGAAAACGCTCTAGTGCGAAGCCATTTGCCCGCCGTCCAGGCGCGAGACCACCCTCCCCAGGGACCGGTCGCTCCTCTGCCACGGAGCGATCCGACCGGAATGCCGCCAGGGCTCCGCCGATGGGCGAGCCGGGACCCCGCGGGCCTGCGTTATCTCCGGCGTTGCGTACCGAGAGGAACAGGGTTCAGGTGGAGCGAGGTGAGACTGGGTGGCACGTTCATGCTCAGCGGACGCCGGGTGATGCAGGCAGGATCGAAGAAGAGGCAATTCAGAGACACAGGCTCCGGAGGGCACTCGGCGTGTCGCTCTCGCCCGGACCGCAGGAGCAGCGCGCCTCGCGGCGTGAGGACATAGAGGCACGCCGGATTCCGGTCCCGCCAAGGTTGCCGGGGCTGAGCCGTAGCCGCGGCAAGGCCTTCAAGCACGATAAAGGTGGCGATGCCCGCACGACGCATGGCGACGGTTTAAAGCAGAAGCCCGCCGTGGGGTAGGTTCGCCGGGATCATCCAGCGTAGCAACACGTTCCGGAGGTAGTCTCAATAAAGCTCCGCTACCGGACACATCCCCGTCTCGTACAAACGGCCGGGGCCGCCCGGTTAACCGGCGTCATGGCGCGCGGTCGGTCTGACCGATTACTCAGGATCCCGCCCGGACGTGACGGAAGGGCGATTGTCGCTTGCAGCAGAGCCGTTCGGACAGGCGCGGGGCTCGATCGGGCGCCCGGACGAGAGAGTTCGGCCGGGGAGCGCTGGCGCAGTCGAGCCACGGGCACTCCTTTCGGGCTACCCGCTGCGAACATGCACTGATCTGCCGGTCCGGCGGATCGCGCGGGATGAGGTGCGCCGGGTTGGTCCCGCCATTCGGAGCCTTTACAGCTGCAGGACGGAGGAGGCTAGCCCTGGCCAAGCCGCTCCTCTCTCAGGAACAGCCGGACCTCCTCGAAGAACCGCTCAGCCGCAGGGTCGTCCTCCGGGATGACGTGGTTGCGCCCGGGAAAGACGACGAACCGCGCGCCGCGTATGCCAGCAGCCAGATCGCGGCCCAATTCCACCGGATTGAGAATGTCGCCGCGCGTGTGCATCACCAGCGTCGGGACTTCGACCTGGCCGAGGAGGTCTCGGACGTCGAAGTTGCCCACCGCCTCGAGGTAGCGGGCCGCGCAGGCGCCGCTTGTGGTCATCCGTTGCTGCTCGGCAAAGACCCTCCGCTGCTCGGGCGTGCCGTCCGGGATCAGCTGCGAGACGAACAGATCTCGTGCCGTGGAATCCTGGTCGTCCCAGCCGATGCGCACCAGAGTGATGAAGGCTTCCCGTTTCTGGCGCTCCTCGGGTGAGCGCTTGAGAGGGCAGACCGCGAATCCGCCGTAGAGGATCAGGTGCGATACGCGCTCGGGATGCCGGACCGCATAGGCGATGGAGACTGCCGCACCTTGCGAAAGGCCGAGCAGCGGGAAACGGCCGAGGCCCGCGGCATCGACCACCGCCTCCAAGTCGCTGACGAAGGCCTCGAGCGAAACTTCCGGGACCTCCCAGTCGGAGAGGCCGTTCCCGCGCGCATCGTAGCGGATGAGCGTATGGTCTCGCGCAAGGCCCTCGTAGAGGTGGTGCCAGAGGGGGCTTTGCCAGTCGTACTCCAGGTGGCTCAGCCAGTTTGCAGCCTTCACGATCGGCGGTCCCTGGCCGATGGCCGCCCAGGCCAGGCGCACGCCGCCCTGCGAGCGGCAATAGCGAATATCCTGCTTGAGGCCGGCCAGATCGACCGAGCGAAGCCCCTTCGGAGCCTCGGGACTGGTCACGGCATAGATCCGGACCGGGCGCGAGATGTTCTTCAGCTGCTGTTTGCCGCGTGCCTCGAAGGTGCAGATCGCCTGACCCTCCACCTCGTCAAAGACCTTGCCGGACACGATGATACCGCCCGGATCGGCAAGCGCCTGGAGGCGAGCTGCGATGTTCACGTCATCGCCATAGAGATCCCCATCCTCTTCAACCAGAATATCGCCCAGGTTGATACCGATGCGCAGGCGCAGATCGTCGTTCTGCGACCGGATCTGCTGCTGAACCTCGAGGGCGGAGCGCAGCGCCTCAGAGGGGCTGCTGAACTCGACGAGGAAGCCGTCCCCGGTCGTTTTGACGAGCCGGCCGCCATGCTCCAGCGCCCTCGGCTGAACGATGTCGCGCTGAAGCTCTTTCATCCGCTGGAGCGTTCCAGCCTCGTCCCTCTCCATCCTGGCGGAGAAGGCCACAACATCTGCGGCAAGGACGGTAGCGAGGCGGCGGATGGTCATCCCGGGATCCCAGCCGGACTGCGATCTTGTCCAAGGCGGCGAACAGGTCTCTCTAGGAACGCACGACTCCTGATCGGGATACGACTCTAAGCTGGAAAAGGGCTGCGTGATCGGGATCCGGGTGAGCGATCATCGACCGCGCGAGAAGCTCGTCCGCTGTTTGGCGGTGCTGCGGCCGTCGGCGCCTGGCGCAGCAGCACCGTCAACAGCTCCGCTGCAGAGGGCCCTTAAGACTTCATGCGGCGGCACCTCCGCTCGAGTCGGGGTTTCCTCCTCGCAGCCCCCGCCCCGCCTTGCGAATAAGGTCGCCGCGGTTGACCAGGTCAGCCATCGTGGCCGCGACCGTTTGATCCTCCTTGGACGAGTTCCTTCGTCGCAGAGCTTCGGCATAACGCGCCATGAGTTCGGGTGCGAGTGCGTAGTGCTGCTTCTCCCGCTCTCCGCTCAGGCGCACCCGTTGGGCGGCTCTTTTCAAGGACTGGAGGTACTCAGCGTGATCGGACTCAGACAAAACCGCCAGTTCGGCAGGACCTCCGATCTGGGAGATGAATTCCTCCCACAAGACGGACACCGCGCAGGCCAGCTGGCGACGCTGCCTGGAATCAAGCGCCTCCAGATCGATGAGGAATGGATGATTTTCATGAGGAGGCACGTGTGGGCGGTTGGCTTCCCCGCGCATCTGCCGTGCCAGGTCCTTGAGGCGATCGAGTAGATGGTCACTCCAAGCGGAGACGTGTTCGCTCATCGGAGCTCTCCGAGGAAAGGTCAGGCAGCCTAGACCATATGGTCTAAGCTGACTAGCCTAGACCAACGAACCAGAGGGGATGCGAGGTTCCACGGGAAGGGTCGTTTGCATTGACCCGAAGCGCCGCGCGGCCTCTGTGGCCGGGGACATTCCTATAGCCGATTGCGCGGAGCTCGGCCCCCGCACGCGGTTTGGTTTTCCAGAAAGAATAAGACCTGAACATCTTGGCCATGGGAAGGGCCTGTCACCTGCGATCCATAAGCGCATCCGTCCGCGGCCCGCCGCAACGCGCTCTGCCGTGCCGCTGATCTGGGGTGATGGACCAGACACCGATCGTCAGGCTCTGGAATGCCTCCGCAGGACAATTATCCGAGTACTTCTGTCGATGACGAAGAACGCCGGCGGCTCGCCATTGGGCTGGCCCAAACCATCGCGATGCGGGCCTTGGAACTCCCGGCCGAACGGGGCTTTGCGTTTGTCGCGCGTGCTCCGCGCTGAATTCTAGCGCCAATATGGTTTGGATCGCGATGCCGGCGAAGCGACCGACAAGCTTCACGAGCTGATCTAGACAATGATTAAGCTGATTGAGGAATCCGGCGGCTCTTTCGGGCCCGCGTAGAATTCCCCGGAGGAGGCGCGCCGCACAGCTTCGAGAGCCGTTTGTGAACAGATTGGGCAGCCGCGATTTGCATCGAGGTGGCCCGATCGGGAGTTGCCGCACCGGGCGGAGAGCGTCGACGCTCACCAGAGCGGCCAAGCCCGCACCCCGCGATTTCAGACCGGCCGCGATGGCTCTCCCTCCCCCTGCTCGCTCACGTTTACTCGGTGATGATATCGGCGCGGTCCAAGGGAATCAGGGGGACTGTGATCTCTCACCTATGGAGTCCAGCCGTGGCCGGCGAGAGTTCTTCTGCCGATGGCACATGCTTGCGATGGCGTTGTGCAGCCAATAGGCTCCGCCCTGCCCGGTGAAAGCCTCCACATGACAGTTTGTGGGACTGGCCCACTCGTCCGTTCCTGCAGGAGGGTCTCTAACTCCGTGTTTCGCAGTTCCGTCGCCACGCCCTCTCTCGTTTTCAAACCCCACGACCCAGCTATCCACCAGCGTGGAGCGCGCCAGGTGTTGCTATCGACGGATCTTATATTCTTCATCAACCATTGCTGCTGAGGGGCGCTTAACCTGAATTCCCGTTGATATTTGGCCGTTAACTTCTTCGACCGGCTCTCCATGTGAGGATGTTCTGGTCAAACAAGGCAGCAAGCCAGCGCCAAAACACGGGACAGGGTCAATCAAATGAACTACGGTTTTCAATCGCTCGAGGCTAAAATTTCGATCAAAGCCCCAATGCAGTTCGGATTACTGGGCCAGTTGAACGGCAGACCGGCGGATCAAACAGCCGCTCACTCGGCGTCCCCCACTGCCACCTCCTTGAGTCGGAGACAGGAGGAGGTGCTTCGGCTGCTGATCCAGGGCTATTCCAATAAGGAAATCGCGCGTGCCCTGGACATGGGGCACGGGACCGTCAAGGTCCATGTCACGGCGCTGCTGCACAAGCTGGGCGTCTCGAGCCGCACGGCAGCTGCAGTGGCAGGCATGAAAATCCTGGCCGCCAAGTCCTCCTCGCCCTCCGCTCCCGGGCACATGGAGATCGAGCGCTCCCATCCGTTCGGTCCCAGCCGGTTCACGGTCTGAAAGTAGAGCAGAGCGGCGGGCCACAACAATGGCTTAGCGCTCAGGCTGTAACCACGACCCATCTGGTGCAGCATGCGATACGAATGCACACCCGTGCTGAAGGGTGTCGATCCCTTCAGCACAAACTTGGTTCCTCGTAGGAATATGTGGGTGTATATTGTTGTAATGCGCTGCTCATCCCACCCAAGGCCTGCGGCGCTGCAAAGCCCTGCTTGCCGTTCGGCATTTCGGGCCGAGACCCCTCCCCGCCATCGCCAGCAGGGAGGGGTCTTGCGCGTCTGAACGCCTCGCAGGTCTCGCGGCCGCCGCGTTCGGATTGTCGATCTCTCACCTTCTGGTCCGGCATTGAGCCGACTGGCGATCCGGTCAAGGGCGGCCCGCTTGGCCGAGGACCTCTGCATGAGCCGGGAAAGTGCAAGATTCCGAAATTCGCCGTGGAGCCGTATCGCTGCAGCAACTTGCGTCCGATGATTAATCCTTCAGGAGTATCGCTCAACATCGCCTAACAAGCTTGAGTATTATGCTCTTGGGCCAGGCAGACGTTACTCAAATAAGGGGTTTGTTCCCGAGGCGTTAAGGCTCTGATTGGTGTCCTGAGGCCTTGGGATCTGCCGGTGGGCGGAGGGGCCTTGAGGGAACTACCATGGCGACGATCTTGCAAGGCACAAAGCGTGCGGAGGTTTTTGGTCCCGTCACAGGTTTCACGGATCATATTGAGTTCCACACCACCGACTTGGGCGAGGAAATCTTCGGCGGCGGAGGCGCCGACAAGATCTGTGCCTTGGGCGGCGGCGACAATATCGTCGGCGGCGATGGCGGCGACTGGATCGACGGCGGCGACGGGGATGATCGGATCCAGGCTGGCGGCGCCAATGCCATGGGTGAAACAGTCGGCAGCTACGATGGCGACGACTATGTGCGCGGCGGGGAAGGCAACGACGCGATCTGGGGCGATGCGGGCGACGACACCCTCTTTGGCGACGCTGGCAATGACAAGCTCTACGGCGGCGACGGCCATGACATTCTGGTCGGCGGCGACGGCTATGATGTCCTCAAGGGCGGCTACGGCGACGACGACCTCTATGGTGGAGAGGGGAAAGATAAGCTCTGCGGCGACGCGGGGAACGACGACCTCGACGGCGGCGGCGGTAACGACACCATCTACGGCGGCAAGGGCTATGACAACATCGTAGGCGGCTATGGAGACGATACAATCGATGGCGGCGCCCACGCCGACCACATCGATGCCGGCGCCGGCAACGACACCGTCTGGGCCGGGACTGGTGACGACTGCGTGCTGGGCGGCGACGGCTACGACACTCTCAACGGCGGCTACGACGACGACACGATGCTGGGCGGGGCGGGCAACGATACCCTGAACGGCGATGAGGGCGATGATGCCCTCGACGGCGGCGAAGGGGATGACGCCGTCAATGGCGGCGCTGGCAGCGACATCGTGATCGGCGGCGCCGGCAAGGACACCGTGAGCGGCGGCGAAGGCGCTGATTACTTCGTGGTCCGCCAGGACGACGATTCCTCAGAGTACGGACCGTTTCGGGGCACCATCATCACGGACTGGGATGCCGGTGACGTGATCGTCGCCTGCGGTCAGGGCGCGCTCGACTGGTTCGTGACCAAGATCGAGTTCGTTGCGGCTGATGCCGACTACAAGAGGAACGACGTCAGCATCAACCTGAGCGACGGCAGCAACATCCTGGTCAAGAACGCCTCTTCAGACTTCACGCGGGGCGTGAGTGTGGATGGTAGCAACGTTGCTACCATTGGCGCGAATGTGGACGACTTCATGTTCCTCAACAAGCATGACCCGTATGACGCCGAGGAGATCGCCACGTACTGCGATGTGGAGTGTGAAGCCCCGATCGTGGGTGAGGCACCGATCGCGATCGACTTCTGCGACGACCACGCCTATCCGGACCCGTCATACTAGGCCGCCTGAGCCCAACGGTACGATTGCCCTCGGTGATCGCCGAGGGTCCTTAACGGCAACAGGTATCGAGTCTTGACAGAGGTGGAGCGGCGGCTTCCTCACGAAGCCGCCGCTTCCTCCTGTCAGGGTCCCCTGTTGAGATTGAACGCTGCAGGACGGGCTGAGCCTGAATTGTTCCTCGACAGCGGAATGTCGGAACGCCGCTGGCGGAATATGACCCCGCGGGCACAGATCCAGCGGACGGGTCCGATCCGTGGAGGCTCCCTGCCTCAGATGTTCTCGATCCCAAGTTCCCGGCGTAGGCTCGGCAGCAGCCGGCGATCACCCTGGATGTCGAGCTCAACAGGCAAGCCGCCGCCAAGGGCCGCGACCAACCGATGTGGTCGGATTGTCGCTCTCATTCCCGCAGATCCTCAACCGGCCTGCGTCACGCCGGACCGTGCCCGTGTCTCGCAGCAGGATCGTGAGAGGCGCAGTCAGGCTCCACAGCGCAGCCCTGCGACGGCTGCCAGGCTAAGTGTGGGCGCGATCCGGACTCCATCACAAAGCGTTGAGGCCGCCCCGTACGATTGTCGGGGGATGTTCGCCTCAGGTCACTATTCGTTCCGATCGGCGGTCGCATGGAATGCGCTGCAAGGCGTATCCGAGCGCCCTCCTCGATGAGGCCTTCAGTTCATCGGGTTTCTTCCAGCCCCGCCACGCGATCCTTGCTCACAGGCGACACCACTGTCATGGCCACTGTGCCGATCCCTGCGATGCCGAGCTGACGCGCCGCGCCGCGCGAGAGATCGATCGCGATGTCTTTGGGCCCGGTGTTCCGGTCGTTGATTCGGACGATAACCGAACGGCCGTTGCGCGGATTTGAGACCCGTATTCGCGTCCCGAACGGAAGCGTGCGGTGGGCCGCCGTGAGGCCGTCCGGCTTGAACACCTCGCCGCTCGCTGTCCGGCCCGGATGCTCATACCAGGAGGCGAGGCCGCGCCTGGGAACCGAGCCTTGAGGTTGCGAGCGGGCTGGCGTGATCTTCGACCCGCCGCTTTCAAAGCCAGAACGTGCTTTCGCCTGTGCGGACGTCCGGGATGCCGATATCGCGTTGCGAGCTGTCCCCGAATCGACTGATCCGGTTTCGGTGGGGCGGTCCACCCGACGCAAGGCCGATGACGGGGCACCGAGGGGCCCGATTGGTGCCGGGTCGAACAGCGGCTGGAAACTAGGGGAGCGCGGCTCCTGGGCGGCCGCAGGTCCTGCCGCGCCGGCGAACAGGAGGGCCCCAGCGAAAAGAACGGGCGCGAGGTATGGCCTCGGCAGATCGAACCCTGGGCGGTGTCGCATCGGCGAACTCCAACGCAGAAGACCCCTGCCCCCAGTCCGCGCAGCGACGGCTTTACTGCCGAGGCTGCCAAGCAGAGTTAAATGTGCCTGCCTGGCGCGTAAACGTCAGATGCCCTCTGTCGTTCCATAGACTTAGCTTGATAAGTCTAGACTTATTGGTCTAATTCGTCCTGGGGGGCACCCTCAACATCTTCCAAGCCTGTCTCCCCGTCAGAGCAACCGACCGTCAGGGTTATTGAGCCGAGAGGACGGGAGGACGACACAATACGGTTGAAGAGAATCGAAAGCCAAAATTCTCTGGCTTCCTTCAGCGGCAGCGAGAAAACCTCCCCTCGATCACAGACGAAATCGTACCGAGGCAGCTGCGAATACATTGGATGACAGATTCCGGAGGCCGGCCGCTCGGCCCGTTCGTCAGGCAAAACGAGGTCGTCGCGGAAACAAAGAGCTCCTCCGGTGGAAGGCGCGCATCGTCGAATTGAACGACAACCTCTCTGTTTGACTGACGGGCGAAGGCGAGATCGCTGCACCGACAGCACGCCTTGCCATACTCCAACGGTCCCTCTGGAGCTATGTGGGAGAATGGGTGACGACGCAGGCGTGAAGGCGGCGTATCGAGGCGGGTGTCCAAGCCTGCCAGAACCTCTCAACGAGAGCGACACGCCATGCACACACCTACCACCATCGTCCGACT
>JAESFH010000348.1_pt1 | contig 13148 bp, 12 predicted proteins | sample 9269381 | NCBI WGS metagenome assembly JAESFH01 (sample SAMN14504062, study PRJNA617094) | algae metagenome | isolation source: Aphanothece sp. CMT-3BRIN-NPC111 and co-occurring heterotrophs from well... | place: USA: Clark Mountains Wilderness, California | collected 2010-04-18
CGATTGCCTGATGTTCGAAGCGAAAGCGGCCGGCGTGCAAGTAATCGCGCGCAACGGCATCGAAGCCGCGGAACGTTGTGACGACGGATTCATCGTTCGCCTGACGAGCGGTGAGTTTCTGCCGTGCGATCGCCTGCTGCTCGCGACCGGCGGCGCGCGTGATGTCGCTGGCGCGGTGATCGCGCGTGATCTCGGGCACACGATTGAATCGCCGGTCCCGTCGTTGTTCTCGCTCCACGTTTCAACTCCGTGGCTGCGCGAATTACCCGGCGTCTCCGTGACGGACGTCGAACTCTCGGTGCCCGGGACCGCACTGCGCGAGCGCGGTCCGCTCCTCATCACGCACAACGGCGTCAGCGGACCTGCCGTGCTGCGGATTTCCGCCTGGGGCGCGCGGCTGCTCGCGGAGCGCGACTACCAGTTCGCGCTCCGCGTGAACTGGCTGCCGGGGATGCGCGAAGTCGACGTCGCCGCCGAGCTGCAAGCGCGCCGCACCACGCAACCGAAACGACACGTCTCGAGCTCTGCAATTACGCCAATCCCCGCGCGGCTGTGGGAGCAACTCGTGGCTGCGGCCGAGATTCCGCGCGAGACGATCTGGACTGCGCTGACACGGCCGCAAGCACTCGCGCTAACGGCGTTGCTGACCCGCACCGAGCTGCCGGTGAACGGCAAGTCGTTGAACAAAGATGAATTCGTGACCTGCGGCGGCGTGAACCTGCGCGAGGTGAACTTCAAAACCATGGAAAGCCGGATCGTGCCGCATCTTTACTTCGCCGGAGAGCTACTGGACGTCGACGGAATCACCGGCGGATTCAACTTTCAGGGGGCGTGGACCACGGGCTGGATCGCGGGACATGCGATGGCTGATGTGGAGCCGACGATGGCAACCGCACGATAGTACTTTGTCGTCGCAGCCGCAGTACATTTACACCCGCACTACGATATCACGCGGTCCTACAGTACATTGTCATTCCGACCGCAGTGGAGGAATCTCTTGAAGGTCGCTCCTCCTGCGCGCCGCTTCGGAGAGGACTTTTAGAGATGCTCCACTGCGCTCGACATGACAAAAGTGGCGTGAAAGCGAAACCCAACCGAACGATCAACGAACAGGCGAACGACGCGCTCGCACGCGTGCGAGAGGTCTACGCCGAACTCGCCGCGCGCCCAATCGAGCGCAGCTGCACGCGCCTGAATGAATGCTGTCGTTTCAAGCTGACCGGCCGCACGCCGTTCCTGACCAAAGGCGAAGCGCTCGTCGCAGCCAACGCCGTGAGGGCGAGCGGCCGCAGGCAGCTGCCGATCGCAGCCGACGGCGCCTGCCCGCTGCTCAACCAGGACACCGGCACCTGCATGATCTACGCAGAACGCCCGTTTGGCTGCCGCACCCACTTCTGCGCCGCGGCCGGCGGGCCGTACGCACGGCGCGAAGTCGCTGATCTGATTCAGCAACTGGAGAAGATCGACGCCGATCTCGGCGGCAACGGCGCGAGTGCTTTGCCCCACGCCGTCGGCGAAGCACTTAAGCAACTACGCTGACGATGCTGCGCTTCTGCACCGCGCTGTCATTGTTTTGCGCTGCGGCCGTCGCGACAGAGGGCGCGGTCGATCTGGCTGCGGTGCGCGCCGCCGCTGAGTATTCGGCCAGCCGTCGCGGCGCGGCGTTGCTTGTGATCGAGAACGGCAAGACGCTTCATGAGGAATACCCCGATGGAGGCGGACGTGGCGCGGCGCGTCGGATCTACAGCGGCACGAAGGCGTTCTGGGGATTGGCTGCGCTTGCCGCCGCGCAGGATGGGTTGCTCAACCTCGATGAGCGCGTGGCCGAGACCATTCCGTCTTGGCGCGACGATCCGCGGAAATCACGCGTCACGATTCGGCAGCTACTCGACTTCTCTTCCGGACTCGAGCCCGCTTTTCAGCTGCACCGGAACGATCCCGGCGATCGCGACGCGATTGCGATCCGGCAGCCGCTTGTCGCGGAGCCCGGCAGCGCCTTCATCTACGGGCCGGCGGCGTTGCAGGTTTTTCATGCGGTGCTGAAAGCGAAATTGCGCGGCCAGTCGCCGCGCAGCTATCTCGAGCGCCGCGTCCTCAGGCGGCTTGGGCTCGGCAGCCAGCGTTACCTCCAGGACCGCTCCGGCAATCCATTGCTCGCCGCCGGCTGGGTTCTCACCGCGCGCGAATGGGCAAAGCTCGGCCAGCTAGTCGTGAACGGCGGATCGCCGGTCGTCTCGCGCGACTCGCTCGCGCAGTGCTGGCGCGGTTCGTCGGCGAATCCGGCGTACGCGTTAGGCTGGTGGAATAATCGCGCGGCGCCGGGTGGCCGCGAGTTCGACTTCGAGGCGGCGCTCACGCCACGATGGTCCGCGCAGAACTGGAGCAACGCCTGCATCTCGCGCGACGCACCGAGCGATCTCCTGGTGTCGATCGGCTCACGCTATCAGCGCCTCTACGTGATCCCGTCGATGAAGCTTGTCGTCGTCCGCCACGGGAACGGCGGCTCATTCTCGGACGCGCGATTTTTGCGTCTGTTGCTCGGGCGCGACCGGTAAAGCTTTCCTCACCTCCGGCTCGCGCCTCGCGGCGTCGGAACCGCTCGGCGTCGCCAGCATCAGAATTCCGCGCTCGGCCTGCCAATGATAGCCGAACGCAAATCCGAGCTCGCTCGGCGGATTGCTCTGATAAATCGCCGCGAGATCGGGCTGATGATATTTCCCGAACATCTCGCCATGCGGGACATAGCGCCCGTAGTTGCTGACGACCCAACGCTTCGGGAACGCGCGCAATGGAATGCCAGAGTCGTCCTGCACGATCACTTTGCTGTTCTGCAGCAGGAAATTGCGCACACCGTTGAAGCCTTCGGTGTGCATCAGGTACGACGCGGCTTTGAGCAAACTCAGCCCCGGCCCGCGGCCCGCGCACCACTTCAGGAATGCGCTGTTGCCGCCACCCGAGAGATCGGTTTTGAAATAGTAGAGCGTCTGCGTCTGCTCGCGCGCGGGATCCTTGAACGTGATCCTCACGCCCTCTGCCGGGCTCTTCATCGGCGCTACCTCGAGCACTGCGTAGCCGAGCCGTGCGAGAAACACATAGAGAATCGGCAGCGTCCCCGCGACATGCCCGCGCCCGAGATCTTCGCGCATGTCTTTCGTGATGAAGTATTGGAACCGCAGAATCGTGCTCATCGAGCCGCGCATTGTCGCCAGCTCGGCGGCCAGTTGCTCGGGTGGCATTTGCGTTAAGTCCGGCACCTGGCCGACCGGCTCGAGGCCCGCAAGGATGTAGGTGCTCGCGTACGGAAAGAAGATGTTCGCGTAGAGAAAATCCGGCCCGCCAAACATGTAATACATCGTGTCGGTGCTGCGGATGTACGGCTCGGCATGCATCCACATCCAATTGCGGATCGGAACAATCTGCTGCGACTGCTTCTTCGCCCAGGCCTGGTCCATTTCGCGCGCGTGCTGCTGCCAGGCGGGCAATTCCATCGCCGGCGCGAGCGCTCCGTCCACCGGGAGTCCGGCGAGAAAGCGCGCCGTCTCATCAGGCGTGGTCGGGTACTGCGCGAATGCCGGCAGCGCAGCCGTGCAGAACAGCGAAAGGAGCAGGCGAAGTTTCATCGAGTGGATGCGGACGTGACCGGCGACGTCTTCGGCGAAAGGAAGTAGATGACGAGACCGAGCAGCGCGGTGGCGAGGCCGAGCAGCGATGGAAGCCGCGTCGATGGATTGCTGAGCAGATTCGCAATCATCCAGAATTCAATGGCCAGGAAAATGATCGGTGTAACCGGAAAGCCCCACGTCTTATACGGCCGCGGCAGATCGGGGCGGCGCGAGCGCAGCACAAATACGCCGAGCACCGTCAGTGTCGTGCAGACGGTGAGCGCGAACTGCACATAATTCACCACCGTCTGGAACGTCGCTGTCAGCAACATGACGTTCACTATGACGAACTGCGTCAGGGTCGCATTCACCGGAATGCCGCGCTTGTTGCGTCGCGACAGCCAGCTCAGCGCACGCAGATCTTCGCCCATTGTGGCGGTCACACGCGGGCCGATCCACATCATCGCGCTGACCGTCGAGACGAGGCCGAGACAAATCAGCAGCGCCATGATCTTGCCGCCCGCAGGACCGAAGATGTGCGTCCCGGCGACGAGCGCCACCTGTTGCTTGCCCACCATCTCGGAGATCGGCGTCGTTCGCATGAACGCCGCGTTCACTCCGATGTAGAGCACGGTGACCAGCAACGTGCCGAGGCCCAGCGAAAGCGGAATGTTGCGCGACGGGTTCCGCAGTTCGCCGGCGATATAGGTCGACGCGTTCCAGCCGGAATAGGCGAACATGACCCAATAGAGGCTGACGGCGAACGGCGCACTTGTGATCAGACCGCCGTCGCCTCTCGTCGGCAGAAACGTGATCGGCTGGGTGTGCGCGACGTAGAATCCCGCCGCGATGATGATACCAATGAGCGCGACCTTCAGCAACGTTGAGCCGATCTGAAATGCGCTGCCAAGGCGGAAATCGAGCAACAGCACGAGCGTCGTCAGCCAGACGACCGCCAGGCCCCAGATGAGCGGAGTCGTGCCGGGAACAAGCTCCGCCAGATACGTCCCGAACGGCATCGCCGCGATCGCGACCGGCGCCGCAAAGCCCACTGTGCCCGAGACCCATCCCGCAAGAAAACCAACCGACGGATGATAGATCTCGCGCAGGAAATTGTATTCGCCCCCGGAGCGCGGCAGTGCGGCGCCAAGCTCTGCGTAACACAACGCCCCGCAAAGTGCGCACAAGCCACCAACCGACCACAGAACAACAATGGCAAAGCCGCTCGGGAGATCGTCAACCTGGAACCCGAGGCTCGTGAAAATCCCGGTGCCGATCATGTTCGCAATTACGATGCAGGTGGCAGTCAGCAGCGACACGCGCCCTGCACCGGCGGCGACTGAAGGCGAACTCACGGCGCGAGAATCGGCTCGCATTGCCAATCTCGTCAAACGGCGGCTGTGTGAGCTCGCTGCCGCGCCCGCGCCACCTGCACACGGAACTGTCCATCGCGCTGCGATTCCGTTGTGCCATGGCAGCCAAAGCCCGAGCCACTCAACGAAAGCTCGTCGTCACTAATCCCGACAAGGTCCTCTATCGGGCCGGACACGTGACGAAAGCGCAAGTCGTCGAGTACTACGTCAAAGTATCGCGTTGGCTCCTACCGCATTTCAAGAATCATCCTGTCACCCTGAAGCGGTATCCCGACGGCGTACACGGCGAGTTCTTCTACGAAAAAGACGCGCCGGGCTTCACGCCGGAGTGGGTCAAGACGGCGCCGGTGCCGCGACACGATGGCGGCCCGGACATCCGTTACATCCTGATCAACGACGTCGCGACACTCGCGTGGGTGGCGAATATCGCCAGCCTCGAGCTGCATCCGTTTCTGCATCGCGCGCCCGCCATCGACACGCCGACAGCGGTGGTGTTCGACCTCGATCCCGGCGAAGGCGCCGACATCCTCACGTGCGCGCAGGCCGCCTTTCTGCTCAAGGATCTGCTCGATCAGCTCGGGCTCGAGTCGCTCGTGAAAGTCTCGGGATCGAAAGGGCTGCAGGTGTATGTGCCGTTGAACACCGCCGTCACATACGCGGCGACGCAGCCATTCGCGCGCGCCGTTGCGCAGATGCTGGAACGGCAAAGTCCAAAGCTCATCGTCGCCGACATGGCGAAGAACCTGCGCCACAACAAAGTGTTCATCGACTGGAGCCAGAACGCCGATCACAAGACGACGGTCGGCGTTTACTCGTTGCGCGCGAAGAGTGCGCGGCCATTCGTCTCGATGCCGATCACGTGGGACGAACTCGCAATTGCGCGCCGAAAGAAGAAAACCGAGCCGCTCTACTTCTCGCCTAACGAGACTTTAAACCGCCTGGAAGAACTCGGCGATCTCTTCGCGCCGGTGTTGAAGCTGAAGCAGAAACTGCCGCCGGAGTTCGCTGCGGCCGAGCGCGCGAGCACCCGAGCAAAGCGGCCGCGTTCGCTCGAGGAATACGACGCGAAGCGGAACTTCCGCCGGACCGCAGAACCGGCGGCCGAAGCACCACGCCGCAGCCGCCAGGGAAGCCGGCGACGATTCGTTGTGCAGAAACACGCCGCCAGCCATCTGCATTACGATTTCCGCCTCGAAATGAACGACGTGCTGAAATCGTGGGCCGTGCCGCGCGGCGTGCCGGTGAAAGAAGGCGATGTGCGCAGCGCGTTCCAAACCGAAGATCATCCGGTCGATTACCTCGACTTCGAGGGCATCATCCCGGCGGGCGAATACGGTGGCGGCACCGTGATGGTGTGGGACATCGGCACGTATGAGGTACTCGACGGCAACTATTGGAAGGGCCTCCTGTCGGTCTTTCTCACCGGCAAGAAACTGCGTGGTGAATGGACATTGCAGCGCACCGAGGAACGCAGTGACAAAACGAAGTGGTTGCTCACGAAGACAGCCGGTCCGGCCAGGAGAATCGCCGCGAAGCAGGAAGAGGTCTCTGCGCTCACCGGGCGCACGCTCGAGCAGATTGCGCAGGAGAAAAGCGCAACGTGGCGAAGCAATCGATCGAACTTTGCAGCTGCAGCGCCGAGCACTCGCGAGAGGAAGACGAACCCCAAAGCTCCGCAATTCATCACGCCAATGAAAGCGACCGCCGTCGATGTGCTACCGAGCGGCGACGGTTGGGTCTACGAGGTGAAGTGGGACGGTTATCGCGCGCTGGCGATCAAGCACGCGGACTCGGTTCGCTTGCTCTCACTGAAAAACCGCGGCCTCAGCGCCGATTTCCCGGATGTGGTGCGGGCAATCGGCGGGATTGCCGCGGGAACAGCGCTGCTCGATGGCGAAGTGGTCGCGGTGAATGCCGAAGGCAAACCGTCATTCCAGATGCTGCAGAACCGCGGCTCGCTCGGCCGCGACTGGCACATCGTCTACTACGCCTTCGATCTCCTGAATCTCGAAGGCACCGATCTCACGCAGAAACCGCTGAGCGAACGCAAGGCGAAGCTCCGCGACCTGATCGCCGGCTCCGGCGTCCGCTACAGCGCCGAGTTGACGGGTGATCCTGCCGCGATCGTCGAGTCAATCAAGAACGCTGGGCTGGAAGGCGTGATCGCGAAGCGGCGCGATTCGAAATACCAGGCGCGCACGCGCTCGCTCGACTGGCTGAAGCTGAAGCTCGGTCACACGCAGGAGTTCGTGATCGGCGGCTACAATCCCGATGGCGAGACCTTTCAGTCGTTGCTCGTCGGCTACTTTAAAGGAGCGAAGCTGCTCTTCGCGGGAAAGGTGCGCCAGGGCTTCAATCCACCAGCGCGCCGCAAGCTGTTCGAGTCGTTCGCCGGCCTGACGACTGTGCGTTGTCCATTCGCGAATCTGCCGAGCAGCAAGAAGAGCCACTTCGGCGAAGGTGTGACGGCCGAAGACATGAAGAAGCTGCGCTGGCTGAAGCCGAAGCTGGTCGCGCAGGTGCAGTTTGCGGAGTGGACGACCTACGGCCTGCTGCGGCATGCGACGTTCCTCGGATTGCGCGATGATAAATCGGCTCGCGAAGTCGTGCGTGAGTAGTCATCATCGCCGGATGCGCTGGCGCGCCGCGATGCTCTCAGGGCTGCTTGTCACGAGCGCCGCGGCTCAGGACTCAGCGAAGCCGCCATACGCCGCCGATAAGCCGCTGACCGAGCCGCGCATGTTCGCGGAAGGACCGATCTGCACCGGCGATTATGAGTCGCACCCGGCATTCACACCCGACGGTCGCACGCTCTACTTCGTCAAGAGCACTCCGGATTTTAGCTTCTGGACGATCGTCGTTTCGCGTTTTGAGAACGGACGTTGGAGTGCGCCGGAGATCGCGCCGTTCTCCGGGCGATACGCAGATGCTGATCCATTCATCACTGCAGACGGCTCACGCTTTTACTTCATCTCGAACCGCCCGGTGCCTGGCCGCACCGAACCCGATCTCGACATCTGGGTGATGGAGCGAAGCGGCTCCGGGTGGACGGAACCGAAGAACGTCGGTGCGCCGGTGAACAGCGAGCGCAACGAGTGGTTCCCGACCGTCGCGCGCAACGGCACGATCTATTTCGGCTCGGAGCGCGACGGCGGCCAAGGCCGCTGCGACATCTACTCGGCGCGCTTCGTCGACGGTTCGTATGCGCCCGCAGAGAATCTCGGAGACGCGATCAATACGCCCGCCGGTGAATTCGAGCCGTGCGTCGCGCCGGATGAGAGCTTCCTGATCTTCGCCGCCGCGGGCCGGAAGGATGGGAAAGGCGAGTTCGACCTGTTCATCAGCGAGCGGCGCGACGGCGTGTGGTCAACCGCAACGAGCCTCGGCGAGAAGATCAACACCGAGAAGACGGAGTTCTCGCCGATGATTTCGCCCGACGCGAAATTGTTCTTCTTCACGAGCACGCGAGGCTTTGCGAACAAGCCGCTGGAGAAACCGCTCTCGACCCGCGATCTCGCCGAGCGACTGCGCAAGCCGCGCAACGGACTCGGTGACATCTACCAGATCGACCTCAGCGCGTTACGCGCGATCCGGTAGCGCTCTCAGCTGATTCGGCCGGCGAACTCGGCCGCAAACTTCGGCCCAATACCGCTCTGCTCGTGCTTGAAATACACGAACGCGTCGGACCATTGCGCTTGATTCGCCTGCACCGTCTCCGCCCATCGCGCGATGTCCGCGCTCGTGTAGTCTTCGCGCCGTAGCCGCAGGTATCCGTAATCAGCCGTCGCGGCGACTGGCGTGCTCAGCTTCGCGCTGTCGGCAATACAAAGCGCCACGTTTCGGTTCTTCAGCGTTGCGAACACTTCGTCGTCGAACCAGGAGTCGTGGCGAAACTCAAATGCGCCACGCATGCCCGTCGGCAACTCCTCAAGAAACGCCGCGAGCACAGCCGCGTCCTTCTTAAAACCCGGCGGCAATTGGAACAAGACGGCGCCGAGTTTCGCATCGAGCGCCGACACCACCTGCTGGAAGTAACGCAGCGTATCCGCGCAATCGCGCAGCTTCGCAAAATGCGTGACCTTCTGCGGCGCCTTCAGGCTGAACTTGAATCGCGCAGGCGTAGCGTTTGACCAGCCTTCGATGGTCTTCGCGCTCGGGATCCGCCGGAAGGTGTAATTGACCTCAGTGCTCGAGAACCGCTCCGCATAAAACGGCAGCATCTTGCTCACCGGAAGCTTCTCCGGATAGAAGGTGCCCTTCCATTCCGGATACTGAAAGCCGGACGTGCCGATCCAAAGATTCACAACGTCAGCCGGCCGAAATCAGGTCCGCTGATCGACGCGCTTCACGACCTTGATCCGCTGTTTGCCACCGGCTTCGGGAATGCTCTCGCTTCGCTCTTCCCAATGCACGCGCACCTTTCGGCCCTTCAGCTTCGCGCCGTTGTCGATGTACGACTGCACCGACTTGTCAGGCCGCAGAACAAAGAATGACTCGCGACCCGCTTTCGTCTTGATCACGAAGTGGGCGTAGTCGCCCTGTTCGATCTCGAGGAACGTTCCGTCGCTGTGGCCTTTGCTCGCGCGGGACTCTGCGACTGCGGGTGTCGCTGCGATGAGGAGCAATCCGACGGACGCGGTGGCGATAAGACGACGCGCGATGTTCATGCGCCGATATGTCAGCAGATCGTGCGCGACGTAGCAAGCGTCAGCGCGAGCGCGATCGGCCCCAAGCGCGGCGCGGCGCCGCTGGTGCCGCTGCGGCAGCCGGGCGCGCGGGCGCGCCGCGAGTGCCTGCGCCGGGAACGGAACCCGCGGGACGATTGCGACGCTCGCGCAGATCACCGCGCGGTTGTCCCCTCACCCGATCCTCGCGCGGCGGCGCGGCCATGTTGTAGTCGAAGCCTTCGGCGCGCTTCCGCACGATCCCGCGTCCGATAAATCGCTCGAGCGAACGCAACGGCGCTTGATCCTCCGGCGTGATAAAGCTGATCGCGTCGCCGACGGCGTGCGCACGGCCGGTGCGCCCGATGCGGTGCACGTAATCCTCTGCGTGCATCGGAAAATCATAATTCACGACGTGCGAGATGCCGTCGACGTCGATGCCGCGCGCCGCGATATCCGTCGCCACAAGGACACGCACGGCACCTGATTTGAAATCCTTGAGCGCGCGAAGTCGTTGGCTCTGCGAGCGATTAGAATGGATCGTTCCGGTCTTGATCCCGGCGTTCTCCAGCCGCCGCGCGATGCGATCGGCGCCGTGTTTCGTGCGGGTAAAAACCAGCACGGTGTTGAACTGCGGATCCGCGAGCAGGTGCAGCAGCAGCGATGGTTTGAGATGCTGACTGACCTCGTAGACGAACTGCGTCACCGTCTCAGCGGGATTCGCGCGCCGCCCGATCTCGATCACTTTCGGCGAACGCTGAAACTCATGCGTCAGCGCCTCGATCTCCCGCGACAGCGTCGCCGAGAACATCAATGTCTGTCGTTTCTGCGGCAGCGCTTTCACGATCTGGCGGATCGGCGGCAGGAAGCCCATGTCGAGCATGCGGTCCGCTTCATCGAGAACGAGGAATTCGATGCCGGAGAAATTTGCATGGCGTTGGCCCATCAGGTCGATGAGCCGACCGGGCGTCGCGACAACCAGCTCGACGCCCGAACGGAGCGCCTCGATCTGCGGCCGCTCGCTCACGCCGCCGTAAACCGTCGCCATCCGCAGCGGCAAATGTCGCGCGTACGCGCGGACGTTCTCCTCGATCTGCACGACGAGCTCTCGAGTCGGAGCGACGACGAGCGCACGCGCCCCGCGGCGGTTCGGTTCGTTCAGACGGCCGGCGAGATAATGCAGGATCGGCAACACGAACGCCGCTGTCTTCCCGGTGCCCGTCTGCGCGATGCCGATGACGTCGCGGCCGGCGAGTATCTCCGGAATGGCAGCCGCCTGGATGGGCGTGGGCTCCGTGTAGCCAGCTTCCTGGATGGCTTTAAAAATGCGGGGGTCGAGACCTAACGAGCGGAATGGCACAAGGCGCGCAGTATCGTGCAAGCGGCTCGTGAATTCATCCGATTACTTGCGGTCCGTGCGTCCGGCCACCGCGCCGCGGAGCGCGCTGATGAAGTACACGAGCGAAAGAACGAGGAACAGAATGTTGACCGCGCGGGCGAATGGTGGCGCACCTTCCGGCCACAGCTGGCCGAGCAGCACGATGCAGTTGAGCACGACGAGGAAGATCAGGAACGGCCGCGCAGATTGCATGGCAGCTGTGTTAGGCGGGCACGAGCGCCGCTGGCAAGCGCGTCGTCGTTCCACGAAGCTGCCGAATGTCCGGCGATCCCGCACCCGAGCCTCCGCCGCCGCCGAGCGTGCACCGAAGGCGGCCGCGTTACCGCGGTAAGAACCCGCGCCGCTTCGAGGAGAAATACAAAGAGCGCGACCCGGAGCGATACGCCGAGACCGTTGCGAAAGTGATCGCCGCCGGTAAGACGCCGGCTGGTTCGCATCGGCCGATCATGGTCGCGGAAGTGCTTGCTGCGGTCGCGCCGCAACGCGGAGAGATCGCCGCCGATTGCACGCTCGGCTACGGCGGACATGCCGAAGAGATCCTGCGACTGATCCAGCCCGGCGGGCATTTGTTAGGCCTGGATGCCGATCCAATTGAGCTGCCGAAAACAGAGGCTCGGCTGCGCGCTCTTGGATTCGGTCCTGATCTCTTCACCGCCCATCGCACTAACTTTGCCGGTCTGCCGCACGTGCTCGCGCGGGCGGGACTCGACGGCGCGGATGTGATCGTGGCGGACCTTGGAGTTTCTTCCATGCAGCTCGACGATCCGGTGCGCGGTTTTTCATTAAAACACGATGGACCGCTCGACATGCGGATGAATCCACTGCGCGGGCAACCGGCGTCGCAACTCTTAGAGAACACGCCGGCCGATCAGCTCGCTGCGCTGCTAAGGGAGAACTCGGACGAGCCGCATCCGGAAGCTCTCGCGGCTGCGCTCGCTGCCAAGCCATTCGCCAGCACGCTTGCGCTCGCGACCGCAGTTCGCGCCGCGATTCCGCGCGTGCGGGAAGACGAACGAGAGCTTTCCGTCCGCCGTGTTTTTCAGACGCTGCGGATCGCGGTAAATGACGAATTTTCAGCGCTCGATCAATTCCTGCGCATTCTGCCGGACTGCCTCGCCGCGGGCGGGCGCGTTGCGATCCTGACGTTTCACTCCGGCGAAGATCGGCGCGTGAAGAAAGCATTCGCGGCCGGCCTGCGGCAGGGGCGTTACACCGCTGTCGCCGACGAAGTGATTCGGCCGAGCGCCGACGAACGGCATGCGAACCCGCGATCGGTTTCAGCGAAACTGCGCTGGGCGCGCGCTTGAGTTACGGTGCGCGAGTGAAATTGGCGCAGAACCAAGTCTGGAAACGCGGCGACGAGTACCTGCGGATCGTTCGTCTCGATCGCCTGGAGGTGCAGTACAAGGCGATCAAGAATCTGCTGTCGGGTGAAGGGACGCATCACCACGTCAGCAAGAAGGAGTTCTCGCGGTTGCTCAAAGGCGCGACGCTGCTGATGCAGGATGAAGTGCGAGAAATCTGGCGCGGCGGCGGCGCGACACCGCACCTCGAAGCTCTTCGCGACTAACGATGCCGCCGCCCTTCTTTTTCCTCTTCGCCCCGGCCGCGGGCGCGCCCTCCTCGCATCCGTGGATGCAGCGTTGGACGCAGTTGTTGGGCACGCTAGGTCCCGTCGAGCTGTTGGATTACCCCTACATGCGCGAAGCTCGGAAGCGGCCCGACCCGTTGCCGATGCTGATCTCAGCGCATCGGGTCGCGCTCGAGGAAGCGCAACGAAAGCATCATCGGCCGGCGGTGCTGATCGGCAAGAGCATGGGCTCGCGGGTGGGATGTCACCTGTCGTTAGACGCGTCGGTCGCGGCGGTGGTTTGCCTTGGGTATCCGCTCTGCGGCGGAGGTGATCCGGCCAAACTTCGCGATAAGGTGCTGCGTGAGATGACGACGCCGGTGTTGCTCGTCCAGGGAACGCGCGACTCGCTCTGCCCTCTAGACCTGCTCGCCAACGTACGGCGCGACATGCGTGCGCCGAACGAGCTTCACGTTGTCGAAGAGGGCGACCACTCGCTCATGGTGACGAAACGACAACTCGTTAGGCAAGGCGAAACGC
>JAESFH010000349.1_pt1 | contig 12927 bp, 9 predicted proteins | sample 9269381 | NCBI WGS metagenome assembly JAESFH01 (sample SAMN14504062, study PRJNA617094) | algae metagenome | isolation source: Aphanothece sp. CMT-3BRIN-NPC111 and co-occurring heterotrophs from well... | place: USA: Clark Mountains Wilderness, California | collected 2010-04-18
GCGGATGGCACCCCGTCCCCTCATCCTCGCGCTCGCGAACCCGAATCCCGAGATCATGCCGGAGGAGGCCGAGGCCGCCCGCCCGGATGCCATGATCTGCACCGGGCGTTCGGACTACCCGAACCAGGTCAACAACGTCCTGTGCTTCCCCTACATCTTCCGCGGCGCGCTCGACGTCGGCGCCACCACCATCAACGAGGCCATGAAGGCCGCCGCCGTGAAGGCGATCGCCGCGCTCGCCCGTGAGACCCCCTCCGAGGTGGTGGCCCGGGCCTATGGCGGCGAGGTGCACCCCTTCGGGCCCAAGTCCCTGATCCCGAGTCCCTTCGACCCCCGTCTGATCCTGCGCATCGCGCCGGCCGTCGCCGAGGCCGCGATGGAGAGCGGCGTCGCCTCGCGTCCGGTGGGGGATCTCGGGGCCTATGCGGACTCGCTGACCCGCTTCGTCTTCCGCTCCGGCTTCATCATGAAGCCGCTCTTCGCCAAGGCGAAGTCGGAGCCGAAGCGCGTGATCTATGCCGAGGGCGAGGACGAGCGGGTGCTGCGGGCCACCCAGGTCATCCTCGAGGAGGGGATCGCCACGCCGATCCTGATCGGCCGGCCGAGCGTCGTCGAGGCCCGGGTGAAGCGCTTCGGCCTCTCGATCATGCCGGGGCGGGACTTCGAGCTCGTGAATCCGGAGGACGATCCGCGCTACCGCGACTATGTCGCGACTTATGTGGAGGCCGCCGGCCGCAAAGGCATCACGCCCGACGCCGCCAAGACCCTGGTGCGCACCAACACGACGGTGATCGGCGCCATCGCGGTGAGGCGAGGGGACGCGGATGCCCTGGTCTGCGGCTTGGAGGGCCGGTTTCAGTCGCGGCTGAAGCACATCCGCGACATCATCGGCCTCGCGCCCGGCGCGAGCGAGATGGCGGCGCTGTCCCTCGTGATCACCCCGAAGGGCGCCTATTTCCTGGCCGACACCCACGTGCGCCCGAACCCGACCGCGGAAGAGATCGCCGACATGACGATCGCCTGCGCGGACCACGTGGAGCGATTCGGCATCGCGCCCAAGATCGCGCTCCTGTCGCATGCGGATTTCGGCTCGGCCGACACGGAATCGGCCTGCAAGATGCGCGATGCGCTCGCGCTCATCCGCGCCCGCGCGCCGGGCCTCGAGGTCGACGGCGAGATGCAGGCCGACACGGCGCTCTCGGAGATGATCCGCGAGCGGGTCTATCCGTCGTCCACGCTGAAGGGCGAGGCCAACGTCCTCATCATGCCGAACCTGGACGCCGCCAACATCGCGTTCCAGTTCACGAAGATCCTGGCCGACGCGTTGCCCGTGGGACCGATCCTCATCGGCCCCGCCAAGCCGGCCCATGTCCTCACGCCCTCCGTGACGGCCCGCGGCATCGTCAACATCACGGCGGTCGCAGTCGTGGAAGCCCAGGCCGCCGACGAGGCACCGCGGCTGCTCTGAGGGAGTTTTTCCTGCGTTCCGGAGGAGCGTCGCGACAGCGACGCTCGCGAAGCGAGTTCGCCGCTTGAGATCGAAGGCGGCTCTCCCCTCACCTGACCCCTGCTGACGCAGGGGCCACCCTCTCCCTCAAGGGGAGAGGGGAGGCGCCGGCGGTCTATTCCGCCTTGGCCGACAGGTCGAGCTTGCCGAGGATCTCGGCCGGCTCGCTCAGCATCATGACGTCGGTGAAGCCCAGGCCTGCGGCGTTCTTGGTCCGGGCCGAGATCGACAGGCGGCCGGGCTTGGCGACGAAGCGGGCGACCGCCTGCCCGATCGTCTTGGCTTGGTCGCTATTGCCGAGGAGGGCAGGGACCACGAGGGCCGCGGCCGCGCCGAGTTCGCGGCGCAGCGCCTCCGAAGTCTTGCTCTGCTTCTTCGATTCCCGGGCCAGGAAGCGCTCGAACAGGCCGCCGTTCTCGATCGTGACGTCGACGGTCTTGGCGGTGGCGCCGACGAGCGCCACCGTCGCGATGGCGGTGTCGGCGTGGAAGACGTCCTTGGTGACGTTTCCGAGCACGCCCTTGAGCGAGACCGAACCCATCTCGGGGATGCGGGTCGAGACCTCGCGGATGACGAGCTCGTTCCCGGCCTCGTTCCAGCTGGCGGCGGTCGTGAAGGAGAGGTCGAGGGACTTGTAGCCGAGGGCGGCCAGGTCCTTCAGGCCCTCCTCCTGCGTGTCCGGAGCGATCGGCATGGCGAAGCTCTGGAGGCCGATGCGCAGGTTCGTAGGCACGCCGTTCAGGGGTTTGTCGGCCGTGACCTCAAGATCCTTGAGCGTGAAGCGCACGCGCTCGGGCTTCGCGCTCCTGTCCGCGCCCTTGGCCTTGTCCTTCGCTTCGTTCGGCACGTCGAAGTCGAGCCCCGAGAAGCGGATCGTGCCGATGGTGGGCACGAGCTTGCGCAGGGTTTCGGGGTCGAGATCCTCGATCCGCGTGCCTTTGAGCGCCCTCATGCCCTCGAGGGTGGACTGAAAGGAGAAGCCCGTGAACGCGATGGTGCCGATGCGCGCGGTTCCCTCGGGGCTCCTGATTTCCAGGCCCTCGAGGCGCGCATCCGGCGTGGCGCCGCCAACGGAGCCCGTATACGCGATCCGCGCGATGCGGCCGGACGCGTTCGCGCCCGCCTTTGCGGGCGGCGTCACCGAGATGTCGTTGACCTCCGCGAAGCCGTAATCGGAGGCACCGAGGAACTCGGCCATGGAGGCGATCAGGCGCGCCGAGTCCTGCTCCGAAGGCTTTCCCGCTTCGGCCATTGCCGGGATGAGCGAGAACAGGCCCGCCCAGGAATCCGTGATGGGTCGGGCGTAGAAGTCCCGGCCCGAAGCCCTGCCGACCTTGATCTCGACCCCGTCCGGACCGCTGAACTGCATGCCATCCATGCTGAAGGCGCCGCCGAGCTTGCGCATCGGCTCCGTCGGGGAGGCGGCGCGCTCCAGGACCACCTGGGCGATGCCGGCGACGTCGAGATCGGTCGTCGTCATCCGGCCCTGGACGTATCGGACCTTGCCCTCCGGCGCCTCGCTCTCTCCGGCGGCACCTTCAACCGTGGCTTCCGCGACCCTGCCCTGATTGACGCCGGACAGGACGGTGTTCCGCTGCACGCTCACGGCGCGTGCAGCGCCCATCTGCTGCTCGGAGCGGATCTCCGGGATCGTGATTTGGCGGGCATTGATCCGGGCGAGCCGGTCGGCGAGGGGTTCGGTCGATGCCTTGTCCACAATGGCCTCGATCTCGGCCCGGGTGGAGGTGACGCCCGAGAACTCGATCCGCGGCATCGTGTAGGCCATGGGGCCGAGGGTGATCGTGACGTTCTCGAGCACCACCGTGTCGCTCTGGGCCAGCGCCGCGCTCCAGAGCGACGTGCGCACGGCCCCGACCGCGATGCGGTTGACGCTGTCGCCGAACTGCAGATCGCGCATGGCTGCCGGCTCGACCAGGAGCGCGGCGCCCCCGAGCATGGTGGCGGAAAGAAATACAGCCGCGCGGCGGCGAATCAGACCCATGGCAAGCCCCCTCGTTTGCCCGGAAACTAAGCCGTTCCGGGGCACTTTGCACCCAGGAGGTGAGGGGGCGGCAAGCGGCGCATTGTCCGGGTTTCGCAAGGGAAACGCCGGTCAGTCCCTGTCCATTGCGGAAGGCGGGGGCGCCGGCGCCTACAACGAGAACGAGGTCCCGCAGCCGCACGAGGCCGTGGCGTGCGGGTTCTCGATCTTGAAGGACTGGCCGATCAGGTCGTCGACGAAGTCGATCACGGAGCCGTCCATGTACTGGAGCGACACCTGGTCGACGAGCACGGCCGCGCCGTCGCGCTCGATGAGCACGTCGTCGTCCTGGCGGTCGCGCTCCACGTCGAAGGCGTACTGGAAGCCGGAGCAGCCGCCGCCGTTGACGCTGATCCGCAGCATCGACCCGGCAGGCTCTGCGTGCATGATCTCGTTGATGCGGCGGGCGGCGCGTTCGGTGAGGACAAGGCCGGTCATCGGGAACCCTAACACTTGAAATCGGTCACCCGAAAGGTAAGTGCCCCTGAGCGAAGCTTCAACCGGCCCAGCGGAGCCGCGTGCTCGCGGGCGTCTTGGAACCCGAGGAGGAAGCGTGCGGCCTTTCGGCGAGCGGTGGCGGGCGCCTTATGCCTGCGACCCGGCGGGGAGCCGGGGGCGGCTCTTTCCGGAGGCGGTGTCCCCGACGCGGAGCGAGTTCCAGCGCGACCGGGACCGCATCATCCATTCCTCGGCCTTCCGCCGCCTCAAGCACAAGACGCAGGTCTTCGTCTTCCACGAGGGGGACCATTACCGCACGCGTCTCACCCACACGATCGAGGTGAGCCAGATCGCCCGGGCGCTCGCCCGCTCGCTCGGGCTCGACGAGGATCTGGCCGAGGCGTTGGCGTTGTCGCACGACCTCGGCCACACCCCTTTCGGACACACGGGCGAGGATGCGCTGGACGCCTGCATGGCGGACTACGGCGGCTTCGACCACAATGCCCAGGCCCTGCGTATCGTGACCCGGCTGGAGGCCCGCTACGCCGAGTACGACGGCCTCAACCTCACCTGGGAAGCCCTGGAAGGGCTGGTGAAGCACAACGGGCCGCTCCTCGATGCGGCCGGGCAGCCGACCCGGCGCTACGCGAAAGGGGGCGTCCCGGCCCCGATCCTGGAATACGACGCGCTTCACGATCTCCAGCTCGGCACCCGTGCCGGCGCGGAGGCCCAGGCGGCGGCGATCGCGGACGACATCGCCTATAACGCTCATGATATCGACGATGGCCTGCGTGCGGGGCTCTTCGCGATCGAGGACCTGCGTGAGGTGTCGTTCCTGGACGAGCTGCTGGGCGAGATCGACGCCCGCTACCCCGGCCTCGAAGCGACCCGCCGCATCCACGAACTCGCCCGCCGGGTGATCACCCGCTTCGTCGAGGACGTGGTCGCGGAAGGGAGCCGCCGTCTGGCCGAGGCCGCCCCGGCCGACGCCGACGCGGTCCGTCGGGCCGGGCGCACCCTCGTCTGCTTCTCGGACCGGTTGAGCGATGCGGATGCGGCCATCAAAGGCTTCCTCTACCCGCACATGTACCGCCACCCGAAGGTCATGCAGGTGCGGAGCCAGGCCGATGCGGTGGTGCGGGACCTCTTCCGCCGCTTCATGGCGGAGCCGGCGGCCATGCCGGAGGAATGGCGGTCGGGCTTTCCGCTCGACGAGCCGCGCCTCGCCCGACGGGTCGCCGACTACATCGCCGGCATGACGGACGGCTACGCTCTCCTCGAACACCGCCGCCTCTTCGACGAGACCCCGGAGCTCCGATACGAGCCACCGAAGTCCGGCTGACTCCTCGGTATGCCGGGGCGCAGCCCGCCGGAGGAGACCCGCGCCCCAGGCCGCGCGGCCGGTTTGACGGCATGCGCCACATGCGTTAGGCGCGCCACACCTTTCAGGACCCCGTTCGATGAACATTTTCGCTCTGTTCGAAGCGCGCGTCGCCGATGCGCTCGGCCGCCTGGCCGCGGCCGGCCGGATCCCCGCCGGGCTCGACGCCAGCCGGGTGGTCGTGGAGCCGCCGCGCGACGCCTCCCACGGCGATCTTGCCACGAATGCCGCCATGGTGCTTGCCAAGGAAGCGCGCATGAACCCGCGGATCCTGGCCGATCTCATCGCGGCCGATCTCGGCCAGGATCCGCGGGTCACGAAGGCTGACGTCGCGGGGCCCGGCTTCATCAATCTCACCCTCTCGGCCGTGCTTCTCCACGACGTGCTGCGCGCCGCCGTGGCGGACCCGGCCGGGTTCGGACGGAGCGGGCAGGGCGCGGGCGAGTCCGTCAACGTGGAGTACGTCTCCGCCAATCCCACGGGGCCCATGCATGTCGGCCACGGCCGTGGGGCGGTGTTCGGCGACACGCTCGCGGAGCTCCTCGCCTTTTCGGGGTTCAAGGTCACCCGCGAGTACTACATCAACGACGCGGGCGCGCAGGTCGATGTGCTCGCCCGCTCGGCCCACCTCCGCTACCGCGAGGCCCTGGGCGAGGACATCGGGTCCATCCCGGAGGGCCTCTATCCGGGCGATTACCTCAAGCCCGTCGGCGAGGCGTTGGCGCGGGAGCACGGCCGCAGGCTCCTCGACCGGCCGGAGACCGAATGGCTGCCGCTGGTCCGCAACGCCGCCATCGAGGCCATGATGGCGATGATTCGCGAGGATCTGGCCGCCCTCAACATCCGCCACGACGTGTTCTTCTCCGAGCGCAGCCTGCAGGAGGGCGGCGGCGGCCTCGTTGCGGAGACGATCGAGGATCTGAAAAGCCGCGATCTCATCTATGTCGGCCGCCTGCCGCCGCCGAAGGGGCAAAAGGACGAGGATTGGGAGGACCGCGAGCAGGTTCTCTTCCGCGCCACCGCTTTCGGCGACGATGTGGACCGCCCGCTCCTGAAATCGGACGGCTCCTTCACCTATTTCGCCAACGACATCGCCTACCATCGCTCGAAGTTCGAGCGCGGCTTTGCCACCATGATCGACGTATGGGGCGCGGATCACGGCGGCTACGTGAAGCGCATGCAGGCCGCCGTGAAGGCGGTCTCCGGCGGCAAGGGCAGTCTCGACGTCAAGCTGTGCCAGCTCGTGAAGCTTCTGCGGAACGGCGAACCAATCAAAATGTCGAAGCGGGCCGGGGACTTCGTGACGTTGCGTGAGGTCGTGGATGAAGTCGGCCGGGATGCCGTTCGCTTCATGATGATCTACCGCAAGAACGACGCGCCGCTCGATTTCGACCTCGCCAAGGTCGTCGAGCAGTCCAAGGACAATCCGGTCTTCTACGTGCAATATGCCCATGCCCGCTGCGCCTCCGTCTTCCGGCAGGCCGGCGAGGCGTTCCCGGGTGCGAGCTTTTCGAGCCAGGACCTTGGCGAGGCAGACCTTTCGGAGCTTCAGGACGAGGCCGAGCTCGAGGTGCTGCGGCGCTTGAGCCAGTTCCCCCGGGTCGTCGAGGCTGCAGCGGCCGCCCATGAGCCGCACCGGGTGGCATTTTATCTCTACGATTTGGCCAGCAGTTTCCACTCGCTTTGGAACAAGGGCAAAGACTTGCCGCAATTACGGTTTGTTAATCAGGCTGATCAAAAGTCAACGAGAGCGAGACTCGCGCTGGTGCTGGGCCTGAAGGGCGTGCTGGCAGCGGGACTCGCCATCCTGGGCGTCACGGCTCCCGACGAGATGCGCTAGTCGACCGGCAGGCTCCAACCGCCTGCCCCGTCGGCTGGGGTCCGCCTGAAGACCGTGATGTCGTGTTGATTCGGTCCGGGAACGGGCTGTTTCGCTGAGCACCGGAGGTCCGGCGGACCATGAGTAATGCGATTAAACCGCGTTTTTCGGTCGATCTCGACGAGATCGAGCGGCAATTGAGCGACGCCACCCGGGTGCCGGTGGCGCCGGTACGTCCTGAACCCCTCCGCCCGGTGCCCTCTCATCCCGCACCGGCGGGTCGTGGGGACCCTCTTGCCGAGCTTGCCCGAATCGTCGGCCAGGACGATCCCTTCGGAAATCTCTTCACCGAGGACAAGTCGACCCGTCCGCGCCCGAAGATCCCGACCTATGACGAGGCGTATGCCGAGCCCGACGGACGGAGGCCGGTTCCCACCCGTAAGGCGGCGCCTGCGGACGATTATCCGGAGCCGCTCTCCCGATCGCCGCAGGACCTCGACGGCTATGCCGCTCCGGAACCGGAGGCGCGCGACCTCTATGCGGATCACGGGCACGATTACTACGCCGACCAGGACGGACAGGCTCTGGGCCGCGAGGCGCATTACGCCCCCCGCCGCTCCCGCAAGGCGCTGGTGGCCGTCGTCTCCGTGGTTGGCGCGGCGGCGCTGGGCGTCGGCGCGGCGCTGACGCTCGGCGGCAAGAGCGCCTCAACGTCGGGCGGCGAGCCGCCGCTGGTTCATGCGTCCACCGATCCGGTGAAGGTGCAGCCGCAGAGCCCCGGCGGCGTCGAGATCCCGAACCAGAACAAGCAGATCTACGAGCGCGCCGCTCAGGACGGCAAGACCAAGGTGGTCAACCGCGAGGAGCAGCCGGTCGACCTCCGCCAGGCGACCCGGGTGGTCCCGCCTTCGCCGGACACCACCGCCACGGTTGCACCGAGCGCGTCTGCCCAGGGCAGCGCCCTCGGGCTCGGCGAGCCCAAGCGGGTGCGCACCCTCACGATCCGCCCCGACGGGACGGTCGTCGGCGCTCCTTCCGCTCCCCCGGCCGTCGCCGCGCCGACCGTCACGGCCTCGGCCGCGCCGATGGCTCCGGTTGCTGCCCCGACGCCTGCAGCCCCGTCGCGGGCCGTAGCGGCGACGCCTTCCACGGCCCCGTCCCGGCCGCCGGCAGCGACGCCGAGCGCCCCGACCGGCGGCGCATCGCCGCAGGCCGCAGCGCCGGCGACCCCGGCGCAGCCGCCTGCGGCCCAGCCCGCGCCGCAGCGCGTGGCCTCGGTCGCACCGGCCAGCGCTCCGGTTCCGGTTGCCACCGATGCGCCCATCGGCGGGTTCTCGGTTCAGATCGGCGTTCGCCCGAGCGAGAGCGAGGCCCGGGCCGCTTTTGCCCAGATGCAGCAGAAATATGCCGCCCTCGGCGGGCAGCCGGCGCTCATCCGCAAGGCGGAAGTCAACGGCAACACGCTCTACCGCGTCCGGGTGGGGCCGCTGTCGAAGGAGGACGCCTCTTCGCTCTGCGCCAAGCTGCAGGGTTCGGGCGGCCAGTGCTTCGTGACGAAGAACTGAGCGCCTTCGGCAGGACCCTGGGCCCGGCTTGACCCTGGTGTCTCGCCGCAAGCACCAGAGGTCCCCTGCCAAGACCTCCGGACTTCTTGACCCCGGAGGACGAAGAGTTCAAAGGCGCGGGTCATGACCCGCGCCTTTATTGCTGGCTGCTCCGGCCCCGCCCTCACGCCCGACGAAGCTGCCTTCTTCCGGGATTCCGATCCCTGGGGCTTCATCCTGTTCCGGCGCAACATCGAGACGCCCCGGCAGGTGAGGGCGCTCTGCGATGCCCTGCGCGACACGGTCGGTCGGGTCGACGCCCCGATCCTGATCGATCAGGAGGGCGGCCGGGTGCAGCGCATGGGGCCGCCGCACTGGCCGAAATATCCGCCGGGCCAGGCTTACGGGCGCGTCCACACCACCGACCCGCTGGTGCAGCGCGAACTCACCCGGCTTGGCGCGCGGCTGATCGCCCATGACCTGCTCTCCGTCGGGATCACCGTGGACTGCCTCCCTGTGCTCGACGTCCCGATCGAGGGCGCGCACGACATCATCGGGGACCGCGCCTATGCGCGGGATCCCCATGCCGTGGCGGTGCTCGGACGGGCGGCCGCCGACGGGCTGATCGCCGGCGGCGTGCTGCCGGTGGTGAAGCACATGCCCGGCCACGGCCGCGCCTTCGCGGACAGTCACCAGGCCCTGCCGGTCGTGGAGACGCCGCGCGCTGCTCTCGAGGCCCACGATTTCGTGCCGTTCCGCATCCTCGCCGACATGCCCCTCGCGATGTCGGCGCACGTGGTCTACACGGCGATCGACCCCGAACGTCCCGCCACGACTTCGCCCGTCGTGATCGGCGAGATCATCCGCGGCCACATCGGCTATGACGGTCTCCTGATGACCGACGACCTCTCCATGCACGCGCTGTCGGGTTCGTTCCGGGGGCGGGCCGAGGCCGCGACGGCCGCCGGCTGCGACATGCTCCTCCACTGCAACGGCGTCATGGAGGAGATGAAGGCCGTCGCCGAAGGCGCGCCCCGGCTGGGCGGGGATGCGCTCCGGCGCGCCGAGGCCGCCCTGATGCGCCTGCGCCACGAGCCTGAGCCGTTCGATCCTGTGGATGCTCGCGCCCGGCTCGACGCAGCGCTTGCGATGGTGGCCTGACAGGCCGAAGCTGCGCGGCCATGGTTTGGGACCGCCAGTCGACGGAGGAGGCAGGGCGCTTCGGCGTCCGAAGGGTGAGCATGGCCGGGACGGCACCCCACAGAGCGTCGAGAGGCTGAACATGGCGGAGCCTTTGCCCTTCGAGGAGGATGTGGCGCCGGCAGAGCGGGCGGACGGCGAACCCGCCCTGCATGTGGACGTGGACGGCTTCGAAGGCCCCCTCGACCTGCTTCTGGAACTCGCCCGCCGCCAGAAGGTCGATCTCCACCGCATCTCGATCCTGGCACTCGCGGAGCAGTATCTCGCTTTCATCGAGGAGGCGCGGCAGATGCGCCTGGAGCTCGCCGCCGACTACCTCGTGATGGCGGCCTGGCTCGCCTACCTCAAATCCCGCCTTCTCCTGCCCGAGCCCCCCAAGGGCGAGGAGCCGAGCGCGTCCGACCTCGCGACGGCGCTCGCCTTGCGCCTGCGCCGCCTGGAGGCGATCCGCGAGGCCGCGAAGAAGCTCGGCGAGCGCGAGCGCCTCGGTCGCGACGTCTTCGCCCGCGGCGCGCCGGAGCCCGTCGAGATCCGCAAGGAGCCGCGCTGGGAGGCGACGCTCTATGATCTGCTCTCGGCCTATGCCCGTCAGCGGCAGCGCCAGCTCAGCGCGCGGGTGACCCTGCACAGGCGCCAGGTGTGGTCGCTTGTGGATGCCCGCGACGCCTTGGAGCGGCTCGTCGGCGAGATCGATGACTGGATCGCCCTCGACGAATATCTCCTGCGGTACGTGGTCGAGCCCTCCATGCGTCCGACGGTGCTGGCATCCGCGTTCTCGGCGACGCTGGAACTCGTCCGGGAAGGCAAGCTGACCTTGCGCCAGGATGGACACTTCGCGCCGCTCTGGGTCCGGCCGGCTACCGAGGAGGGCCCGCCGCTGTGACGAACCAGACGCATGCCCTGCACCGGACTTTGCGACGGTTTCTCGGCCCAGCGGGAGGAGCAGGGTCGTGACCATGGAGAAGCGCAACAGCGCCGCCGCGACCGTCTCGGGCGATGTCGCGGGGCAGCCCGATCACGCCGAAGCCCTGCGGATCGCCGAGGCGCTGCTCTTCGCCTCGGCGAGCCCAATCGGCCGTGACGAATTGCGACTGCGCCTGCCGGAGGGGGCCGATGTGGACGCGATTCTGCGGGACCTTGCCACGCATTATGCCGCGCGAGGGGTCAATCTCGTCCAGGTCGCCGGGCGCTGGGCCTTTCGCACGGCAGGGGACCTTTCCTATGTGATGGCTAGGGACGTGGTGGAGCCGCGCCGGCTCTCCCGCGCCGCCATGGAGACGCTCGCCATCATCGCCTATCATCAGCCGGTCACCCGCGCCGAGATCGAGGAAATCCGCGGCGTCGCGACCTCGAAGGGCACCCTCGATACGCTGCTGGAGACCGGCTGGGTGCGCCTGCGCGGCCGCCGTCGCGCACCGGGACGCCCCGTGACCTACGGGACCACGCCGGTCTTCCTCGACCATTTCGGGCTCGACGCCATCGACGACCTGCCGGGCCTGGAGGAGCTGAAAGGCGCCGGCTTCCTCGAGGGCCGGGTGCCCGCGGGGCTCTCGGTCCCGGTTCCCTCCGACGACAGCACTCTGCGCGAACACGAGGATCCCCTCGACGGGGACGAGCTCTACCAGCCCCTGTCCCTGGACGAGGACGCGCCGGACGCGTCCAGGGACGAGTGATGGCGGAACCTCAGCGAGTCCGCGACCGCTTTCGGCTGCCCCGCTGGGGGCAACGCGGCACGGCAGGAGCCTCGATCCCGGCGCAGCTCGCCTTCGAGGAGGTGGTCCAAACCTACGGCGAGGTGAACGCGGTCGACGGCGTCTCCCTGGCGGTCGAACCCGGTGAACTCGTCTGCCTTCTCGGGCATTCCGGCTGCGGCAAGACCACGCTCCTGCGCATCGCCGCGGGCGTCGAGGCTCCGACCTCCGGCCGTGTCCTCATGGATGGCCGCGAGGCGAGCGGCCCCACCCTGTTCGTGCCGCCCGAGCGGCGCGGCATCGGGCTGATGTTCCAGGACTACGCCCTCTTTCCTCACCTCTCGATTCTCCAGAACGTGATGTTCGGCCTCAAGAGCCTGCCCGTCGCGGATGCCGAGGTGGCGGCGCGCCGGGCGCTCTCCCGAGTCGGCCTCGAGCATGCGGCGGGGGACTATCCCCACACGCTCTCGGGCGGCGAGCAGCAGCGGGTGGCGCTCGCGCGCTCGATCGCGCCGCGTCCCGGCGTCCTCCTCATGGACGAGCCCTTCTCGAACCTCGACCGTCGCATGCGCGACGCCATCCGCGACGAGACCGTGGCGATCCTGCGCGAGACGGGCGCCACCACCATCGTGGTCACCCACGATCCGGAGGAGGCGATGCGGATCGCCGACCGGATCGTGCTCATGCGGGCCGGGAAAGTCGTGCAGGAAGGCACCGCGGAAGAGGTGTACCACCGGCCGGCCGATCTCTTCGCGGCGCGCTTCTTCTGCGACTTCAACGAGGTCGAGGGGATTGTGCGGGGCGGGCAGGTCTCCACGCCCGTGGGCCTTTTCGCCGCGCCCCACCTTTCGGATGACACGAAGGTGATCGTCTGCATCCGGCCCCAGGGGGTGCGGCTGAGGCCTGCCGACTTCTGCCTGCCGGGCCGGGCGGTATCACGCCGCTTCCTCGGCGAGGTGGACCTGGTTCACGTGGCGGTGCAGGGACTTGACCGCCCGTTGCAGGCGCGCGTGCGCGGCGGGGTGCGGGTCGAGGACGGGCAGGATGTCGGTGTTGACATCGACCGGAACGAAGTCCTTGTTTTCGCCGCGTCCCACCCCTAGGTTGGCCGCCAGATTGAAGCCTTCAAGACCGCGCCCTGCAGAGGCGCAGGAGGATCGCCATGGGTGGCGCTAGCATTTGGCACTGGATCGTCGTGGGCCTGATCGTGGTCCTGCTGTTCGGTCGCGGCAAGATTTCCGAGATGATGGGCGACGTCGCCAAGGGCATCAAAGCCTTCAAGAAGGGCATGTCCGAGGACGAGGCC
>JAESFH010000350.1_pt1 | contig 12593 bp, 14 predicted proteins | sample 9269381 | NCBI WGS metagenome assembly JAESFH01 (sample SAMN14504062, study PRJNA617094) | algae metagenome | isolation source: Aphanothece sp. CMT-3BRIN-NPC111 and co-occurring heterotrophs from well... | place: USA: Clark Mountains Wilderness, California | collected 2010-04-18
AGATCGTCGAGGGGCAGAAAGGTCCGGAAGTCGCCGAGATCGAGCCGGAGTAATGGCCTATTCCCTCGTCCGCCTCGCCCCCGGCAGCTACGACGTCCTGCGGGACGGCGTGGTGATCGCCGGCGTGGTCCGCAGCGGCCAGACCTCCGACGCGACCTGGACGGTCGAGCTCCTGCAGGACCTGCCGCATCGGATTGCATCGTTCAGCGCATCCTGCTCTCCGCCCGATTCACCGGCTGAGACCGTCGCGACAAAGATTCCAGTTCGCGGGGTCTTACATAAACCGCGATTGGCGCCTATATATCGATTATCGACTTTGGCCGGACAATCGGGCCGTTTCGCTCAGGCACTGCCGGGCGCACGTTCAGACGCTCTTTCCAGACATCGACAACCCGAGCCACAGGTCGCGCTTCTGCGCGCCTGAACGCTCACGTGCACTCAGCAGACCAGGATATTCCAATGATCACCGGCACAGTAAAGTTCTACAACGAGATGAAGGGCTTCGGCTTCATTCAGCCGAGCGACGGCAGCAAGGACGTGTTCGTCCATGCGACGGCTCTCGAGCGCGCCGGCATGCGCAATCTCGTGGAAGGCCAGAAGGTCGCCTTCGACACGGCGGAAGACCGTCGCTCCGGCAAGATCGCCGTCAACACCATCGAAAACGCATAACGCTCTCCGCGTCATCGCGTTATCGCACTCGGAACCGCTGCTCCGCATGGAGCAGCGGTTTTTCGTTGAATGGTTCAGAAGCACCGTACGGAAGAAATTGACATGACTATGATCGTCGCTGACGGATATGTTCGAGTTCCCAAAGGCACCCTTGTTTATCCGACTGACGGCGGGGTGCCGGCCCCGAGCACGCGCGATCAAACCGTGAAGGTCAAGCGCATCGTTGCCGTGGATGTTAAGAGCGAGAGCTTCTATCTCCTGCTGCCCGACGACATGCGGCTGCGGTACTTCGAGGCCAGCGGCGCCAAGCGCAGCATCGATCCCGACATCCTGGAGTTCACGGACAATCTCACCAAGGGTGATTACCGAGCCGTCGAATGGACCGGCAAGTGGGCGCTCGTCGCCGACGTGAAGCCCGCCGAGGCACCCACCAAAGCCAAGAAGGCCGAGAAGCCCGTGAAGGTGGCGGAGCCCCTCACGCTCCTCCAGCAGATGGTGCCGGGCTCCGCATGGCGCTTCACGCAGGACGCCGAGCTTCGCTATAAGGTGTCCAACCCTGCCTACGCGAACGTGCGCGACGACATCGTGAACGGCCTGCGGGAGCTTCCTTCTCACGCCAGGACCCTGACGGTCGAGGCGAAGCTCAAGGAACTCGGGGTCGTGGACTACATCGACAAGCCCTGGGGTCACGTGAAGGCGGGCGAGACCTTCACCGTTCGCGGCAAGCTCACGTCCGGTTTCGCGGGAGGGCAGGATGTCCCCATGCTGTTCCGGGGCGAGAAGTTTACCCTTCCGTTCACCAGCCTCGAGCCGGTCATCGAAGCGGATTCCGGGTTGGAGACCGAAGGCGATCACGCCGAGGCCGCCGGCGACCGCACCATGACGCAGGCGACCGAGCACGCCTGAGACGGCACGGGATCGGCACCTTCAGTCAGGTCTTCTCCCGACCGGAGGCATGAACGCTCAGCCGCAGGACGGTGCAGGGTCGCCCGAAGGCGGCCGTTCCGGACCTGTGTTAAAAGGCTCAGGGGCGGCGCCGTCCGCCCTTTCCGAGCCGGTGAGGACGCACGACCAATGCCCGCGCCCTCTCAACGGCAGCCTCGACCGCGATATGACCGGAGGCGTGCATGGCGCGCCCGCCGTGCAGCGGGCCACGCGATTGGAGCGCCGGGCGCTATTTCTTTGAGGATCCGCCGCTCGAACCGAGGCTTCCCTTTTGAGAAGGTGCGGCCGCGATGGTTTTCGGCTTTTCCTTCTTGGGCTTCTTGGTCTCTCGATTGCCGCGTTGTTCGCCCTTGGCCATGTCAATCGCTCCTGCCGAAGCCCGACGATAAGGCCGTTTGCGGCAATGATGAAGCGTGAACTGAACCGCTCATCCGAAAAGTTGAAGAGCGGCCCCGGTCGCGGCCATCCGCGATACGGCAGCTTGCCCGCGGAGCCCCTGAAGGCGCGCCGGCATCCCGGGACAGGAGCGTAGGACACCTCCCACGCTCCTGTCCTGAGCCTTGGACCGCTATGCGGACTTGAGGTTCGCGGCCGATTCTTTGCCGCTCTTGCGGTCGGTCTCGAGTTCGTAGGAAATCTTCTGACCTTCCGCGAGACCGCGCATGCCGGAGCGCTCTACGGCGCTGACATGGACGAACACGTCCTTGCCGCCATTATCCGGCTGGATGAAGCCATAGCCCTTGGTTTCATTGAACCACTTCACAGTACCCGTCGGCATGGGTGCCTCCTTGCAATTTAGCTACACACATAGAGTAGGCTACCTTTTGGACGCCCACTCAGTTCCATCGATGTTGGAGAGAAAGTCGGAACGTGCGCCTAGCGAAGCTCAAGCGAAGCAATCCTGTCGTCTGGCCAAGGGTCGATATACCCTTGATGGAGAAGAACACGCCGAAGCGCAAGTCCGGGCCTGCCGCCCTCGGCCGATGCGGGTGAAGGCGCAGAAGCCCTGGCGGTGCATCGCCACCCGGGCCGCTCGCTCCCCGAACCCGAGGGGAGGGGCCCCACGGTCCAGCTTGCCCGGGAACTCCCAGGCCCAGCTACGGCGCGACCTCCCAGCGGACAGGTCGATCCCCGCGCATGCGGGGGAGCCCTCGATCTCTGCAATGGCCGCCTTGACACGTGGGGTCGATCCCCGCGCATGCGGGGGAGCCACCGTCCCTGCCGACGAAGGGCACTTTGAACGGGTTCAATCCCCGCGCATGCGGGGGAGCCTTCCGATGGCGAATGCTGTCGCAGCAAGGGCCACAGCACCCGGAACTCCGGAAGGGGCCGACCCTCAACCGCGCCGGCGCGGATGTAGCCCGGCACGGCGAGCACCGGCTTCACCGCCCCCTCGCCAAAGAGCGCATCCGCCGCGCGGGTGACGCGGCCGTGGATCTCGGCTGCCGCAACGCGGGTCGGCAGGGCGAAGTAGAGCCCGTCCACGAGTCCCGCGCCGAGGAGGCCTACGAAGTGCCAGAGCGCGGCTTCCGTCTTGCCGGAGCCGGTCTCGGCCTCCAGGATGACGAGCGGCTCGTCGCCGATGCGGCCGAGCGCCTCCTGGAGCGCGCGGGGGGGCCACCCGAACAGCGCCTCGAAGCCGCCGGTCGTCCTCCGCGGCCGACCGTGCAGGTGGGCGATGCCGAAATCGGCCAGGAGCGCGGGCGCGCGCCCGCGGGCGAAGGCGATCCGGTCCGCATCGTCGCCGTTGCCGAGCGGAAAACTGGCCGGATCCGAGCCGATCCAGTCCGCCAGCATGAGGAGGCCTGCGAAGAGGTGGACGAAGCGCGGCGCGTCGGGAAGGGGCGGGCCCTCGGCGAAGGCCTCCGGAAACATCGCGAAGGCGGCGTCGCGCAGGCGCTCGAGTTCCCGGATGGGATCGTACGAGCCCGCGGCGCTCCACAGCGCGAGGTCCGCCGGCGAGACCACGTCCTTCCGGATGCGGGATGCCGCCGGGCTCCCGTGGTGGGACAACGTGGCGATGATCAGGGCCACGAGCGCCCCGCCCCAGTCCGCGATGCGCTCGAAGCCCAGGGCCTCTTGGGCGCGCGCCGCGGCGGGGCCATAGAGCGCGCCGCGCGTCTCGGCGATATGTCCGGCATCCCGCTCACGCCTCAGATCCCCCGGGTCGAACTGGCGCCCCCAGAAGCCGCGGTTGGCCTTGCCGAAATCGTGCAGCGCGGCGAACACGCCGAGGCGGGCAACATCCCTTCGCGACAGCGTGCGTTCGGCAGCTGCCTGGAGCCGCAGTCGGATGGCAGGCGTCTCGCACAGCGCTTCGAAAGTGGCGGCGACATCAATCCCGTGAGCGACCAGGGAATGCCATAGTCTTCGCGCATCCGGCGCCACCGCCAGTTTGGCCCAGGCGCGCTGGAACGGCTCTGCATTCATGCGTTGAGGCCCCAAGCCCGCAGAATCGCATAACGGCGCCATGCTGATGGACCACAGATCGTGCTGAGCACATCATCGGCGTTCGGTTGCATCTTAGGGTAGAGTCCAGCCCAGGCAAAGTCGCCTGGCGAAAACAGCGGCTTGCCAAGGGGGCTGGCGGTGGAAGCAGTCACCTGCGGACCTGCCTCCGCAAGAGATTCCCTGTTCTGTAGGAAAATCCAGGGAAAAGTGAGGTCTTTGGCCCCAAATCGGAGGCATCGTAGTACCGATTCGGGGCGACTCAACAGGAGCTTAGGGATGAATTCCCTGGCAGTCTGAACAGGGGTGGAGCTAGCAGGAACAGGCAGACAGGTTTGACTGATCAGGTCATTCTGACAATCGTTCCGGCATTCCCGGAACGAGGTTCCAAGACGAGGGGCGCGAAGGGCGTGATCGCATTCATCACGTCCTTCGCCAAGCGCTCAAAATTCGTGACGGCCAGCCCTCAATCCTTGCCCTGGTTGATTGCGATCGGAGCGAGCTTGTTGGCCTGGAGCCCGTACTTCGCCACGATCTCGTCGTATCGTCCGCTCTTCTGGAGCCGGTCGAGCCCTTCCTTGACGGCGTCCCGCAGCTGCGATTCCGTCTTCAGCACCGGGATGCCGGACAGCGACTCCGTGAAGGCCTGCCCAAGAAGCACGTAGGTGTTCGGCTCCTGACTCTGAAAATAGGGCAGGGTCTCGTTGCCCTGGACGGCGGCATCGATACGTTGGGTCTTCAACTGTGTCCGCGCGTCTGCCGAGCCTTCCGTGCCAATGACCTCAATGGCCGGCTTGCCCCTGGCAACGCAGTTCGTCTGGCTCCATTCGCCGATTTGCCGCGGCCAGTTGGTCGAGCGGCTTGCGCCCACCTTCTTCCCGCACAGATCCGCAGTCGTCTTGATGTCCTTGGCGGAGGCGGTCGAGGTGTAGAACTGGGCTCCGGACTTCATGTAGTCGACGAAGTCGACGATTTCCCGTCGCCCGGGAAGATCGCTCATGCCGGCAAGCGCGATGTCGACGCGGCCGGTCTGGAGCGAGGGGATCATCTGGGCGAAGGCGATCTCCTGCCATTCGATGGAGACGCCGAGCTCCTTGGCGAGCGCCTCGCCGAGGTCGATGTCGAAGCCCGTCAGCTTGTTGGTGGCCGGGTCCTTGAAGGTGATCGGCGCGTAGTTCGGCATCGTGGCCACGGTGATCTTGCCGGCCTTCTTGATCCGCTCGGGGAGTTCGGCAGCGACCGCCGGTCCTGCAATGCCGAGTGCCAGGATGCTCGCAATGAGCCGCAATGGAGAAATCATGATCGGCGTCCTCTCTTGGTCGATAGGGTTCTGATACAGGCTAGGGCAGCACGGCCGCAATGAAGTCCTTGGTGCGCTGCTGCTGCGGCCGCGTGAGGATCTCCCGCGGGGGCCCGCGCTCGACGATGGCACCGTGATCCATGAACATGACCTCGCTCGCGACCTCGCGGGCGAAGCCGAGCTCGTGGGTCACGACGATCATCGTCATGCCCGATCGGGCGAGGTCGCGCATCACGGCGAGAACCTCGCCGACGAGTTCCGGGTCGAGGGCCGAAGTCGGCTCGTCGAACAGCATGAGCTTCGGCTGCATGGCGAGGGCCCGCGCGATGGCGATGCGCTGCTGCTGCCCTCCCGACAGTTCGGAGGGATAGGAATCGCGCTTGTCCGAGAGACCGACGCGGGAGAGGAGCGCCATGGCCTCCTCGGTGGCCTCGGCGCGACCGCGCCCCTGGACCGTGACAGGCCCTTCGACGATGTTCTGGAGCACCGTCATATGCTGGAACAGGTTGAAGCGCTGGAACACCATCCCGGTCGAGAGACGCTGCCGGGCGCTCTCCCGGTCGGTCAGCTCGTAGAGCCGGTCGCCGACTCGCCGGTAGCCGATCAGCTCGCCGTCGACCCAGATCGCGCCGGAATCGATCCGCTCGAGCTGGTTGATGCAGCGCAGGAACGTGCTCTTGCCGGAGCCGGACGGTCCGATGATGCACAGGACCTCACCCCGCGGGATCTCAGCCGAGACCCCGTCGAGGGCCTTGAGGGTCCCGAAGGACTTGCGCACGTCCCTGGCGACGACCATCGGTGCCACGGGTCAGGCCTCCCGGACCGCGACGGTGCGCCTGCGGACGGCGTAGCCCCGCGCGAAATGACGCTCCAGGAAGTACTGGCCGATGCTGAGCACGGTCACGACCATCAGGTACCAGGCCGCAGCCACGATCAGCAGCTCGATCACGCGGGCATTGGCGTAGTAGATCGTCTGCGCGTTGCGCAGCACCTCCGCATAGCCGATCACGCTCGCGATCGAGGTGAGCTTGACCATGCTGATGACCTCGTTGCCCACCGGGGGGATGATGACCCGCATGGCCTGGGGCAGCACGATGCGCCGCAGCGCCGTCAGGCGCGTCATGCCGATGGCCTTGGCGGCCTCGGTCTGGCCGGCATCGACCGAGAGGATCCCGGAGCGCACGACCTCTGCGGTGTAGGCGCCCTGATTGATCCCAAGCCCCAGGAGCGTAGCCACGAAGGGCGTCATGATGTCGACCGTGCGCGCGTCGAGGAGCCCCGGGATTCCAATGCGTGGAAAGACGAGCGCCAGGTTGAACCAGATCAGGAGCTGCAGCAGCAGCGGCGTGCCGCGGAAGAACCAGATGTAGAACAGCGAGACGCCCCGCAGCACGGGATTGGGCGACATCGCCATGACGGCGAACAGGACGCCGAGCACGATCCCGAGCGTCATCGCGCAGAAGGTCATGACGATGGTATAGACGAGGCCGCTGAGGATCGCAGGTGCCGTGAAGAACTGGCCCACCACGGCCCAGGCGATCTGCCCCTCGGCGAAAGCTCTCACCAGCAGGCCGAAAGCGATCAGGATCAGGGCGGCCGCGGCCCAACGGCCGTAATGCCGCCGCCGGACATGCGTGAGGTGCGCGATGGAGTAGTCGACCTGTCGCGAAGCCGGATCGCCGGGAAGGCCCGAAAGGGGAACGGTGGTGTCGGACATCCGATCGTCTCTCTCTACGGCCACTTCAGAGCCTCGGCCCGTGATAGTGCTGCGCCCACGCCCGGTGCTCATCCATACGCCCGCGCAGACGGTGAAGCTGTTCGGCGACACGCTCCGGCGCGGTGCCCCCGAAGCCGCGCCGCGCGGCGACGGCCGCGTCGGGCGAGAGTGCAGCCTTCAGACCGGGGTCGAGGCGAGGATCGATTTCGGCATACTGGGCAGGGTCGAGGTCCTCGAGCCCCACACCCCGCTCTTCGCAGAACCGCACCAGGGCACCCGTAATCTCGTGCGCCTCCGAGAATGGCACACCCCTGAGGGCGAGGTAATCCGCGACTTCGGTCGCCAGGGTATAGCCCTCCCGCGACTGTCCCCGCAGCGCGTCGCGATCGACCTTCATGGTCCGGACCATCCCGGCCATCGCGGGCAGGACGGCCTCCAGCGAGTCGACGGCGTCGAAGGCGGCCCGCTTGTCCTCCATGAGGTCGCGGTTATACGCGAACGGCAGACCCTTCAGCACCGTGAGCATGGTCGACAGGTCGCCGATCAGGCGCGCCGACCGGCCGCGGGTCAGTTCGGCGATGTCCGCGTTCTTCTTCTGCGGCATGATCGAGGAGCCGGTGGTGTAGGCGTCGTCGAGTTCGACGAAGCGGAACTGGCGCGAGGACCACAGGAAGATCTCTTCCGCCAGGCGGGAGAGATGGACGCCCAGCATCGCGGTGACGAACAGGAACTCGGCCACATGATCGCGGCTGCCGACCGCATCGATCGAGTTCTCCATGGGCCGGTCGTAACCCAGCTCGCGGGCCGATTCCTCAGGATGCAGCGCGATCGCGGACCCCGCCAGGGCAGCCGCGCCGAGCGGGGAGGTGGCGTGGCGCCGGTCCCAGTCCTCGAAGCGCTCGCAATCGCGCGCGAAGGTCTGCCCATGGGCGAGCAGTTGATGCGCGAAGACGACGGGCTGCGCCGGCTGCAGATGGGTGAAGCCGGGTGCGAGGGTATCGAGATTGGCTTCGGCCTGAACCATGAGGGCGTCCTGCAGGGCGAACAGGGCCAGCACGAGACGGCGGGCGTGATCGCGCAGGTAGAGCTTCAGATCATTGGAGGCCTGGTCGTTGCGCGAGCGCCCGGCGCGGAGCTTGCCCCCGAGCGGGCCCAGACGCTCGGTCAGCAGGCGCTCCACGAAGGTGTGGACGTCTTCATCGCTCTCGGAGGGCTGGACCCGTCCGGCTGCGGCGTCCGCCGCAATCGCTTCAAGGGCGTCGACGGTCGCGGCAGCCTCGTCAGGGGACAGGATACCGGCCCGCTGCAGTTCGCGGGCATGGGCGACCGAGGCTGCTATGTCATAGGGGAGGAGACGGAAATGGCTCGCGTCAGAGCGCGAAAGCCTCATGAGCGCTTCAGAGGGAGGCGTGCGAAAGCGCGCGCCCCAAAGCAGCTTCTGCTGGGTCATTCCTACTCCAATATCGGCTCACCCCCGCGGGTCTCACGGAAGCTGCGAGCTCAGACCAGGATTACTCGATCACAACGAGCGTGGGTAGTTACGGGGCGATACCCCTTGAACCGATGCAAAGTGCACGAGATCGACTGGGATGAGGAGGAGCGCCTCGACGAGCGGCGGACCACCGTCCAGAGACGGACGAGCTGCCGGCGCTGGTCGAGGCGGCCGTCGCCTACGATGCCTGATGCCGGATAATGCCGTTCCAGCGGGCCGTCGCTCGGGGCTGTACTCGTGTTAGGAGTGCTGAAGGGGAGGGGAAGACGCGGCACGACCTGCTGGCGCTCAAAACCGGCATGCGGGCCTGCTCCTACCGGCGGACGCATTTTCATGGGCTGGGGCGACGTCAACCCTATAACGCGAGGGAGCCGCGAACCTTGTCCTTGAGGCTGGCTCCTCGACGTGGAGCGCAGAACCGAGCCGGGAACCCACGCCAGCGCGGCGCGTCGAAAGGGAGGACGCGGTGCAGGCTCCACAGCGGTGCAGCAGGCAGCGGAGCTCCGAAGGGCCGGGCGAATGGACGCTAACGCCACGGCCAGTTCACATGCGAGGCCATCAAGACCCGTGCCCTGATCCGGGACATGCCGAAGGTGATGCGGGTCTTCACAGCAGGTCTGCTACCTTCGCCGGGGTCTCGCCCGCTCACAGCGCGATCAGCACCTTCCGCGGGGCGCTGCCGAATGGCTGGCCGGGGAGCGGCAGGCTTACCAACGCCCCTCCGCCTGACGCCGACGGAGGGCAAGCTCGTCTTCGCTCGGGGGCTTCGTGGCAAAGCTGCCGGTGCGAACCTCGCCATCACGCTCAAACGATGCGTAGTGGACACCCTTCGGTGAGTGCGCCTGCTCGACCAGCGTCCATGAACGGGCTGTCGCCGGATCACCCGAGTACCAGCGCTTGCCGCGCCCGAGCATGACCGGGAAGGTGATCAACGCCAGCTGATCGACGAGGCCTGCGGGAAGCAGCGCCTGGTAGAGCATGCTGCTGCCCTGGATGAGCAGGTCCGGTCCGTCGCTGGCCTTGAGGCGCGCGACAGCCTCGGCGGGATTGCCGTCGAGGCGCTGGCTGTTGTTCCACGTCAGCGGCCGGTCGGACGATGTCACGACATGCTTTCGAACGGCATTGAACGTCGCGCCGATCGGCTGGTCGCCGTTGTGGGGCCAGTAAGCGGCGAAGATCTCGTAGGTTCGCCGGCCAAGCAGCAGCTCATAGCTGCCGCCCAGCAGCCGCCCCATCGGCTCATCCAGCGCGCCGTCGAAATAGGGGAACACCCAGCCGCCGTGCGCAAAGCCGGTCTGGTCCTCCTCCGGTCCGCCTGGCGCCTGGATCACGCCGTCGAGCGACTGGAAAAGAGAGCCGATGATCTTACGCATCGACGGCCACTCCGCGCTCGGCGGCCTCGATCCGGGCGATGTCGATCTTGCGCATCGTCATCATCGCTTCGAATGCTCGCTTGGCCGCGGCCTTGTCGGGATTGCTGTTGGCCCGCAGCAGCGCACGCGGCGTGATCTGCCACGAAAAGCCCCAGCGATCCTTGCACCAGCCGCAGGCGCTTTCCTGCCCGCCATTGCCGACGATGGCGTTCCAATAGCGGTCGGTCTCTTCCTGGTCGTCGGTCAGGACCATGAAGCTGACCGCCTCGTTGGCCTTGAAATTGGGTCCGCCGTTCAGGCCGACGAACGGCCGGCCGAGCACGGTGAACTCGACCGTGAGTTCGGCGCCCTCAGCCCCACCCGGAAAGTCCGACGGGGCGTGCATGGGAGCGCCGACGCTGCTGTCGGGAAAGGTTGCGGCGTAGAACTCCGCGGCCTTGCGGGCTTCCCCATGGTCGAACCACAGACAGGTCGTGAGCTTGTCGCTGGCCACGATATTTCTCCTCACTGATGCGGGCCGCCCCATCCGAAGATGCCGCCCTGGGGGTCAAGGGCAGCCAGCGAAGACTCGCCGCCCGGGATTTCGCTAGGGCCGTGACGGATCGTGCCACCGCCGGCGCCGGAGCGAACGATGCGCGCGGTGCCGATGCGGTCGATCACCGTTTGACCTCCAGCCGGTGCTTGTCAGCCTTCGCGGGAGGCCTGGCCGCGCCGCTGCCCGCCAGGTGTCGCAGCGCATCGGCGGCGTCGCTTCCCATCGCTTCGGTCAGTCCCGCCTGAACCCTGCCCCAACCTGCAAGGGCAGCCTCCAGCGTCTCTCGGCCCTTTGGTGTGATCGTCACCACCCGCACCCGCGCGTCGCTCTTGTGCCGCCGCACCTCGACGAAGCTTTTCTCCTCGGCGAGCGCCACGTTCCGCGTCATCGTCGTGCGATCGGCATCGATGAACTCTGCCAGTTCGCTGATGGTCTGCTCACCCTTGAGCGACAGGGTCGCGAGCAGCGTGAATTGCGTTGCGCGCAGGCCATGCGCGCGCAGCTCCCGGTCGAAGGCGCGGGTGATCGCGCGCGCTGCCCGCCGGGAGGCGAGGCACAGGCACTGGGCTGTCTCGGTCAGCTTGGGGGTTGTGCTCACCAGGTAGATGTATCTACACCTATCCGGCACGTCAATGACGAAGCGCCGGCTGTTCGTTTCAAGCCGTAAAGGAGACAGTAATGGGACGGGTCAGAGTCGCTGGGTTTGGTGTGTCGTTGGACGGGTTCGGTGCCGGACCCGAGCAGAGCCTCCAGGATCCGCTCGGCAAACGAGGGAAGGAGCTGCACCGCTGGTTCTTCGGCACGAAAACGTTCAGGGCCATGTTCGGCGACAGCGGCGGCTCCGAGGGAGTCGACGAGCGCTTCGCGCATCGCTCCATGGATGGCTTCGGCGCCTTCATCCTTGGTCGGAACATGTTCGGGCCCATACGGGGCGAATGGCCCGATGAAAGCTGGAGGGGCTGGTGGGGCGACAATCCGCCGTACCACGCACCGACGTTCATCCTGACCCATCATCCCCGCAATCCGATCGTGATGGAAGGCGGCACCACTTTCCACTTCGTGACGGACGGGATCCACGCGGCGCTCGAGCGCGCACGCGAGGCCGCCGGAGACCTGGACATCAAGATTGGTGGCGGCGTCTCGACTGTTCGACAGTATCTGCAGGCCGGCCTCATCGACGAGCTGCACTTCGCTTTCTCGCCTGTGTTTCTCGGAAAGGGCGAGGCCATGTTCGAGGGCCTCGCCCTCCCTGAGCTCGGATTTCGCGCGATCGAGACCGCACCCACCGAAGTTGCGACGCACGTCGTGCTCGGCCGTTAGGGGAGCGCGAACGACCCTCCCGTTCTACCTCCATTCCCTTGCTCCTCCGTCCGGAAGGCGAAGACCACTCCGACGAGAAGGGCACCCGGTCGTCCTTGGACACCGCAAGCCTCTCTTCGCCGCTTCCCGCCCGCCGCTCCGCCATGTAGCCAGCGATCTGATGGATGAGGGCGTGGTCGGGCAGACGTACGTTCCCGCGCGACTGCGCTGCTCACGCCACACCTGCGCCGACGCCTTCGGTATATCTCGGACTGGAAGAGGGAATTGCGGCTACGTGAGCGTCCGCTTCTGGGATCCGGCGGTTCGGCCCTCACGGTCTTCTAAGGACGCGAAGCGGGCCTTGAGTTGAGGTATGGGTCTTGACCAGCCCGCTGAGGATGCTCCAGCGATCTGCGGCTCCGCGCGAGTCGGAAAGGCTCATTTCATGCCGTCTCGGCCGAAGCGGCGATCCTCCCTGCGGGTCTCCGGCGGGAGAGGTCATGCGGCTGAGGGAGTTTACGACCGTAATCCCCGACGGTGTCAGTTGGCGCGGGGAGACGGGGTGTCGGCTGCTCGGTAGCGTTTGGCGGCCATGAGGGCGGCCTCGACCCTGTTGCGGACCTGCAGCTTCTGCATGACCGTGGTGACGTAGCGCTTCACTGTCTTCTCAGCGAGTTTCAATTCGCGACCGATCTGCTTGTTGCTGAAGCCCTTGGCGAGGTAGCGCAGGATCTGCTCCTCGCGCACCGAGAGCATCGCGAACGGGTCCTGGGGCTTGCGCGCCGAGGCCTGGCTGATCACCGCGGCCGCGAGCG
>JAESFH010000351.1_pt1 | contig 12505 bp, 10 predicted proteins | sample 9269381 | NCBI WGS metagenome assembly JAESFH01 (sample SAMN14504062, study PRJNA617094) | algae metagenome | isolation source: Aphanothece sp. CMT-3BRIN-NPC111 and co-occurring heterotrophs from well... | place: USA: Clark Mountains Wilderness, California | collected 2010-04-18
CGGGCTCGTCCAGCTCATGCCCTTCATGGCATCCACCAGCGCCTGCCCGCCCTGGCCGTTGGTCTTCTTCAGGCCCTCGTAGATCAGGTGCATGCCGTCGTAGCCTCCCACCGCCATGAAGTTCGGCCGCATGCCGTTGTTGGCCTTCTTGAACGCCTCCACGAAGGCCTTGTTCTCAGGACTGTCATGCGCCGCCGAGTAGTGCTGCGTGGTGATGGCGCCGAGAGCGACGTCGCCCATGTTGTTGAGGAGGTCGTCGTCGGTCACGTCGCCGGGTCCGATGAGCTTCACGCCGCTCTTGTCGAGGCCGCGCTCCACGAACTGCTTCATGAACTGCGCGCCGACGCCGGAGGGCACGAAGACGAAGAGCGCGTCGGGCTTGGCATCCGCCACCTTCTGGAGGAAGGGCGAGAAGTCCGGGTTCGCCAGCGGCACCCGCAGGTTCTCGACCTGACCGCCCGCCTTCGTGAAGCGACCCGTGAAGGCCTTCTCGGCGTCGATGCCCGGGCCATAATCCGAGACGAGCGTCACGACCTTCTTCATACCGTTCTGCGATGCCCACTCCGCCATCGGCTCGGTCGCCTGCGGCAGGGTGAAGCTCGTGCGCACGATGAAGGGGGAGGCCTCGGTGATCGTGGCGGTCGCGGCGGCCATGACGACCTGTGGGACCTTGGCCTGCGTGGCGAGCGGCGCGGTCGCGAGCGCAAGCGGCGTGAGGCCGAAGCCTGCGATGACGCCGACCTTGTCGTTGACGATGAGCTCCTGGGCGAGCCGCTTGGTGACGTCCGCGACGCCCGTGTCGTCCTTCACGATGAGCTGGATCTTCTTGCCCGCCACCGTGTCGCCCTGCTGCTGCATGTAGAGCTTGGCGGCCGCCTCGATCTGCCGGCCCGTCGAGGCGAACGGCCCCGTCATCGGCAGGATCAGCCCAATCTTCACGGCGTCCTGCGCCAACGCGGCGGCTCCCATCCCGAGGATCATGGCCGTGGCGCCCGTGAGCGCAAGGAATGTTCGGCGTAGCATGTGGTCTCCTCCCTTATTCCGTTCGTTGTCTTCCGGTTCAGGCGCGGATGCGCCGCTTGATGAGCGCGGAACCCGGAACGAGGTCCAGGATGCGCTGGTTCGAGAACGCCCGCTCCAGGTTGCGGTGCGCGATGCGCGCGTGCTCGCGCATGATGGCCTCCGCCCGGCTACCCTCCCGGCGCTCGATTGCCAAGAGGACGCAGCGGTGCTGGTCCTGGGCGACGGCCAGGATGTGGTGCGCTTCCGGGGAGCGCGACTGAACGGGCACGAGGGCGCTCGGCGATGCGAAAGGCAGCGCGCTCGCCCGCTCGATCTGCCGGGTCAGCGCCGGGCTGCCCGCAAGGTCCAGAACGATTCCGTGGAAGCTGGCATTCAGCTCGACATAGCGCGAGATATCGATCTCGACGGGGTCGCGATGCAGCACTTCGTCGACGGCGTCGAGACACTCGGCGGCGTGCTCGATCTCGGCCCGGCCCACGCCGCGCTCGGCCGCGAGCCGCGCAGCGAGCCCCTCCAGCGTGCCGCGGATCTCGATCGCCTCGAACACCTCCCGTTCCGTGAAGGCCTTCACCGCGAAGCCGCCCGAGGGAATTCCCTCGAGCAGCCCCTCCTCCTGCAGGCGCACGAGCGCCATCCGGACCGGCGTCCGCGAGACGCCGAGGCGCTCGACCATCTGGAGCTCGGACACGCGCTCGCCCGGACTCAGCTCGCCGCGTAGCACCAGCTCGCGCAGCTCCAGCTGCGCCTTCAGGGTCTGCGACACGGCGCGGTCGCCGCCTTTCTCCAGGGGAGCGTCGCGCTTCGTGGGTTCGGGCACGGTCTCCGCCATCACGCCGCCCTGTCCGCCGTGTCGACCGTGATGCTGCCGCCCGCGACGCGGGACACGCAGGTGCAGAGCTTCTTGTTCGCGGCCTTCTCCTCGTCGCTGAAGAACACGTCCCTGTGGTCGACGATCCCGTCCGTCTCGATGATGTCGAGGGCGCACAGGCCGCATTCGCCGCGGCGGCAATCGAAGATCATGGCGATGCCCGCCGCCTCCAGGGCGTCCAGCATGGTGCGGTTCTGCGGCACCTCGACCTCCCGTCCGAGGCGGGGGATCTTGACCGTGAAGGGCATCGTGGCGAAGCGGCCGCTATTGCCGAAGGTCTCGAAACGCAGCTGATCGACCGGGCGGCCGCTCTGCTGCCACTGGCGCTTGGCGGCCTCCAGCAGGCCGATCGGGCCGCAGACATAGAGCTCGCCGCCGGGCGCGAGGCCGGCGATCTCGGCTGCGAGGTCGACCTTCGCGCCCTCCTCGTCGATGTAGATCCGGAGTCGGTCGCCGATGCGCTCGGCAAGATCGTCCGCGAGCGCCAGGTCCCGGCGGCCGCGGCAGGCATAGAGCAGGCGGAAATTGGCGCCGGCCCGGGCCAGCGCCAGCGCCATCGAGTAGATCGGCGTGATCCCGATCCCGCCGGCCAGAAGAATGTATTCGGGCCGGCCGCGTCCGAGCTCGAAATGGTTGCCCGGTGTCGAGACGGTCAGGCGCGCGCCGGGCTTCAGGCTCCACATATAGGAGGAGCCGCCGCGCGAATCCGGCAGGAGCTTCACGGCGATGCGATAGAGGCCGTCGTCGCAGGGTCCGACCGTCGAGTAGGAGCGCGTGTCGGGCCGCCCGTCGATCTGCACGGTGACGTTGATATGGCTCCCGGGTGTCGGCGCGACGAACTCGCCCGACGGCACGATCTCGAAGAGACGGATGTCGGGCGTGAGGTCGCGCGTCGCCTGCAGCACCGCGCTGCGCCACTCGATGGGCGTCGTCATGGGGCCCTACTCGGCCGCCTGGCTCGGCACGGAGCCCGGGCGGGCCTGCTCGGCCGCCAGCATGCGGTCGATCAGCCGGCGGGCCCAGAGGGCGCCCGCGTCGATGTTGAGGTTGTAGAAGGGCATGCGCGGGTTGCGGTCGATCGCCTTCTGCTGCGCCTCCAGCACCACGTGGTCCTGGTCGTAGACGCCTTTGCCCTCGTTGACGTGCGCCCGCTGGATGTCGCGGGTCAGTTGCTCGTCGTCTTTCCGGAAAGTGCGGGCGAAGTTCCAGAAATAGTGACAGGTCTTCTCGGTCTCGGGCGTGATCGCGGCCAGGAACGCGCCGTTGACGCCCTGCGACCGGTCGCCCTGCGGCGCCCCCGTTCCGGTGAGCGCCACGCCGACATCGCCGACCACCGTTGAGGGCGCCTGGAAATAGATGATCTGCCAGCGGTCCACGTGACCGGGCCTGCCGAGTTGCTTGGCCCAGAAGGGCGGCGGCTCGATGTTGATCATCCAGCGGGTCACGGTGGCGGTGTTGTCCGTATGCGTGACGTCGAACGGTGCGCTCGTGATCGCCTCGTCGCCGATGCTGCCCGCGTGGACATAGGTCTCATGGGTGAGATCCATGAGATTGTCGATCACCAGGCGGTAGTCGCATTGCAGCTTGTAGAAGGTGCCGCCCTCTCCCACCCACTCGGTGCCGTCGTTCCAATGGAAATCCGGGATCTTCGCGGGGTCTGCGAGCGCGGGATCGCCGGGCCAGATCCACACGAGGCGGTGCTTCTCGGCCACGGGATAGGCGCGCACGCAGGCCGAGGGATTGATGGTCTTCTGCGCGGGCATGTAGGTGCAGCGGCCGGCGGCGTTGAACACGAGCCCATGATAGCCGCAGACCACCTGGTCGCCTTCGAGCCGCCCCATGGAGAGCGGCAGCAGACGATGCCAGCACGCATCCTCCAGAGCCGCTATCTCACCATCCGTGCGCCGGTAGAGCACGACCTCCTTCTCGCAGATCGTGCGGGCCGCAAGCTCGTGCTTGATCTCGTGGCTCCAGGCCGCGGCATACCAGGCGTTCAGCGGAAACGGCTTTGTATCCATGCCGATGCTCCTCCCGGGGGACAAAATGTATACAGAACAGCTGCGGCAGCAAGCCCGTAGGCCCCAAATTGCGTTTTGCGGTGCAATAAATGGCTATGACATAGCTTGTCTGTATACAGACTTGCTGGGAAACGCCTGAACCCGGAGCCGGTCGGCGGCTGGCGCGCGACCTTGCGGTCGGTTTCGCACCCTGGTCCCGGTCTCGACAGTGCCTGGACTGGAGCCTGCGATTGATTGCTGCGCCGGGCCCTGTACTTGATCAGCGGAGAGGCCGCATCCGGCCCATGCCCAGGGCGCCCGAGCCAAGCCCGAAGAGGAGAAGAGCATGAATTCGCAGCCGCACGGATCGTCGGATGGAACGGACAGGAAGCCCGGACTCGTCGCCGTGATCGGCCTCGGCTCGATGGGCTCAGGCATGGCGACGTCGCTCGTGCGGGCCGGCTTCCGCGTGAACGGCTTCGACGTGACGCCGGCCGCCGTGGAGCGTCTGACCGCCGCGGGCGGCACCGGCGCCGCGTCTCCGGCCGAGGCTGCGGCCGACGCCGGTGTCGTCGTGTCCGTCGTCCTCAATGCCGCTCAGACGGAGGAGATCCTGTTCGGGGCCAACGGGGTGGCCGACGCCATGCCGGAGGGGGCGGTGTTCATCTCCTGTGCCACCATGGATCCCGATGTGGCGCGCCGCCTCGCGCAACGGCTCGAAACCACCGGTCGCCACTATCTCGATGCGCCGATCAGTGGCGGGGCGCAGCGAGCCGCGGAAGGCGCCCTGACGGTCCTGGCCTCCGGGAGCCCGGCGGCCTTCGCGCAGGCAAGGCCGGTGCTGAACGCCATGGCGGCGACGCTCTACGAACTCGGCGACGAGCCGGGCACGGGAGCCGCGTTCAAGATGATCAACCAGTTGCTTGCCGGCGTCCATATCGCCGCGGCCTGCGAGGCGATTGCCTTCGCGGCCCGGCAGGGGCTCGACATCGGCAAGGTCTACGAGGTCATCACGGCCTCGGCCGGTAATTCGTGGATGTTCGAGAACCGCATCCCGCACGTGCTGGACAACGACTACACGCCGCGCAGCGCGGTGGACATCTTCGTGAAGGACCTCGGAATCGTCCAGGATATGGCCCGCACTGCCCGATTCCCTGTCCCGGTGGCCGCGGCGGCGCTGCAGATGTTCCTGATGACCTCCGCGGCCGGGATGGGCCGCGATGACGACGCATCGGTCGCGCGCCTCTATGCGCGCATGACCGGCGCGAGCCTCCCCGGAGGAGCGGCCTGACAGCATGCGTCCACTGACCAACTCATCGGCTGCTGGGCTCGCCGGGGGAGCCCTCGTCCGGCGGCGGCCCATGACGCGGCGCTCTGGCTCATGACGCTGAGTGGCGGGCCGATGGGGCGTGTTCCGCCCCCGGGCGACGGTGCCGCGTTGCTCCGGCACTGACTTGGAGCCCGCCGCGCCGGCCTGCAACCTGCGGTGGCGGCCGGGGCCATGGCGTGGAGCTGGCTCTATGCTCCTCGCCGACAGCGCCGCTGTCTCCTAGCCCCAAACGCCCTAGCCCAGGCAGCCTAGCTCAGGCGGACGAATAACCCGGCGCTCGCCCGGGCTCTATAGTCATCCAGGCGCCCCAATGCCTTGGGCGGCCCCGTGCGCACCGGCATCCGCCGTTGCTCTGCGGCAACGCCCCTGGTCTGGGCCCGAGGTCGGGCCTCCGACCGCACCCGGAGAAGAAGAATGGCACGGCGATACGTAGGCATTGTGTCTCTGGCGGAGCGTCTTCATCGCCGCGCCTTGGATCTCCTCGCGGCCGAGCTGACGCAAAGGCGGATCAGCGACCTGAGCGCCACGCAAGCGATGATTCTGCTCCAGATGGGCTCGGAAGAGATGACGGTGAGCGAGCTTACCCTCCGGGGCTGCTATCTCGGCTCCAACGTGTCCTACAATCTCAAGAAACTGACCACGAGCGGCTACGTCGTCCAGGTCCGGTCCAAGCACGATCGACGTATCGTCAAGGTCAGCGCTTCCCGGAAAGGCCTCCAGCTCCTTGCGGACTTGGACCAGTTCTACGCGGCCCTCGACGAGGAAATGGTGAAGTCCGGACTGAATCTCACCCTCCTGAACCAGTGCGAGGCGGGGCTGTCGCGGATCGACCTTTTCTCCTTCAATCGCCTCTCCGGCTCCACCATCACGGGCCGCTCGAACCCGGTCGCCACTGCGCCAAGCCTCGTCGACGCCCTCACGAAGGTGGCCTGACGCACCGCAGAGGCTGCCGCGCACGCGGGGTCTCCGGATCCAGCTTCTCCAGCATCCGGCACGCTCCTGCGCCGGGCGCCGAGCCATCGCACCGCGCCCAACTCAGCTCCTCCGGCCGATAGGCTGCTGCCTCCTCTCTCCTCCCGCCGACTCTGCTATGCGGGGGTGAGGGAGTCAGGAGGCGCGGCTCATTATGAGCGGACATGAATCGACCAGGCCCGCGGCCGCGGCGCCCCTCCCCTTCCTATTGCATGGCTACGCGATCGTATCGGACGATGACTGTATCGCCGACGAGCATGGTCAGTTTCCCGAAATTCTGAAGAACGAGGCCGACTGGGCCTATTTCCAGGCGGGTCTCGATCAGGCCGATCTCACGCTGCTCGGGCGGCGCTCGCACGAGGCGAGCCCGAACGTGCGGCAGCGGCGGCGCATGATCATGTCGAGGTCCGTATCGGCTCTGGAGGAGCGCGCCGACGGGATCTGGTGGAACCCGGAAGGGCTTGCCCTCGAGAAGGCGTTGAACGCGGTGCTGCAGGCGGGCGCTCATGTCGCCGTTCCGGGCGGACGAGACGTATTCGATCACGTCGGCCCGGATCGGTTCGCGACGTTCCACCTCGCGCGGGCCCTGGGGCGCCGCCTCCCAGGCGGGCGCGGCCTGTTTTCGACCTGCGAAGCCGGCTGTCCCGCCGAGACCATTCTCGCGGGCGGAGGGCTTGTGCCCGACGCAACCATCTGGCTCGACGAGCCTGCACACGTGTCCCTCATAGTCTGGCGGCGCCCCGGGGTCGTCTAGGATCCGGCCTGAACCTGGGTCCGCCCGCCCAGGTCATCCGATGCCGGTCCCATTCTGCCGTGGGCGGATCCTGCCATCATGTCCATAGGAGCCGGACGAGCGGGTCGTCATCAGGGAGCTCAAGGCCGGATCGCCTCGGGTCAGCCTCGGTGCCGGGGGCCGTGTTCTCCGCAAAGGATCGCCTGGCAGCGTCCGAGCGCACCGAACCGTGAAGGAGGCCGGCTTGCCACTCCGGTGCGGCGTCTGCACAATGCGCCCGCCAGAACAAGGCCGCTCACAAGAACGCGGCCCATCAAAGGCCGCCGGTCCGGACGGACGGCGTGGAGGAACGCGCAAGGAGATCGGAATGCCTTCGAGTGTCGACGTAAGAAGCCGGTGTGCCGCTCTGGCGTGCAGCATCATCGCCCTGGGATGGTCCGCAACCCCATCCCTGGCGCAAGCCGAATGGAAGCCTACGAAGTCCGTCGAATTCGTCGGTGCGGCCGGACCGGGCGGCGGCACGGATATCTTCGCCCGCGCGGTTCAGCTGGCGATCCAGAACAACAAGCTGATCGATCAGCCCATCCTGATCTCGAACAAGGGCGGCGGCAGCGGCGCGGAAACCTACGTCTATGTGAAGGCGAATGCCGGCGACGGGCACAAGCTCGCCTTCGGGACCTCTAATCTCTACACGCTGCCCATGGTCTCGAAGGTCTCGTTCAAATCGACCGATTTCGTGCCGGTGGCCACGATGGTCTTCGACGAGTTCATCCTCTGGGTGAAGGGGGACGCGCCCTACGCCGATTACAAGTCCTACACGGCCGCGGCCAAGGCGGCCGACGGCACCTTCAAGATGGGAGGCGCCCTGTCGAAGGACACGGACCAGACCCTGACCCGCTACATCGAGAAGGATACGGGCGCCAAGTTCATCTACATCCCGTTCAAGAGCGGCGGCGAGGCCTCGGTTCAGCTCCTCGGCGGGCACGTGAACTCGCACGTCAACAACCCGAGCGAGAGCATCGGCCATTGGCAGGCGGGCGGGGTCAAGCCGTTATGCGTGTTCTCCAAGGAGCGCATGGCGGCCGGTCCCAAGGTGACGTCGAGCCAGGGCTGGAGCGACATTCCGACCTGCAAGGAACAAGGCGCCGGGATCGAGTCCTACCAGATGCCGCGCACGGTCGCGCTGCCGCCCGGCACCCCGCAGGCCGCGGTCGAGTTCTGGGCCGGCGTTCTCAAGAAGGTGACCGAGACGCCCGAGTGGAAAGACTACCTGACTAAGACGGCGCAGACGGGCCGGTACATGGCCGGCGCGGAATTCAAGGCCTTCCTCGAGGAGGACGAGAAGCGCACGCACAAGATGTACGAAGAGGAAAGCTGGCTCGTGAACTGAGCGATCAGCCCAGCCGTCGCCGCGTGATCGAGGCGACGGCTGGTCTCCGGCGCGCCGGAGCCAATTGGGGTCTCTGCTTCAAGGCTCAATCGGCTTCTGGCCGGTTGGGCTTTTTCGTTATCTGGTCGAAACGCCCTCTCTAGAGCTGTTTCGACTTGCGTCGAATCAGCTCTCCTCTTGGTGTTGACGCGTTTTCTTCACGTGAGCCGGATCCACCTCACCGAAAACGCTCCAGGGGCATGAGCGCTCTCGAACCCGGTCCGGCACGAGAGAGGCGAAAGCGTCAGGGGCCCCCACAGCCGCGACTTTGCCGAGACCCTGCCGAGTCTGGTGGCGTCACCCCCGTTTGTTCTCTCGACCATCGAGCGCCAGTGACACGCGGGCCGTCACCCTCGTGTTTCCATGTTGTGCGGATAGCTCGCTGCCCTGTAGCGCCCCGCTAAGGCTCCCTTCGCACTGGATTTTGGGCACCGGAAACACCTTTGGCCCGGACCATCGGCGGGTGACGGCTGCCGTCGCCCCGGCCCAAGCTTGCACTCGGGTGGACAGCCACCCTGTGCAGTGGGGGTTCCCAATGTTCAATTTTCTCCGGGGGCGCGGGAAAAAACCAGGAGACGATTGCAAAACACGGCGCGGCGACATCGATATCGCCGAATTCATCAATGCTGAAAAGGATTTCGGTAATTACCTGAACCTCATAGATGACACTCTGATGGGTTGCGTCTTAATATTTAAGATGAGAGTCGATGAAAACGTCTTTTCAAATCCGGATCCGAGGCTCGCTCCGCAACAATCCCTGAAAAGAGAGTGGGACCTGTTTGTTGAGAAATATGCAGAGGATACCGAGAGACTGAAGCGAGAAATATCCAGTCGCATATCAGGGGGCAATGCTTCAATACACGCTTCATTTGAGAATATCAAAGACATGATCGGGGAGAGAATCGGAGCCAGAATTGCAACAGCTCTGGAGAAATATGAGAATGAAGCCAAAAGCTATCTTGGATGTGCATTAGACAGAATCCATGCCAGCGAGAGGGCTGCGCAGCATCGTCCGGACCGGCTGCCTTCACTCACCAACAGTCGGGCCTGAAGGGCTGCGACTCGTGCCGACCATGCATCCGATGAGGCGATGGGAGCGCTTCTCATCCTGACGCCCTCAAGGCAATGGCTGTCGCGGATCCTGTGTGACTTTTCCGACACTCACGACGGGAAAGGTAGAATTTTAAGTAAATCACGTTGACCGCTCCAGGGTTCGACTAATACAACTCGATTCAGATCAGTGAAGAGCCGGCCCATTGGGGGCTAGAGGCAGGGCTCCTGGTCGACGAACAACTTATTCGGAGCTGCGGGAACATCCCGCTGGCTCCGTTTTCTTTTGCGCCCCTCTCCCCAATCGAAGAGCGATGCTGAGGGACATCCACAGCAGCGCCGCCGGGCTGCAGCCACGCTCCCTCGCACAAGAGTGAACTGAAGCCGCTCGTCTGGCCGCCGACCTCGGCCAAGTCCGTGCCGTCATCAGACGTCGGAAGCAAAAGTCACCCTCACTCCGCTGGAGAGGAGGACGGCGGGACGGGAGCGGTCGGCTGGATGGGCACGAAACCATCCACATTGATGCCCTTGAGATCGATGTTCGTGGTGTAGAAGCCATATCCATCAGCGCCTGCGCGCTTTCGGACATCGGCGATCTTGGCTGGATCGGAAACGTACTCGATCACTGACACGTTCTTCCCGGCCGCCTTGGCCATATTCAGGTGTTGTCGGCTCCAATTCGTGTCGGCCTCGGGCTGCTTCTGCCCGAAATCCGAGTAATACAAATTCTCCTTGAGGAGGCCGTCAATGGAATTCAGATACATTGCATTCTTCAACAGACTTTCTGCATTGTTGACGTAAATCTTGAAGTCTGATCTTTTTGATTTGGCGTGCTCAGATAAAGTCCTGACAAATTTTGTCATTTCCAGCGCGGGATTCGTCCGCACCTGCTGCCTGATCCAAGCTCGCTCGTAGACATCGACGACATCAAACATGGCTCCGTCGAAGCCTCGATCGATGATTCCATCCAAATCAATCTTGACCTGTTCCTGCCAGGGCGGGTCCCAGAACTTCACCGCGTAGTTCCCTCGCCATTGCGGATTCTCGGGCCCAAGCCAGGATGGGGGGATTCGGGCCCAGGATGACTGCCAATAGGGCCGGTAGTCCTCAGCCTCGCCGATGCTCAGATAACCCAACAGCAGCCGCGGATCGCCGGAGCCGCCGCCCATCTGCGCGATCTCGGTCCTGTCCCACTCCTGACCGGCGTCGTTGTAGCGATCGATGACGAGCGCCGGATAGTTCAGGTTCGAGACATTCGAGGGGACAATGTTCTGAAGAGCATAGACGACCGAGTACGGCATCCTGGCATCCGGCGAATGAGCCTGCTTCCTGTCGAGGCCTGCATTCTCGGCCGCAGCAGGGTGGACCATCAGAAAAAGGCTAACCGCGAGCAGCCGATGAACTGCAATGCGACACCAGGGCGGCATGAGGGCGCCTCCGACTCATGGGAGCTTTCTGGCAGGATACATCGCTTGCGCTATTATGTGTTCCTTACGTCAACTCACAACTCGACCACAACAGGTCCCGGTAGCCGCCAGAATTCGCCGGACGCTGACCAGCACCACCGGTGCGTGCCTGAGTTATGATGAGCGTTACAATCGTCCGTAGAGACAGGAGAGAGCATTGCATGATCATCCATCAAGCGCTCGTCTCATGCGCCGGATCCGTGGCGCTCCGGTCCCCGGAACGCTCGTCCCCTGGTTCTTGTTGGTAGGAGCGGCGGTTCCTGCGTCCGGTCTGGAACTTCAGCTTCCGATCGGGTGCGAGATCGGCCGCACCTGCGAGATCCAGAACTATGTTGATCGGGATCCCGGCTCCGGCGTTCAGGATCACACCTGCGGCACCACCACGTATGACCAGCACAACGGCACGGATTTCCGGGTCCCCTCCCTCGCGGCTCAACAGAGCGGCGTGTCGGTGCTGGCGGCTGCCGATGGCCGCGTTCTGCGGAGGCGAGACGGGGTGGAGGACGTCTCTGTCCGGGAGCAAGGACGCGCCTCCGTCGCGGGCGCGGAATGCGGCAACGGCGTCGTCATCGATCATGGTGAGGGCTGGGAGACCCAGTACTGTCACATGGCGAAGGGCAGCCTCAGGGTGAAGCCGGGGGATCGGGTGAAGGCTGGCGATCCGATCGGATCCGTCGGCCTGTCGGGCCTGACCGAATACCCGCACCTGCACTTCACCCTGCGCTCGAACGGCAAGGTCGTCGACCCCTTCGCTGTGGGCGCGGAGGCCTGCGGGCCCGCCCCCTCGCTCTGGTCCCGGCAGGCACAGGGCGCCCTGGAATACCGCACGCGGGTGGTCCTCAACACGGGCTTCGCAACCGGTCCCGTCTCGAACGCGATGATCGAAGCCGGCCGGCTCGGCGAGCCGGCTCCGGACCGCCGGAGCCCGGCTCTCGTGGCCTACGCGCGCGTGATCAATGTCAAGAAGGGCGATGTCCAGAAGCTGGTTCTGCGTGGACCGGACGGCGCTACGCTCGCGGAGAATACTTTGGACCCCGTCGACAGGGACAAGGCACAATCCATCATGTTCGCCGGCCGCAAAGCCCCCGCCGGGGGATGGCCGGGCGGCTCCTATGAGGCGACATACACGGCAATGAGTGGCGACAAGATCGTCGCCGAGCGATCGTTTCGGCTGGAACTGAAATGAGGTGACGGGGCGGCTCGCATCCCGCTGGTCCGCACCGGCGCGGCCCTCTTGGGGCTGCTTCAGCGAACGACATAGGCATCGAGACGTTGAGAAGAGCGGCGGTCGGACGAGGCCTGAGAGTCCATGCTCCTTCCTCCCCTGCTGCCCCCTCTACCTTAAGGCCGAGTTGCCGCGCCGAACGGATTATGGGTCAGTACAATCTCTGGGGGCCTTGATCCCGCGAGGGCTTTTTCGGACCCTGACGTCAAGTCGGCATGGTCGGGGTTCAGCGAGAGGATCCCTGGCCTGAACCTGCCACAGGAGAAAAGTTCGATGTCGAAACCACCGTTCCGCCGTTCCTCCGATCCGCGGCAGGCCGCCGAGGCCGCGTTCAAGGCCGCGACCACAAAGCAGGCGGCTCCGGCGGAGCGGCCGAAGGGGATGGTTCTGCCGCCCGCCCGGGAACTCGTAT
>JAESFH010000352.1_pt1 | contig 12433 bp, 9 predicted proteins | sample 9269381 | NCBI WGS metagenome assembly JAESFH01 (sample SAMN14504062, study PRJNA617094) | algae metagenome | isolation source: Aphanothece sp. CMT-3BRIN-NPC111 and co-occurring heterotrophs from well... | place: USA: Clark Mountains Wilderness, California | collected 2010-04-18
CGCTCTCGGCATTGACGAACTGGAAGATCGAACGCTGGTTGGCGGTTTCGGCGCTGCCCAGATCGAGCCGCTTGGCATCGCTCTGGCGGATCAGCTTGGTGGGATAACTCGCATGAGCCGGTGCACTGAGAAGGTAGAATTTGGCAGGCTCGGTGCTCATCGCCGACGCGAACGCAACCTGCTCGCAACCCTTGCCGATGTAGAGCATGTCGCGCGGGGCCAGCGGGTAATCCGTACCGTCCACCGTGATGGTGCCGGCGCCCCCGACATTGGCGACAATCATTTCGCGCCGGTCGAGAAAATTGGGCGTACCCGTGGGTTCGATGCCATCGAGATACAGCGGCTTGGTGCCGGGCATGGCGCCGCCCACGGCCATGCGATCGTAATGTGTATAGGTCCAGTTGACGCCACCGAGCGTGAACAGCTCCTCGATCAAGAAGTGCTCGCGCAGCTCTTCGGTGTTCATTGTTCCAGCGGTGATCGGATCAATGGCGAAGCGGATTTGGTATTCTGTGCTCATCGTTTGATCCGGGTCAGGTAAGGACTACATGTTTGGTCAGTTCTTCGATCGTGGTCTCAGCCTTGCTGACATCGAAGACCTTGGTGCCATGGCTCATGATCACAAACCGGTCACATACCTGGTAGGCATGGTAGAGATTGTGGGTCACCAGGACGCTGGAAACGCCTTCGGACTTGAGCTTGAGAACCTGGTTCAGCAATGCCTCGGTCTCCCGGACTGAGAGCGCGGAGGTTGGTTCGTCAAGCAATAGAATACGCCGCTTGAAGAACACCGCCCGGGCAATGGCAACGGCCTGCTTCTGCCCGCCCGAGAGATCGCCAACCAGCTTGTCCGGCGAGTCGATGCCCGAGATGTGCACTGCGCTTTCGAGCACCTCCATGGCGATGTCGCGCATCTTCTTGAGATCCAGAAAACCAAAGCGAGTTGTCAGTTCACGACCAAGAAAGATGTTGCGCGAAATGGAGAGGCAATCGACCAAGGCCGTGTTCTGGTAGATGGTCTCAATGCCAGCTTCTGCTGAATCCTGGCGGCTGGTGAACTTCTGCGGAACGCCCTCTACGCTGATGTGACCCGAACTTGGCTGATGGATACCTGAGAGCATGTTGACCGTGGTCGACTTGCCAGCGCCATTGTCCCCGAGGAGTCCGACGACTTCGCTGTGCCCCACTTCGAAGCTCAAGTCCGTTAGCGCTTTTAGCGGGCCGAAAGACTTGTTGATATTGTGCAGCGCAAGCAGGCTCATGAGGCAGCTCCGCGGCGATCAAGGCCATGGTTGAAGATGGAAGCCACGACGATGAGAGTGGCGATGAACATATCGAGGTAGAAGCCCGGCGCCCGCATCAGCAGCAACACGTCCGTTATTGTGAATATGAGCATGACACCGAGAAACACGCCCAGGATCGAGCCGCGGCCGCCCCGCAGGGACAGTCCGCCGATAACGCAAGCGGCGATGGCCTGCAGCTCAAGACCGGCGCCTTGCCCCGGCTGTACGCTGCCAACACGGGTCGTCGCCAGAATGCCGGCGAACGCAGCCATGAACCCAGCAATCGCAAAAGCCGTAAGTTTGATGCGGGATGTATTGACGCCAATCGCGGAAGCGGCGGAGCGATTGCCGCCCGTGGCGAACACGTGGTTGCCGAACCGATGCCGGTGGAGGAATGCGTAGAACACAAGGCACAGGCCAATGAACCAGAGGAAGGCCGCGTTCAACCCAAAGACAGTGCCGCCGAACAAGCCATTGAAGACTGGATTGGGATCGAACCGGACCTGGACGGCGCCATTGATAAGCAACACCGCGCCGCGCCAGAACAGCAGGCCACCAAGCGTAACAATGAAAGACGGCAGGTTGAACCGCAGCGTTAGTGCGCCATTCCCCAACCCGATAGCGGCGCCCACCAGCAAACCCACCGGGGCCGCAATGAACGCATCGATGCCATTGCCGACCAAGACAGCGATGATGATGGCAGTCAGCGTGTAGACCGAACCGATCGACAGATCGAACTCACCGGCGATCATCAGGACACCAGCGCCGAGCGCGAGGCATCCAAGCACCGGTACGGAGCGCATCATGATGCCCATGTTTGCGGATGACAGATACCGGAAATCGTCTGCAAAGAGCAGACCCGCTCCAATGCAGGCGATTTGCACGACAACGAAAACGAGCAGGATGGCGCCAGCGGGCATCGTCAATAAGGCGTGCAGCCAACTCGCAGCCGAACGCCTGGGCGCGGCACGGGGATGGGTAAGATCGGTCACGGGTTCACATCCGGTAATGAGATGTGCCCCGGCTGGTCAGCCGGGGCTTGAGGACTAGCGGTAGGTCCCGATAAAGGGCTTCACGACGCCGATGCGGGCCTGGTCAAGGAAAGCACCTTGGCCGGTGTCCACGTCAGTGGGCGTCAAGCCATACCGGGCCGCCATGGCGATCTGGGCAATGGGATAATAGCCTTGCAGGTAGGGTTGCTGGTCCATGGTGGCGAACATTGCGCCCGACTCGACGGCATCGACGATTTCAACAGCGAGGTCGAAGCCCCCGAACGGCACATCGACACCTGCGTCCTTGATCGCGCCCGCGCCCACGGTGGAGGTCACTGAACCCGTGCCGAACACCGCCTTGATGTCGGGGTTGGCAATGAGCGCTTGCGCCATAATGTTTTGTGCCTCTGCGGGGTCAAGACCTGCACGCACGGTTTCGACCTTGATGCCATGCTCGGTCATGGCGCGCTCGATGCCGCCGCCGCGGGCAACGGCAAAGCTGGCCTCCGGGATTTCACGCGGATTGAATACCACGTCACCTTCCTTGAGCCCGAACTCCTCGATCATGCGCTTGCCCAGCTCGTAGCCTGACGCTTCCTCGTTCATTCCAACATAGGCTTGGCGGCAATTGCCCTTGGCTCCTTCGAGGTCGTCATTGTTGAAGCCGATGACAACGATCCCGGCTTCCACAGCGGCGCAGATGCTGTCGTCGAAGGCATCGGAGCTGGAAATGGAAACGGCGATGCCATCGACACCTGTCGCTACTGCAGACTCGATCAGGTCGTTCTGACGCACAGGATCGTTGTTGGCGTACTGCACATCGAGATCGACGTTGAAGGCTGCAGCTGCGTCCTGCGCGCCCTTGACCACTGGATTGAAGAACTGAACGCTCGGGTCCAGGTAGATGATCATGGTGGCAGAAACGCTTTCCTGCTCTTGAGCCATGACGTTTGGAATGGCCAGCAAGGCGCAGCTTGCCAGCAGGGCTAGTTTAAGTTTGGTCGTTGTCATTTGTGGTAATCCTCCCGTTTGTACTCGTGCAGGCCTCCTCAGGTCCTGCTTCAGCCAGCGCTGCCGCAAGCAGCAGCGCTGCCAAATCTATGCTCCCCGTTCGGCGCCTTTTTAGTGCTCGAACCAGGGTTGCCCACGCCCAAGCGTCATATGCAGACCCTTGAACTGAGAATATTCGTCAAACCCGTAGCGGCCCAATTCCCGCCCGGTGCCGCTCTTTTTGTAGCCGCCTATCGGCATTTCGGGCGTGCCGTCGATCACCGAGTTGATCCAGCAGCGCCCGGCGCGCAGCTTGCGTGTTGTCTGGATGGCCGTTTCGAGATCACGCGACCATACACTCGCGGAGAGCCCGAATGGCGTGCCGTTAGCAAGGGCTACGGCCTCCTCCGGAGTGTCGAAACCGATCGTCGCCAACACCGGCCCGAAGATCTCCTCCTGTGCGATGCGCATGTCCGGACGCACCTTGTCGAATACGGTAGGTCCGAAGAAATTCCCGGACTTGGCGTCCACCTTATCGCCACCCAACAGCAGCTCGGCACCTTCAGAGACACCCGCGGCTACATAGCTAGCGACCTTTTCGGTGTGCTGCTCGCTGACCATCGCGCCAAACCGAGTGGTTGTACCAAGCGGATCACCAAAGGGCAGGCGCTTAGAGATATCAAGAAGGCGTTCCAGCAAGGCGGGCCGGATCGCATTGGCAACGATCAGTCGGCTGCCCGAAATGCAGCACTGGCCCGCATTGTGGTAGACGCCATAAGCGATGCCATCTGCCGCAGCTTCAAGATCGGCATCGGCGAAAACGATCTGCGGGCCCTTGCCTCCCAGTTCGAGCCCGACCCGCTTGACCCCGCCTGCCGCAAGAGCCGCCAGATGCGTGCCGACGCGAACCGAGCCGGTAAAGGCCAGCACATCGACGCGCGGATCTTCAGCCAGTACCTGCCCGGCCGCTGGCCCATAGCCGGTGACGACATTGAACACCCCCGGCGGCAGCCCCGCTTCAAGTGCAATCTCTGCCAGCCGCACCGTCGTTCCCGACGTGAACTCGCTCGGCTTGACCACCACCGTGCACCCGGCGCCCAGGGCCCACGGCACGCGCTCGGACACGATGATGAAGGGGAAATTCCACGGCGTGATAATGCCGACGACGCCCGCGGGTTCGCGCAGCACCAGGCCCAGCCGGTTTTCGCCAATGGCATTGTGACTGTCGCCCTCGAGCCCACGTGACTGCCCAGCCGCATAGGTCCAGAGGTCGGCGCAATAGCCGATCTCGCCTTTGGCTTGGCTCAGCGGCTTGCCGGTTTCGAGGCACTCGACTAGTGCAAGTTCTTCCAGATCAGCGAGAATACCAGCCGCAACGGCATGTAGGATCGTAGACCGTTCGGCGCCGCTCATGCGTGGCCAGGGACCGTTATCGAATGCCGCTCGGGCGGCTCTAACGGCTGCCCTTACATCTTCCGCACTGGCGGACGGCCATACCCCGACGGTCTTGCCCCTGTGACCGGGGCTGTCGCGCACTATGGTTTCGCCGCTAGCGGCATCCTTCGACTTCCCGTCGACTACCATGCGATAGGTGCGTTTACTCGCCAGTCTGGCGTCGGTAAGGTCCGGCACGACGTAGTTGTTCGGTGACTTAGATCGAATGGCCACTGCTGATCTGGGCAAACGCCCACCCCTTCGAAACGGCTGATTGTATGATGCCGTATGTGATTGTATGGTACAGTATGTATCATTGGAGATGTCTGTCAATGCATATCGCGAGTCCTGCCGTCAACTTCGATCTGTCTCAGGCAGACAGCGGAGACAGTGCCGCTTCGATGGTGGAGAGGAATCTCCGCCGCGCGATCGTAGAGCTCGAACTGCTCCCGGGAGCGCGTCTTTCGGAACAGGAAATCGCGAACCGCCTCGGGGTGTCCCGACAACCTGTACGCGAGGCCCTGATCCGTCTGGCGAACTCCAGACTCATCGAGATCCGTCCGCACAGGGGTACCGTGGTGGCAAGGATCTCCGCGCGTGAAATGAGCGAGGCCTTATTCGTGCGGCAGTCCATCGAGACAAGCGTAGCGGCACGTGCAGCAGAGAACTTCGACGCTTGGCATCGCAAGCGCATCGAGAGCCTGCTAGCCAAGCAGGAGGAGGCCGCGGGAAAACTGGACCATACTGCGTTCAGGGAGCACGACGAAGCTTTCCACATCTGCGTCGCGACGGGCGCGGGAGTAGGTATTGCCGGGATCGTAGTCGCGGACATGAAAACCCATATGGACCGGGTGTGCAACCTGACGCTGCAGTCGGAGTCCGCGATGCTCCGGCGCGTGGCGGAGCACAGGCTGATCATGGATGCGATCGACGGCCATGACGTGGAAAAGGCACGAAAGGCAATGGCCGAGCACCTCGGACGCCTCTTGGATGACCTGCCCGACCTGGAAAGTAAATACGGCAGCCTGTTCGTCTAGCTATCCTCGGGTTAGGAGTTTCCGCCCTGATTGGATGGGACCTGACGGCGCCGTAGCCGCCCACTGCTCGGAGCATCATCGGGGTACCTCCCGAAAGCGGGATCAAGGGTATAGGCAATGCCAGTGCTGGCTGCTGCGGACTACCCATGCGCACAGAATGGCGGGCGTCGACACCTCGTGCCAGAGCGCGGGTCCCAGTCCAGGCGTATGGAGAGTCGAGGCGCGCTGACAAGCGGTCTACCATGCCCAAGAAGGCACCTGATCCCGATACTACCACGCACCGCGCCGGCGCGGTGGACACCTTATAAAGTGACATCCCCACGATTGCTGCGCGCCAACGCAATGCACCGGTTGACTCAAGCCTGCATGTCAGCTAACTGTGTGATTAAACGCTTAATCAGTGGCAAACACGCTCAACATGGCAGCAAGATCCCCAAAGGTCACCATCAAGGATGTCGCGGAAGCGGCGGGGGTATCTATTGCCACGGTGTCGAACGCGCTGAACGGCACCGGGCGTCTCTCGGGCGACAGGCGGGAGGCGATCCTGACCCTGGCCCGAAAGATGCGATTCCGTCCGAACGTCATGGCGAAGGCGTTGATGCAGCAGAGGAGCCTAGCCATAGGCCTCCTCACAAACGACACCTACGGCCGCTTCAGCTTCCCCGTCATGAGCGGGATCTCGGAGGCGCTGGTCGACCACGGCGTGTCGGTTTTCCTTTCGACCATCGACGAGGACCCCGCCCGCGCCCGGGCGCACCTCGACGCATTGTTGGACAGGCGGATCGACGGCCTGATCATCTCCGGGCGTCGTGCGGACCTGAATATCCCGATCGACCTTTCGGACGTGGACGTCCCGGTCGTATATGCGCTGACTGCCAGTCCGTCCGGCCATGCGCACGTGGCCGTGGACGACCTGGACGGCTCACGTCAGGCTACCGGCCGGCTCCATCGACTCGGGCGCCGACGGATCACCCATGTGACAGGCCCGGAGTCCCACCTCGCGGCCCGGGCACGGGCCGACGGGTATCGGCAGGCCATCGGTCACCAGGGAAGGGTTTTGTTCGGCAGATGGTCCGAAGATTGGGGGCACGAGGCGGTAGAACGCTTGTGGTCCGCGGCTGGCGATCCTCCTGACGCGATATCCTGCGGCAGCGACCAGATCGCCCGCGGCGTGATCGATGCCTTGCGGGAAAGGGATATCGCCGTTCCCTCGTCTGTCGCCGTGGTGGGCTTCGACAATTGGGAAATAGTCTCGCAGGCCACCCGCCCGCCTTTGACGACCGTGGACATGAACCTAAAGGAACTCGGTCGCCAGGCCGGCTTGCTGGTATTGGGGATGTCCAGGGGCGATCTTGCGCCGGATACCGAGCGCACCGTCCCGTGCTCCCTCGTGGTGCGCCAGTCATGCGGCACCGACCCAACTCGGGGGGAGGGAGTCGGGTCGTCGTCTTGAGGGAACAAACGCGGCGAGCGGTGCCGTCCGGCTAAGCCGGCAACGAGGCATCCGCCGCATCAACCATCGGCCGTCATATGGCACGGCTGTAGTACGGAGGAGAAAAGAATGAAACCTATCTATAGATCGACAATCTTGTCGGTGCTTACGCTCGCGCTGACCTCGACGACCGCTTTCGCCCAGGAAACCCTGACCATGTGGTCGCGGCAGGGCGCAGCACTCCCGGCGCTGGTGGAGGCCTTCAACGCCGCCCACGAGACGCAGGTCGACCTGCAACTCGTAACCGCCGACCAGATGGTGCAGAAATACGCGACCTCGGCAGCGGGTGGCTCGGCCCCCGACCTCATCGGTCTGGACCTGATCTTCACCCCGGCCTTCGCCGCGGCGGGTCAGCTCGAGGACATCACCGCCTGGGCGCAGGAACGGCCTTATTTCGACCAGCTTTCCAAGGCGCACATCGAGGCCGGAACGTACGAGGACAAGATCTACGGAATGCCGCTCCTGGCCGAGGGGTCCGTTCTAATCTACAACAAGGACCTGTTCCGCCAGGCCGGGCTCGATCCGGAGAAGGCTCCGGCCAGCTGGGCCGAGATCGAGGCGGCTGCCGGTGCGGTCGACGCCCTGGGTGGGGACATCAACGGCTTCTATTTCGCCGGTGCCTGCGGGGGCTGCAACGCTTTCACGTTCCTGCCGCTCGTCTGGGCGTCGGGAGGCGACATCTTCGCGGAGGGCGGCGCCAAGGTCACGCTCGATACCCCCCAAATGCACGACGCCGTCAACTTCTACAGAAGCATGATCGAGAAAGGCTACGTTCCCGAAAGTGCCGAAACGGACAACGGCACCAATTGGCTGACCAGCTTCACGTCGGGCAACATCGGTGTTTCCCAGTCCGGCGCCTTCGCCATCGGCACCTTGAACCGCGAATACCCCGACCTCGACTATGGCGTGACCTTCCTACCCGGCAAGGATGGCGGCCGGTCCTCGTTCGGCGGCGGCGACAACTTCGCTGTGACCGCCGGTCGTGCAGACAAGCGTGCGGCCATCGAGGAGTTCATGGACTTCCTCTATTCGGTCGAGGGCCAGAAGATCCTGGCCGGCGAAGGAAGCCTGCCTACCCGGGCAGACGTGGCAGAGGAGGCCCTAGCCGACCAGGACCCGCGCTACGCCATCGCGGCCGAAGCCATGTCCATCGGACGTACGCCGTCGTCACCTGTATATAACGACTTGATCAACAGCCCTACGGGACCCTGGACGCAGATGCTCACCGAAGCGTTCTTCGGCGACGATCCGGACGGGGCCATCGCGCAAGCACAGGAAACCATGCAGTCCATCGTGGACGGCTTCGGGCGCTAGGCTCCCCCGCCCGGCCCTATCGGGAACCGGACGGCAGGCGCCGGGGCGGACCTCCCCCGCCCCGGGGCATCCATACCGCTCAGCCATGGGTAGATAGTCATGACCAGCATAAGCACTGCACCTACGTCACCGCCCGTCCGGATCCGGACCTTGCCCAAGCGGCGCTCCCGCCTGGGCCGCAAGCAGATGGCGGGGCTGCTGTTCATCGCGCCTGCGGTACTGATGGTATTCACCTTCTTCGTAGTGCCGCTTTGCATGACCGCCTGGATGTCGCTGCACAATTGGCCGCTCCTCGGGCAAGCCAGGTTCATAGGCCTGGGCAACTACGAGGAGATGTTCCGGGACGGCCGCTTCTGGAGCGCGATGCGCTTCACGATATACTATACGGTCGTCGTGACACTGGTGATCTTCGCCGTAGCCTTCCCGCTCGCCCTGTTCGTGGAACGTCCGCGTCCGCTGGCCGGCTTCTACCGCACGGTCTACTTTCTGCCGGTCGTCGTAGGTTTCGGGTCGGCTAGCCTAGTCTGGGCATGGCTCATGAACATGGACGCAGGACTCTTCTCGCCTGCCCTGCGGATGCTGGGCATCACCGAACGCCCCATCAATATACTTGCCAACTTCGACTCCACTTTCTGGTCCATCGTGGCGATGGTCGTCTGGAAAACCGCAGGGTTCACGATGATCATCCTGATGACCGGGCTGCAGGGAATCCCCGGAGACGTGCGCGAGGCCGCCCGGATCGACGGCGCGTCGGGACCGCAGAGTTTCATCCGCATAACCCTGCCGCTAATGAAACGCACCATAGCCCTGGCGCTGATCCTGTCCGTTGCCGGTTCCATGCTGGCCTTCGACCAGTTCTACATCATAGCGAACGGAGGTCCCCGCAACAGCACCCTGACTGCGGTCTACTGGATCTTCAACTCCTCCTTCGTCTCCTTCCGCATGGGTTATGGATCCGCCATGTCGATGGTGCTCTTGGCCATCCTCGTGGCGATCAGCGTGCTGCAACTCCGGCTACTCCGCAACAAGGATGTCAATTAATGACTACTTCCCGCAAGGCGCAGCGCCGGCGAAAGGCTATCCTGAACGGACTCGGTCGCCATTCCTTCGGCATGACCACGGCGTTCCTTTTTCTCGCCCCCCTTGTCTGGAGCGTGCTGGTCAGCTTCAAGCAGGCCCCGGAGGCGCGCAAGCCCCCGTTGCCGCCATGGCCGACGCAAGGCGCTACGCTCGACAACTACCTGATGCTGGACAACTTCGGTGCGGGCATAATGGTACATGCCGGAAACAGCCTGATCGTCTCCGTCGGAACGGTGGTCATATCGGTGGTCGTGAGCCTTCTTGCCGGGTACGGGTTCTCCCGGTTCCGCTTTCCCTTCAAGGATCATTTCTTTGTACTGATCATCATGTCGATCATGGTGCCGTTCCAGTCCATCCTCACGCCGCTCTTCCTCATCCTGTCCCGGCTTGGCCTGCAGAACTCCCTCGTCGGACTGATCCTCGTGTACGTGACGCTTCAATTGCCGTTTTCTGTCTTCATGATGCGCAACGCGTTCGATGCCGTCCCCAAGGAGATCGAGGAGGCCGCCCGCGTGGACGGCGCCTCCGTCTGGCACGTGCTCGTCAAGATCATGTTGCCGCTTGTCTTCCCAGGCGTCGTGACCGTGGCGATCTTCGCGTTCCTGAACTCCTGGAACGAGTTCCTCGCGGCACTGATCTTCATGACCGACCAGGACCAGTACACCCTGCCCATCCTCATGACGGCCGTCGCTTCCGGGCAGTTCGGAACGATCAACTGGGGCGCCATCCAGTCGGGCGTCACCATCATGATGTTGCCCTGCCTGGCGCTCTTCCTCCTCCTGCAACGCTATTACGTCCGCGGCTTGACCGCAGGCGCGGTCAAGTGAACCGCGCCGGACCTCTACTATCCCAATTCCCGAACGGAACCAGACCATGAACTCCCTAGAGAAACTGAACACCACCACTTCAACCGCCGGCTTCCGTCCTCCCGCGATCCCGGACGTACAGGTCCGCGGTTTCTGGGGCGAGCGTATCGACGCGGTGGCGAGCCGCACCGTCCACATCCTCTACGACCGCTGCCTGGCAGCGGGAATGTTCGACCAGATCGATCCGTCGCGGCCCGTACCGGAGATGCGCATCCGCTGGCATCTGTATCCGGACGGCAAGCTCGGGACCGTGAACGCGCAGATGTTCTGGGACTCGGACGTGGCCAAGGTAATCGAGGCTGCGGCATACGCGTTGTACCGGAAGCCGGACCCGGCGCTAGAGGCCAAGATGGACTCGATCATCGACATGTTCGCCCGCCTCCAGCAGCCGGACGGCTATCTCAACTCCTGGTACATCCGCATGCAGCCCGGCAAGCGCTGGACCAACCTGCGTGACTGCCATGAACTCTATTGCGCGGGGCACCTCATGGAGGCTGCGGTCGCCTACTACCAAGCGACCGGCAAGCGGAAGCTGCTGGACGTGATGTGCCGTTACGCGGACCACATCGATGCCACGTTCGGAGCCGGCCCGGGTAAGAAGGCGGGCTATTGCGGCCACGAGGAGATAGAGCTGGCGCTTGTGCGGCTGGCCCGCGAGACGGGCGAGCACCGGTACATGGAACTGGCGAAGTTCTTCATCGACGCCCGCGGGCAGCAACCCCACTATTTCGACATCGAGGCGAAGGAGCGGGATCCGGACGAGCGCTACCAGCATACCACCTACGAATACAACCAATCCCACCTGCCGGTCCGGGAGCAGACCAAGGTAGTCGGACACGCCGTCAGGGCCATGTACCTCTACTCGGGCATGGCCGACATAGCTGCGGAGTTCGGGGACGACAGCCTCACGCGCGCCCTCGAGGTCCTCTGGAAGGACCTGACCAGCAAGCAGATGTACGTCACCGGCGGAATCGGCCCCTCGGCACACAACGAAGGTTTCACCGACTACTACGACCTTCCCAACGAAAGCGCATATGCCGAGACCTGCGCCTCCGTGGGCCTGGCGTTCTGGGCCAGCAGGATGTTGGGCCGCGGACCCGATCGGGTATACGGCGACATCATGGAGCAGGCGCTGTACAACGGGGCGCTCGCCGGGTTGTCCGCCGACGGAACGACGTTCTTCTACGAGAACCCGCTCGAGAGCCGTGGGGGGCACCATCGCTGGAGATGGCACAACTGCCCGTGCTGCCCGCCAAACATCTCGCGTATCGTCGCTTCCATTGGAACGTACATGTACGGTGCCTCGCCCGAGGAGATCGCCGTGCACCTCTACGGCGAGAGCACGGCACGCCTGCGTGTCGCCGGAACCGAGGTCACCCTCGACCAACGGACCGAGTATCCTTGGGATGGCCAGGTACAGATAGCGATCAACGTCAGCGAACCCGCCCGTTTCAAGCTTTCGCTGCGCATACCGGGCTGGACGGAGGAAGCTACCGTCGCGGTGAACGGTCAGCCCGTTGACTTTGACCCGGATGCCGGCAAAGGCTATGTGCGGCTCGACCGTGAATGGCGGCAGGGGGATGCCGTTACGCTGGTTCTGCCGATGCAGGTCCGCCCCTTGCGCGCCAACCCCAACGTGAAGCAGGACCTGGGACGGGTGGCCTTGACCCGCGGCCCCCTGGTCTATTGCCTCGAAGGGGTCGACAACCAGTCGAACCTACAATCCGTCCTCGTTCCCAGGTCCACCGAAGGGGCCAAGACGGCCTCCATACCGGGCCTTGGAAATGCCGTCGCGATCGAAATCCCCGCACTCCGGGAACAGTCCGGCGGTTGGGGCGACGCCCTCTACTCGGCGGAAGTCCCAAGCTTGAGGAACTCCACGGCGCGGTTTGTTCCCTACCACCTCTGGGACAACCGGGAGGCGGGCGAGATGCTGGTATGGGTA
>JAESFH010000353.1_pt1 | contig 12232 bp, 14 predicted proteins | sample 9269381 | NCBI WGS metagenome assembly JAESFH01 (sample SAMN14504062, study PRJNA617094) | algae metagenome | isolation source: Aphanothece sp. CMT-3BRIN-NPC111 and co-occurring heterotrophs from well... | place: USA: Clark Mountains Wilderness, California | collected 2010-04-18
GAGTGTGGGTCCAGCTCGGCCACGACCGTCACAGGACCTATGGCCCGAACGGCGGGTCCAGGCTGCGCTTGAGCAGCCTGGACCCGCCGTTCGTCGGCCACCCTAATCGTGACCATAGGCATCCAGCCTTCTTCTCCTCTAGCGACGAAGTTAGTTCGGAAATTCGTGATCACGCCCTCACTCACCAGCCGATCGAGGGCCGCATCGATCGCTCCCTGGATAATCCTGTGAGGCATCTCATCATCCCCTGCTGAGGGAGTGTCGGCCCTTCCCGGCTGGGCTTAAGCTGGCGGTCAAGCAAAAACTGGGCCAACCGCAAGCCCCGAATACGCGGACGCTGTCCGTTGGACCAGGATAGGTTAGCGCTCCCTCCTCAACCTCACCCCTGGCCCGCCCCTTGCCAGGTGTGGGTGCCTGTCAAGGCGAGGGCGTTCAAGCGCCCACAGCAGCGAGCGGGAATCGGACCCGGCTTCCTGACGTCTCGTTCACGATTGCATCAATCTCGTCGGATCTGAGAGCGCCTCTGCTGAGAAGCTGTTCGGCGACGCCTTCAATGACTGCACGATGCCGGCGGACCAAGGCGCGCGCCCGCTTCCGCAGCCGGACCTCATTGCCGGCCAGAGCCTCGTCGGCGATGCCGAGGGAATCCAGCATATAAGCAATCTGGGTTTGATCGTCGCCGTCGCCACCTCGGCAGGTGCCAAGGATCTCTTCCTCCGCCTCGCGGCCTGCGGCATAGGTGACGATGCGACTGCGCAGGATCACTTCGCGGTAGCGGTAGCGCTCGCACTTGTCCCAGATCCCCTGTGTCAGCCAGGGGTCCGCGCAAGTCGCGTAGCCTTCGGTTCCTCCTGCAGTGTCCCGCACGATCGTGACATCGCCGCAGATCAGACCGAGCAGCCGTCCAATGACGGCATGGCCGGCCTCGTGAACGGCCGTAGCGCGCCGGTCCTGCGGGCGCCTGAATTTCAGATGCTGCCTGACTTTACGGGGCATGCTTCCTCAGCCTCAGCCCTGGCCCGCCGCCGTTCTCGGGAAACATCCTAGCCGGGCACACACGCACGGAAACCCCTGTCACTTTGTCGAGTGGCGGGCGGGCTTCATGGCTGTCAAAAATTTGGGTGGGTCGAGGGGATCCTTGAAATTAATGACGCGGACCGAAATCACGCCTTGGCTACGCGTCTAATCGATTAGATGCTTAAAGACATCAGTATTCGCAGAAGAGTGCGGAGCTTTTTACAAAAGGGCTTTCTTGTAAAAGGCGAGCATGCCTGCGCCCCTTGCACCCGTAGTCCTCCCAAGCCTTCGCGCAATTTGCCGCGTCTCCTTTGAACTCGAACATAGCTTTCAGGCAGATGCTGGCCACATCAGTTCCAGGTGTTCCGCGGACCTTATACCCAAACTTTGTCTCTAGCTTCCCCTCTGTGTCACTCCGGACTCTGATGGTTTTGCACGATCCGCTAGCCTGTAAGGCCGTACAAAAATCCGTCGTTATCTCTCGCCATCCCTTTGGCAGGCCAGCCTCCGGGTCTCCAGGAACTGTAAGACTGAACTCGTACGACACAGAATTCCCCAAGTCTCCGATAGCGCTCTCTTTCACGTTTTCGCCTGTCAAATTTTGACCTCGGTCTCCTATAATCAACTGTACAGCCTCCGGTTGGAAGCGTGCGACCGACATCGATATACTTACCTCGTAATCGCCCGGCGACAGCGGACCGCCGCCCGAGCTAAACGGACCCGCTCTGAATTTTCCTGAGGTAACCGGTGCCTTGCCCTGCGCCATGAAACGAGACGTGACCTTCTGCACGCTCACTAGGAGCTCAGCCCCGTCCGGAAGATTGGTCTCCCCCTCTATGACAGGCATCGGTTTGCCGTCGCTGGCAGCGGAGATGCGGACCTCGATCGGCGATTGAGGCTGAGACCTAAACAAACTACCTAGGCGGTTCGATATCGACCCAACTTGCGGGTCCTGCCGTCCGGTCGAGATCATCACCCCAGCAGGCTTCGACTGCGCTATCCGTTGAGGTTCATCGGCCCTTTGTCTATCCGCCGCAGCTTTGGCTTCAGCCTCGCGCTGAGCCGCGGAGGCTTTCTCGGCAGCGGCAAGCCGGGCAACCTCTGTCCGCTCTCGTTCGGCGGTGGCTCGTGCCTCTGATTCCTTCTGAGCGGCCGCTGCCTTAGCTTCAGCCTCACGTCGGCTTGCCTCAGCTTTCGCCTGCTCGGCTGCCGCCCGCGCTTCTGCCTCAGCCTTTGCTTCAACGGCGACTTTTTCACGCCATGTAGCGGGATCCGTGATGCCTGCGGCCGTGGCGTTCTGTTGCTCCGACCAGGAGGCCCAGCCAGCCGCTCGGGCAGCCTCGTTGTTCCTGGTGCCGTGCGTGAGGGCTCCAGCCATGGAAAACGAGACGACGTAAACGAAGCCGCCGGCTGCGAGCATCTTGCCTACAGATCGCGTGCGTCTGAGGATCAGCAGAACGACGCCTATCGGGATCGTCACCACGGCCAGCATGACTATGAGGGCCAGCGCGATCGACATGTCCCGGGGATCCGCTGACTCCGACGGCCCCAGAAGGCTGCCCAGTACTAACAGAGCGATCAGTACGCCACGCCTGACCCAGTAGCCGCGCTGGCATGGGACTAGAGGCTGTATCCCGGTTCCTCGAATGGGATGCGGCGCAGGTGGCTGTGGTGCTGTGTTCATGTCGCGCCTCCCCCCTTGTGCGCCCAGTTCTCGCCAGACTCCCTCCTCTCTATGTGCATCGCGAGGACTGGTTCAATTCGGCTGTTTGGGTGAGAGCAGGATGAACTGCGGCCTAAGACTCGCGGCGTAAGCGCCGTTTGCCACTCCAGCTACGAACTCCATCGTCACTTCGCCAGAGCCGTCACGATGCAGTAGGGAGCAGCACTAGGTTCTCTCGATTCCATGAAACCACACTCGACCAATGGCCCTGGATGATCAGGTTCTCGCCGACTACACAGGTCGCAGTGGGCGACCGTGCCATCACGGACCCGCATAGCAGCCCCTCTTATCTGACGCGGCTCCGCACGTTCGTGCAAAGCTTTTTAGACTTTTGACCAGAAGCAACCGCGTGTGGAGTAGTGCTATTGGAGCGCCACTCTTGGTGCGCGTGGGGACATTGCATGAAGTTCTGGATCGCAATTGGCGCCGTCGTGCTGGCGGGCCTGATCTCTGCTCAGTTTGTCACGATCTTCGTCATCCAACCAATTGGCGCGATACCTGAGGGGCGCACCCTCATCGTCTCGCGCCTGAACACCATGAAATTCATCGACAGTGCGGATGCCTGGTGTGAGCGACAGATGGGCGGGGTCAACCTGCTCTGCCGAGTGGGTGTGATGGGGCAGGTCGCCAAAGAAGCGACCATCATCGCACGACTGCCATACTCACAGACGCTCTACGAGGTGAGCACGGGCGGTAAGACCTACACGCGCTAGCAGAAGCGACTTCGGACCATGGAAATCATCGTCATTATGCTGATCGGCGCCGTTTTAAACAGCCTGCTTGCCTCCTCGCGCGGAAGGAATCCTGCGGGCTGGGCTCTCCTCGGCGCGTTCTTTCCTCTCATCAGTCTCCTAATCCTTGTCCTGATGAAGGACCTGAAGGCGGACTTCGCGGCGGAGGCGCGGATTGCTTAGGCAGAGCATCAAAGGCGTCTCGCAGAGATCCGCGTTCAGCAGGTGACTGCGGAGGACGCGAAGGCCTGCCCCCGCTGCGCCGAAACTGTGAAGCGCGCTGCAAAGGTGTGCCGCTTTTGCGGGCACGAGTTTGAAGCAGTGGCTACTTCCTAGGAGTGCGGTGTACCTGGTGCGCTTGTTCGGATCGTAGCAACACCACTGCACTGGTGCCCGCTCCCCGGTCCCGGGGAGAGAACTTATTCGGGAAACTCCGACAAAGGGCATGCCGCCACGGCACCCCCTTTGCCCCAAATCTAAGGGCTATTGAGAAGGGGGCGGTCTCACCAGAACCGGTGAGAGCCTCGCAGTTGGTCGGGCTTCTTTCGAGATGAGAAAGAATATGCCGCTGAATGCGCACCCTGTGTGAGCGCGTGACAATCCTTACCAGGAGAGCGAGAGCTCATAAGGGATAGCGCCAATAGTCCTGGATTGCTTGCTCGCGCTTTTCGTCGCGCCAAATCTCGTCGTCACCATGGAAGGCAGGAGCACCCTTCACCTGCTCGGCCGTGACGTCGGTTCTGTAGCCGCCCAGAGCCGTGTCGTAGTCGAGCTTCTCCCACGGGATGGTGTAGTGGTGGGTGCCAAGACCGAGAAAGCCGCCGAACGTGATGTCCACGTACAGCACCCGGCCACTGACCTTTTCGATCAGCAGCCGCTGGATCGTGCCGATGCGCTTTCCGGCCGGATCGTAGACAGCCGTGCCCTCAACACGATCGCTCTCGATGACTGGCTTGGAGGAGTTGAGGTGGGTGGCTTCTCCCCACAGGAAGAAGCCATTCTCCAGAACTCCAGCATGGACGGCATCGCGAGCGACCGGATAGTTCCCAAAGTCCTCTGAGACGATCTCATGGACAAAGTTCCAGGGCCCATCTTCTTTGGGCAACTTGGCTCCTGAGCGCTCATCAGTGAAGCAGTGGAGGGTGGGATCTCGTTCAGACTGAAAGTCGTAGTAGGTCGTCATGACAGCCTCCCATCCTGTTCAGGATCGGGCAGCCCCCTTTCATTCACGCTCTCCTGAGACGGGACGTCAAGACGAAGAGCCCCAGATGCGCTCAGACGTGGGCTCGATCGAGGGATGGGCTTTCCCGGAAATCAGGGGGAGGTGGGACCATCATGACCAGGCCCTGAGCCGCCGTTGTTGCATGGGATCGCTGCAAAGCCCTTCATAGGACACTGACACGGGGCCGGACCACAGGGCTTAGCTCTGCTGCATAGCTGCCATGGTTACACTGTCCGGGCCAATATCCTCCTCCTGCTCGACCGCGAGCAGACGAGCCAAGCGACCTCTGGCCCGGTTCACGCGGCTCTTGATCGTTCCGGCCGGAACTCCCGCGATCTGCGCTACTTCCTCATAGGACAGCCCTTCCGCTGCAACGAGGAGCAGCGCCTCGCGCTGGTCCAGCGGGATCTTCTGCAGCGCAGCTCGGAAATCCTCGAAGTCGAGATGCGACTGCTGGTCGGGATGCGACGCCAGCCGCATAGAGAACCTCCCATCAACATCTTCGACCTCACGCCCCCTTTTCCGCTGCGCCGAGTAGACGATGTTGCGCAGGATCGTGAACAGCCAAGCCTCAAGGCTGGTCCCCGGCTCGAAGCGATCCTGATACTTCCAAGCTCGGGTGATCGTTTCCTGGACGATGTCATCAGCCCGATCTCGGTCCCGCAGCAACGAGTAGGCGAAGCCCCGGAGGTGTGGGATGGCAGCGACTAGACCCGTGCGGAAGGTTGTGTCGTCACCCGCCATGCTACTCACGGGACGCCACGAGGTCGTGAGTAAGAACGGTCAGCTGGCCGATCAGGCTCGCGCTGTCGCCACCGGTGAGAGACCATTGTGTGCCGATCGACGCTCCATCCGCCGATACCGACACGATCGCGATCGAGCGCAGTGCACCCTCGCGTGCGAGCCTGAGATGCTCCTGAAGCATCTCGATCATCGAGACAGCGCGCTCGTCCGCCGGCGTGCTCGTTACAGCCCGAAGCGGAATAGCGGCAGCTCGGCTCGCCCCGCGTTTGTCGTTCATGATGTGCCCCACTCGCCTGCGGCTTAGCCAGTTGTGAAGAAATCAGGCGTGCTGAGCCCTTACTCGACGATTTCGGCTACGCTCAACCCAGTTGTTGAAGCGCCTTGTTTGACCATGCGGAAGTAGTGCGAAAGAAGACGGGGCCAGCGATACATCCACGAGCGGCCCCGCAATAGGTGGTGCTACACGATCGGCTGCGCCTTGCCTTGTTCCCCTCAGACTGGCCGGCGAGGCTCTGATCTGTCGAGACCTATAGCAGGTCATTCCCAGCCACGCTGATTGGACTTTCGCACGGGAAACTTAGCGGCTGGAAGAATGGGGTAGGAGGATCTGGCGAGGGTCAGCGACTCAGTCAGACCTGAAGTGCGAGGGTGTAGACGAACACAAAACCGAACAGAAACCCATTGGTGGCGAGCTTGAGCATGAGATTGCCCCTCCTCATCAGAGCGACAACAGCGGGAAAAGGCCACGGTTCCGGAATAGAGGGCCCCAAAAGCATCGGGCTAGCCTCATGCCTAGTGCATATGGTTCAGCCTCAGATTTATGGCTGACGACTATAATGCCTTTCGTGTGAGACTGCAGTCGAACTATTCCTTCCCCAAGGGAAGGTATCAGCGTCCTATCGGCCGGTTATACTATGTTATCTAGCAAGACCGGGGGGTATCTTGCGCTGCACGTTAGTACGGCGCTGCTCATCCAGGAGCGATGATGACCGTCCAGGACGAATGCCGCGACCTCGCGGATCTGCTCGATGAAAGCATCGAGAAGGGCGGAGTGTTCTTGACTCCCTCCGGCTGTGAGCTGGCCGCCAGGGCGCTGCGGTGGTTTGCCGTCATCGCCGAGCGTCTCACCGAGCGCGTCCAGGACGAGGACGAGGTGGTCACCGCCCGCGAGAGCCCTGCCCCTCTCGGACAGCGCCTGCACTGAAGCTGCAGCAGCATCCCGCAAAAAGCCCCTCCGAAGGGACCAGGGGAGGGGCTCGAGGTACCGGCGCCGGCTGTGGAACCAGCCCAGGGGCAGAAGGGCGCCGGGTATAGATAACGCTGCGGGAGTGGGGGTGTTCCGGTTCCTCAGAGGCTGCGACATCTCTTCAGCTGCCCTCGCGGCACCGGCGCCAAGGCACAAAGAAATGCCCTGCCATCCCCCAATGGCAGGGCTGAGGAGGTCACTCAGGACAGAACCAGGTCGAAACAAGAACCTGGCCCTGCTTTTCCCTGAGTCGCATCAGCTTGCCACGCTTGCCAAGTGGCCGCCTCCACTGTTTGGGGGAGGCGCAAAAAGAAACGCCGTCGGAGCGAGGCTGAAAGGTTTCTACGATGGGCCACAGATGCGGGCTCCCAACCAGACCTGACGCTCCGGCAGTCAAGCAGCAAAAGAAAAGGCGGGCCCAAGCCCGCCTGAGGATGTTCTGCTTTGTGCCCTAGTGATGCAGGTATCATGGTTAATGAATGGTTAACAGCACGCCCAAAAAGAAGCCCCGCCGGAGCGGGGCTTGAAGTTGTCTTAGGGGTAAAGAGGAGGAATCTGACACCTCCGCTTCGATCCTGAGCTTAGCCGTTTCCTGACGGTCATCATCCGACCAGTGTCCGGCTGAACAGCCGACCTTCAGCCTCCCTCGCGGCCTCGCTGGTGCTGCTGTTTGGGATTGTGTGCGGGGTGGTCTAGGTTCCCGGCGCGCGGAGCGGCCCGCCGCGTTGTGGGGTAGGGCACTGCGACTCCTCGGCATGGTAGGACACACGCCGAATCATGTGAAATCCCCGAAGACAATCGGGGGGCGGTATGGGTCTATGGCGCGAGGGGGAAGGCGTTCCGGGCGGAGGTAGAGCGCCGGGATCTGCCCCGGCGGCATCGGCCGAGCTGGTCAATATCACGGGGCCGGTGTGGGCACACGGGCTGCCGCCTTACGTCATATTCGTGGATGTCGAGACGACGGGTCTGCGCTCCACCGACAAAATCGTGAGCCTCGCCGCGGCACGGCTTCACACTGCGGGGTTCGCAGCGGGCAAGCTAGATGTGGAGATGTTGCATCTCATCTTCGCCCCCGGCCGCAAGAGCCATCCTAAGGCTGAAGAGGTGCATGGTTACTCTGATTGGGTCCTCCGCCATCAAGAGCCGTTCGCGGAGCACGCGGAGGGGATCTGGAAGTTTATTCACCGCGCGCCCGTGATAACCGCCCACAATGCCGCATTCGACCTTCCGTTTATCGACCGCGAACTCCGAGCGGCTGGCTGTCCGCCAGTCTCTAGGCCGAGCTATTGCACGATGGAGAGCTACCGGGACCGGGAGACAGGGGGCAAGGCATCGCTTGATGCAATCTGCGCGAAGATAGGGCGACGCCGGTCGGGCAAGCGCCATGGAGCTTTGGAGGACGCCCTGCTCTGTATGCAGGTCTACCTCTGGCTTCACGACTGCCCTCTCCGGTTCAACTTCCCGCCCGACATGGAGATGAAGCCTTTCAATTTGCGGGACGTGCCGCCCGTGCCGGAGGGGCCGCTGCCCCGGCGGAAGCGCGCCCCTAAAGTCTGAAGACGCCTGCACGCGCGGAAACCCCCGCCACCTTGCCGGGTGTGGGGTTCACGAGATTTCGTACACCCTTTTGCGGGGAGAGAACTCTCGGATCGTGACGTGAGCGCCAGGAGGCGGAAGGTGCTTGTAGGAGCCATTGATGCTCTCAACGATCACCTGCGCCCCCGTCATCCATTTCTCGTCATCGAGATCGACCTCGAAGTGAAATCGGTGGAGCTTGCCGGCCTCGATCTCTCGCCGAATTTCGACGGAAACCTCCCCATCCATCCCGAGAGTAAAACTGGTAGGACCGGGCTCCTCTAGATTTCTTACTCCTTCCAGCCGGGCACCTTTGAAGCGTAGTTTTGCGCCCGTGACATATATGGGGTGCTTCCGCCGATTCCGGACGCCGATATCAACTGTCATCGTCTTTACAACGCCGGCCTCGGGGTACGTGATCTTAGAGCCCGGCCCGAAAAGGGTTGAGTGGCCGGGGCTGGGCTGATTCCAAGGGGTTGCTGAGGCCTGACTTGGACGCGCCATGTGGACCCCAGCCACTCGGCGGCAGCATAGCCGCGATGGGTTGCGATACGAAACAGATTTGACCGATGCCGAATGGGCCATTCTTGAGCCGTTGATGCCGGAGCCCCGTCAGCGAGGACGACCTCGTGCATGGCCACTGCGGGAGATCCTGAACGCGATCTTCTACGTCCTGCGCGGTGGCATCGCGTGGCGTCTCCTGCCGACAGACTTGCCGCCGCGCACCACTGTCTACCGCTGGTTTGCTCTCTGGCGCGACACAGGTCTCTTCGAGCGCATGAACCACCTGCTCGTGATGGCGGACCGGGAGCGGGTCGGGCGGGAGGCATCGCCCAGTGCCGCTGTAATCGATAGCCAATCGGTCAAGACCACCGAGAGCGGGGGACCTCGGGGCTATGACGCGGGCAAGAAGGTAAAGGGACGCAAGCGGCAGGTCATGGTGGACACCGACGGACGCGGGCTCATTCTGGAGCCTCAGCCTGCCGACGTGCAGGACCGGGATGGTGCCCCTGTGGTCCTGCACCTGTCGCGCTCCTCCTTCCCCTTCATCGCCAAAGCCTTCGCCGATATGGGCTATGCGGGAGAGGGACCGGCGAGTGCCACCTCGATCACCATTGAGATCGTCAGGAAGCCAGCGGATCAGATCGGGTTCGCGGTTCACCCGCGCCGGTGGGTGGTCGAGAGGTTCTTCGCCTGGATCAGCCGCAATCGGCGGCTCTGGAAGGACCCGGAGGCGACGCTGGCCTCCGCCAGAGCCTTCCTCTACGCTGCTTCCGTCATGCTCCTCACCCGCCGATTAGCATGGGCTTCATGAGTTTCGGTCCGGACTCTAAGCAATCGCAAGCAATGAAGCCCAGCACAAGGCCGAGCTTCCGGGGTCGCCGAGCAGGCTGTGGGTTCGGTCTAGAGGATGAAGTCGCTCGCGGTCATGCTCGCCAGCGTGGTCGCCGCGAGGCGGATCTGCATTTCGGCGGTGGCATCACTGTCGAGGTTGACCTCGACGATCACGTCAGCACCGGCAACATCGTTGATGCGAACCTGACCAGCTCCCGTGAAGGTCCCGTCGTGCTTGTACACCAGCGTCCCGCCATACACCGCCGCAAGGTCGACCCGATCGTCGCCGGCATCATCGAAGTCCAGGATGCGGTCGATCGCGGCTCCTCGGGACTCGGCCGCTGAGGCGTAGCGGAAGGTGTCGTTGCCGCCCAGGCCCTTCAGGGTGTCCGCTCCCCCAGCGCCGTTCAGCACATTGGCTGCCGCGTTGCCCGTGAGGGTGTTGGCCGAGCCATTGCCGGTGGCGTTGATGGCTGCGGAGCCCGTGAGCGTCAGGTTCTCAACGGTGCCCTTTGCATCGGCCGTGCTCCCGAGGTTGAACGTCACCGAAGACTGTACCGTGTCGATGCCGCTCCCTCCGGTCTCGTCCACCACGTCGAGGGCGTTGTCCACCACGTAGGTGTCGTTACCGCCCAGGCCCCTCAGGACGTCCGCGCCACCGCCGCCGTTCAGCACATTGGCTGCCGCGTTGCCCGTGAGGGTATTGGCCGAGCCATTGCCGGTGGCGTCGATGGCACCTCTGCCGGTGAGTGTCAGGTTCTCGACGATGCCGATAGCGTCGGCCGTGCTCCCGAGGTTGAAAGTCACCGAGGACTGCACTGTATCGACGCCGTTCCCGCCGGTCTCGTCCACCACGTCGAGGGCATCATCGACGATGTAGGTGTCGTTGCCGGTCTGCCCCCGCAGCGTGTCGGCACCCATGCCGCCATCGACGATGTCGTCGCCCGCTCCGCCCAGGAGCGTGTCGTCGTCCGCTCCGCCCAGGAGGGTGTCGTTGCCCCCACGGCCTTCGAGTATGTCGCCCAACTTGCTACCGGTGAGGGTTTCAGCGGCCGCGGTGCCGACGCGGTTCACGCCCGTGGCCCGCCCGAACACGACATAGCTCGCGCCCGAACTGAAGCCGTTCGGACTTGCGAATGGCGCTCCGATGATGAGGTCGTCGAAGCCATCCCCGTTCACATCTCCCGCCGAGGAAACAGAGGTGCCGCTGCAACCGAAGTTTTCGCCGTTGATCCGGAAGCCGTTTGTGCCGTTGAGGGAGGAGAGGTCGAGGTTGGCTGCAAACCCACCGGCTCGCCCGAACACCACATAGCTCGCACCTGAGTTGGTGTCGTTCGGATCCGCAGCTGCCGCTCCGATGATGAGATCATCGAAGCCGTCCCCGTTCACGTCCCCCGCCGAGGAAACAGAGCTGCCGCTGCCATCACCGATTGCCTCGCCATTGATCTGGAAGCCGTTTGTGCCGTTGAGGGTGGAGAGGTCGAGGTTGGCTGCAAACCCACCGGCTCGCCCAAACACCACATAGCTCGCACCCGAGCCGGTGCCGTTCGGATCCGCATCTGCCACTCCGATGATGAGGTCGTCGAAGCCATCCCCGTTCACGTCCCCCGCTGAGGAAACAGAGCGGCCGCTGAAATCGAACTCTGCCTCGCCGCTGATCTGGAAGCCGTTTGTGCCGTTGAGGGTGGAGAGGTCGAGGTTGGCTGCAAACCCACCGGCCTGCCCGAACACAACATAGCTAGCACCCGAGTAGGAGCCGTTCGGATCCGCACCTGCCGCTCCGATGATGAGGTCGTCGAAGCCGTCCCCGTTCACGTCCCCCGCCGAGGAAACAGAGCGGCCGCTGCCATCACCGATTGCCTCGCCGTTGATCTGGAAGCCGTTGGTGCCGTTGAGGGTGGAGAGGCTGAAGGCGGCTGCAAACCCACCGGCCTGCCCGAACACCACATAGCTAGCACCCGAGCCGGTGCCGTTCGGACGTGCTAATGGCGCTCCGATGATGAGGTCGTCGAAGCCGTCCCCGTTCACGTCCCCCGCCGAGGAAACAGAGCGGCCGCTGCGATCACCGATTGCCTCGCCATTGATCTGGAAGCCGTTGGTGCCGGTGAGGGTGGAAAGGTTGAGCTCGGCTGCAAACCCGCCGGCTCGCCCGAACACCACATAGCTTGCACCCGAGCTGGTGCCTTTCGGATCCGCATCTGCCGCTCCGATGATGAGATCGTCGAAGCCGTCCCCGTTCACGTCCCCCGCCGAGGAAACAGAGAAGCCGCTGCTATCCTCGGCTGTCTTGCCGCTGATCCGGAAGCCGTTTGTGCCGGTGAGGGTGGAAAGCTCCACGACGCTGATGATGGACATGATACCCTTCTCCCCAGGGGAGCCCCTTGTAGGCTTCGCTGTATAAAGCTAACGGACAAGTTGCAATTATGCTTTAGCTGCACGCCTGTTAGCGGCTTGATCCGCTCGAACGACGGCGCAAGCGGCAGGTCATGGTGGACATGGATGGACGTGGTTTCATTCTGAGGCCCCAGCCTGCCGACGTGCAGGACCGGGATGGTGCCCCTGTGGTCCTGCACCTGTCGCGCTCCTCCTTCCCCTTCATCGCCAAAGCCTTCGCCGATATGGGCTATGCGGGAGAGGGA
>JAESFH010000354.1_pt1 | contig 12207 bp, 11 predicted proteins | sample 9269381 | NCBI WGS metagenome assembly JAESFH01 (sample SAMN14504062, study PRJNA617094) | algae metagenome | isolation source: Aphanothece sp. CMT-3BRIN-NPC111 and co-occurring heterotrophs from well... | place: USA: Clark Mountains Wilderness, California | collected 2010-04-18
CTGTAATCCAGGCCAGGAACATCCTTTTCCTAGCTTGTACCCGCACACCTTCACATCCTCCAGTCGGTAAATAATGCCTCGCACGTTCCCTTTTTCGTCAACGGCAGGCAGAACACCAACACCCAGCGCTTCCAGCTGCTCGACAAATTCGCCTACAACATGAGTTTTTTGGGCCGCGGTAGCGATCGCTAACTGAAGTTGCATCTTGATGCTGGGCTTCTTTTTCCGCTTCAGGATTTCCCGCTCGTTTTTAGTAGCGCTCCTAAAAATAGAGGCAGGTGCATTGACTCTGTGGAGATTGTACTTCTCTTCCAGTTCCCGACAGATGGCAATGGCTCTATGGCAATCATTTCTTTCAGGAACTAACTCTGTATCCAGTTGGATGCGCGAGGCAATGATATGCAGATGGGGATGTGCCGTATCGTGGTGGCGAATGTAAATCGCTTGGGTTTTCTTCAAATCCCAACCCATGCGGCTCAAGAATTCGTCAGCTAGCTCCACAAACAAAGCATTACTTATCTTTTCTTGATGGCCGAAGCTGATAGCTGTATGACTGACTGGGTTTTTGACAGTTGGGCGTAAGGCACGGGTAAGTTGAAATTTGGCACTCAAGCGATCGCTTAAAGACACCGACTTCGAATAGGGATTGTGAAAGACGCTACCACCAATAATTTCTGCCTCCGGCTTGCTTAAGGCATACCGGAGTACCCCCTCAAAATCGTTGCCCTTCATCAATTTCGCAATCATCGCCACTCCCTAATCAAAATTGACTGCTAGCTAACCAGATCAAGACGTTTCTAGCCAGTCGTCTTGGAGCTTGTGGTTCCATCTTCCTCTCCCTTGTACCAAGAAGTTGTTCTATGTAAGTTAGTTGAGTCTGAGTTGTTCCACTCTTCAATGACAAAGCCGTCGTTGTGGTAGGGCTTTTCTACCTTTCTCCGGCGCGGTTATATCGAGAGCGCTTGGTAATTGAAATACTGACAGTGAAATATTTACTCAACAAACAATCTGCCTTGAGGCTTTATGAACAAGTGAAATGTACCGAGCATCAATTAGGTCTTTGGCAACCTTTTTAGCTGTACCCGAATTGATTGCTTTTATTTCCATAGGTACGTCATAAAAGTTCAATTCTGGACTTCTTTGATGCGTATTTATTTTAGTTTTTTAAAGCTCAAAGCCGCTTGACATTTACGACTTTATTGAGCTTAATTTATATGGTTAGGGGGATAGCTACCTCTATCTTAAGGAGAGTATCTTCATTCAGAAAATGCTCCGGCTATCTAGGGGTACCAAGAGCGTCTGCCAGTCCCGGTAAATCGGACTTTGATTCGAGGCTGCCGATATCCTTAAGCGAGTTATAGTCTTATGTCCTGCTCTCACGAATATTCTCATAACTCAGACAGAAGAGTCAAGCTAATCACACGCACAGCTAGTTTTATGCCGAAGAAAGTTACCAAACGCGAACCTACTCGCACCCATTCTTTGCGAATTGCTCTGAATTCCGAAGAGTATGAACTTATGTTTTCCGCCTACAAGCGCTCGCACTTCCATACCCTCTCCGACTATGCCCGTGCCTGCATTCTGCGACGACGCATTCCCCCGGCGATTCCTGAAGTCAATCAGTACGCTTATACCGAGTTAAATCGCATTGGTGCTAACCTGCACTATCTGATTCAGCAACTCTGGACAAGCGCCCCGGATAGTCACTCTATTCAACCGCAACAATCTTGCCTTATCAAGGGCGATCTCGAGTTGACAAAACTGTTCGACTTGCTAGAGACCGTACAAAGACAGCTAGTAGGTTCATCTGTTACTCCTGGCGACACGATACAGCCAGAATCAGCGGATTAAACATATGTGAAATACACATCACTTTGAGCGCCAAATGGGCTAGTTGCATCAAGGCGCTTTCTATTATGAGGGAACCATCAAGCTCAAGGTGCTTTCTCTTTGTGGCTCCCTTCGCCGCGATAGTACCGCCCGGTAGAGAGCTGGAGAAAAAGCTCCTTAATTCCCCACGGTTTAGCTAAAAAGCAACAGTAGAACCGGCTCAGGCATTTCCGGACGAGGGCGCGATAAAACCCACCGGAATTCGTACATAGGAGTATAACTTGCTTAAGGGGTTGCTTAAGGGGTTGGGCTGAGTAGCTATTTAATCCTTGTAGTCAGGGGCTTTGGACTCTCTGGAAGTCCAGATATAAAACCCCAAAATTACTGTTCCTTGTAGACATGAAATCAGGCGTGAATATGGCCGTTGTCGCCCTTCTGGCATTCATAAACTATGGCCGGTGCTTGACCGTCATCAATGCCAGCAGCAAGTGGTTATTACACCACACAAGCTTGACATTTAAATTGCTATTTTATTAAAATAAATCAGCTTGTTTAAGCTCTACACTTTACCCAAAAAGTCTACCATTTTTTTTTACCCGGTTGAGTAAATAGGCGGGGAAAATTTACAAACCCTCCGCCAGCTGTCGATTGGCAATTAATGGCAATCGTTGGTAGTTATTGGTATTGATTTTTACCATTTACGCTTTAATAATTTTCCTTGCACAAATAAATTTAATTGCTTAAAAAAAAGTGGTAACTATTGGTGCTTATTGGTAATTATTGGTAACGTTTCCGCCTGGGGAGGTATGGTTGCTTTTTAGCAAAAAAAATAAGATTTTTAATATCAAGGGAAATAGAGAATTTCGACCCGACAATATAAGAACATGGCAGCAAACAGCTTCAACATTGCTCTCGATCTAGGTGGGTCGGGAAGCAAAGGATTTTATTTTTGGGAAAAACAGGTTCACCCGCTTCTAATGGAGTCGCAAGTCAGCTTGATGAAGAAAGAGAGAATTCCCCGACTCAAAACTTCACAAGGCGCTCCCGAAGATACTTGCTATTTGCGAGTTGGCGATAGCTACTGGGCGGTGGGGACCCTAGGAAGAATTTTAGAAGGAGACTCTGGAATCAAATCTCCCAAGAGCGAGCTAGCAGTACGAAAAGTGCTAGCCGCTTTGGGGTGTGCTTGGGAGCATATAGGCAATCTGCCTCGCCAAGCCGAAGTTAATTTAAGTCTGCTTCTACCCGTGAACGAGTATTGGAAAGACTCATTCACGCTGGAAGAGGAGCTACGGAAGGCGGCACAAGGTTTTATGTGCCGAGATCACGAGTTAGAGTTCCAATTCCCGCGACTGAGCATAGTGCCAGAGGGGGGTGGGCTTTTTATGTACAGGCTTCTTCAGCTCAAGCAAGACATCAGGAAAAAAGTCATCGCCGTCTTAATGTTTGGGCACAGGAACTTGTCAGTGCTGATATTTGAGAAAGGGAACCCGCCGGTGGAAAATGTCTCGACTAGCAAAGGGCCAGGGTTTATGAACTACCTAGAACAGTGTGCTGCTGAAATCCCGGAGCTAAAGGCAGATTCCTCCGTGTTGTTTGAGGCAGTGATTAACAACACCTCAGAGCTATTCGTCCAGGGGAGATCCTTGGCATACGATATGCCCGAAATCACAGCTCATGCTCGGCTCAAGTACCTAAACGATGTCGAATTATTCTTGAAACAGTGGTTGCCGGAGTCAGCTGACGAAATTATTGTGGCTGGGGGAGCCACCCATAACATCTTTGACGAACTGCAAGAGTTATTTGAGCGACGGCACCTAAGCGCTCGTGTCCTGTACACAGACGAATTAGAGACAGAAATCAGAGATCTGCTAGAGCGCAACGGGCAGCTCAAAAAAGAAGAAATCACGCCCATACTGCTGCGGCGGTTATCCGATGTCTACGGAGCGTTCAAGCGGCAAACCGCTGTCATGGCCACCCCTAAAGAAAGCGGGGGCAAAAAAAACGTGGCACAAGCTATTTAGGGTCAGGAAAAAATAGAAGATGACGAGACGCAAAAAAACCAATGCTAGCAGGACAAACAATCCCCAGCGCTATTCTGTGACGCTGCGTAGTACAGAGACAACACCAGTCGGTGCAGTACTGAAGTATTACCAGGAAAACAAACAGAAGGCGGCAACTGACTGGATGACAGAAGCCATGACAATGGCTCACCTGCCATTCGCCTACGAGCATGCTGGACTGCCCCGTGAAGAAGTGGTCAAAATTACAGAGCGGACTATCTGGCAGCTTCAAGGACACATTCATCAACTCCGGTGTGCTTACCTACCGGAAACACTAGATGTCCCCACTGTCCCACTCTCAACCCTCTCTCAACCTAACCGCGCCCAAAAGGATACGCCAATCCTTTCTATCCCGAATGGGGAGCCTACGGCTATAGAACCGGCTAATCTTCCTCCCAAAGATGCCATCTCTGGCTCAGAAGAGTTAAATGACTACTCTAGCTGGGCAGAGTTGTTAGGGGTGACCGCAGAAGATCGGGAAGTTTTAGAAACACTTTGTCCGTTTGATTGATAACTACTCTCACAAAGGGAGCGTTACGGTTTCTGGTCGTTCAGCAGTTTGGTGCTATGACTATGACTCAACAAAACCCCCACAAGCCGCATCAACCCGACTATTCAACCGGCTTTGAAACCGAGCGCCGGATAGCAGGAACCGCGGTACTGCTACTGGATCGCTTTTGCAAGCATCAGCCGATGGGGGAACGAGTCTTTAGCGGTGAATCTTATACCGTGAGCGAGTCTGCTTCATTAGTTGGCGACCGAGAGAGCAAGATCTTCAACATAGATTTCCGGGGAAATAGCAAGCGGGAAGGCGAGCGCATCCTCAGACTGGAGATGGAGCGGGAACCAGGAGCAAAAACCTACCAGATCACTTCCATCAATTCCAGTCTGAGGGCGACTGATATTGAGCGATTTGCGATTATCCGGCACGAGCTGACCAAAGATTTGGCGTCATCTCAAACAGCCCAGGCGGGTAAGCAAAGTCCATCAGATGCCGCCGCGCTCGAGTAATCGCTCGCTATAAAAGTGCGCTGGCATCCTATACATCACTCCAGCCTTAAGCTTAGGGGTGGACTTTTTTTGACATTCTCCCCACAGCTTAAGGCTGGGGGATTCCCACCGATACACCCCACTACAATCGGCAGATGATGAGGCATTCAGTCGTTTTTTTAGAGTAATAGGTGTTGAGAAGTAGCCTTCTCACAACCTATGTTAGTAGTTGGCGAAGAGCTTTAAAAAGCTCGATGATGGACGAATGGTCCATTAGAATTGCTCGCTCGTGACAACTGACGCCCTCACTTCTGTTCCCTCACCGTCCCCACTGGTATTAGCGGCACCCTTGCCGCTAACAATGCATCCAGCCCAGGTGTATCTGGCTTCTTTAGGGGTAGGGTCAAGGCGCACGATGCGGGAGGCGTTAAATGCGATCGCGTCTCTACTCACTAATGGAAAATGCGATGCATCAACGTTAGATTGGGCAGCTTTGCGCTATCAACACACGGCGGCGGTTCGCTCTGTCCTGATGGAGAAATACAGCCCCGCCACAGCTAATAAGATGCTTTGTGCGTTGCGTCGCACGTTGAAAGAAGCACGACGCTTGGAGTTGATGGCACCATTTGACTATGACAGAGCCGTGGAAATCGAGTCTATTAGGGGTTCTGGAATACTGCGGGGACGGGCGCTCAGTGGAGAAGAGATTGCCGCACTGATGGAGGCTTGTACTGCGGATACCACTGCCGTTGGCATCAGGGATGCCGCCATGTTGGCAATTCTCATGGTAGGGTTGCGCCGAAGTGAAGTGGTGAATCTGGAGCTGCGTGACTTCAATCCTCGCACTCTTGCGCTGACAATCCGTTCGGCTAAGGGCAGTAAAGACCGAATCAATTATTTGCCCCAAGGCGGGTGTGCCGCCCTGAAAGATTGGTTAACGGTTCGAGGAAAGGAACCAGGACCGCTGTTGTATCCTTTGAATAAAGCCAAGCGCATTATCCGCAGGCGGATGAGTGAGCAGGCGGTCACTAAAGCGTTGCAAAAAAGAGGGGAACAAGCGGAGATTGCCTATTTTTCGCCCCATGACCTGCGACGAACGTTTATTAGTGACCTCTTAGATGCAGGGGCCGACCTGGTTACAGTTTCACTACTGGCGGGGCACGCTAGCCCTAGCACTACTGGCCGCTACGATAGACGAGGGGAAGCGGCGAAGAAGAGGGCGATTGATTTGCTCAATGTCCCTTACAGTAGACGTCGAATTTAGACGGTGACATCTTCCTAAATGGTCATCTCAGTAGTTGAATTAAAGCATCGAAAACAGCTACTCTCCCAGACACCATTAAGGGAAGCCTCTTCTAAACTGCTTCATCCAGCACTCGAATATGCAACACCTCATTCCTCATCAGTGGTTCAATCTGTGACTCAGAAACGACCAAAACCGCGAGTGTCTCTCCAATGGCATTAAACACCTCCAGACTATATCCATCCTCTCCATTGGCAACAGGATGATGTTCCACGATCGTTGCAATATCCCCTCGATGCAACTGATGCTTCGGAAAATCTTCCCGCAACGCCACCCTTGTAAACAAATCAAACGTTATCATTTTGCCTCCTTATCTGGATATAACGTAATAAACTTCGTTTGTTGCGTCTCGTATTCAACCATCCAAATCGTGACCACCGCTAGATTGACCCCATTAACCCCGCTCAAAACACCTCGAATCTCGTAAACATCCCCAAATTGATTTGGTTCATCGCTTCGCACAGCATCCAAGGGTAAAATCTGGTTCCTCAAATTTGCTTCCAATTGTTGCCAGTTATCCTGACCATATCCCGCCTGAGCCAAAAACTGTGATTTATCATCTGCATCGCGCCAGACTAGTAGATACCTTGTTAACTTGGCAGTTGCGATTATCGCATCAGGCGGAAGTTTCATAAAGAAAAGAATATTCTCCAAAACTAATTTAATCTATCGCTGAAATTTATATCGCTTTCGTGCTCCAGTTACATTAAGAGGTTGCATTATGGTTACATCCAGAGCGTATCAAATTCAAATCGATGAGAAGCCCTATATCGTGAATGATCCGATGATTACCGGGCTTCAGCTTCTAGATTTAGTCGGCAAGAGACCTGCTGATGAATACCTGATGTTTCAGGTGCTTCAGGGTGGTCAACTAGAAGAAATTCGGCTCGACGAAACCACCGATCTCCATAAGCCAGGACTGGAGCGATTTATTACCTTTGAGAGCGATCGCTCTTTCCGGTTGGTGATCGACGGTCGGCGATTTGAGTGGGGCAGACCCTTAATTGACGGGCTGACACGGCTGTTTTCTGTCAGTGGTCAATTGTCCGTTGGTAATTCCACTGACTCATGAATCAAGAAGTGAACAAGTAAGTAGACAAGATTATGGAGCTACTTAGCTTACCACCCAACTATTCAATCAGTTGAAGGTTGTCAGGAGCACAGATATCAATATCACCCATAGCAGTAGCAAACTTGATGACATTTCCCGCGTAGCCAGTAACTAAGCCTTCACAAACTTCCCCATTAGAATATACCTTTCGCACCTTAGACCCCATCGGAAAACGTGCGGCGTGAGGTTGTGTATTTGGTTCTGATAAAGTAGTGCTCCCATCTGTGGATGTATTTGTGGTCGCCGAATCCCCAGTTGTAGATGTAGTTGTGGTTGCACTGTCCACAATTACATCGCTTACTAGCTCAGCGTTCTGAGGGTTTGTGGTCATTGTGGTCAAATTCTCGATATTTTCTGCTGGCGGTGGAATAGTACCCCCCTCAAGATTGACGTTTTTAGAGGGTTCAACTTGAAAGGGAGAAGGTAGAGGGCAGAGGGCAGAAGTTCTGGCGACCCCAAGGGAGCAAGGGTCTGAGTCCTCCACCATAATCTCCGAGTTGGTGGCTAAGAATTGAGCGGGGTTAAAGCCCTGTTCAAATTCTTCCATAAAGCCTTCTGCCTTCTGCCTTTTTCCTTCTTGACGATTATCTATCTCAGTTTTTTCTCTTTTTTGACCACAATGACCACAATTCGGGTCAATTCCTTGTGTGGCAATAGTTTCAGCTGTGGATAAATTTGTTGATGGCTTGACCACATCCTCCACAAAGTTGACCACAAACTCAATAGAGCGCCCCATACCTTGAATAACGCCCCGCCCCATAGCCGCTAATTCCCCAAACCAAGTTCTGACGATTTCCGCTTTGGGGCGGTTCTTAGTGGGAATAGAATGCTGCACATCCCGAACCTTCAAACGCTCCTTCTTTTGGGCCATCTGAACCACCTTAAGCAGGTGTGGTGCCAAGGAGTTTTCGGCGTGAAACTCCGAGTACATGGACACTACTTGCGCTAGATAGAAGCGATTCAGGGAGATGGCCTTCCTCAAGACATCTATAGAAATGAATTCATTTGGGGTGTTACCGCTCATGACTTCCCAAATCAGATGTAGATTGAGTGCTAACCTTGCCATCCTGCCCTCGGCTTTTCCGTAGCAACTGGAGAGTCCTGTAGATTGGTTAGCTGATTGAATCCGTTTAGATTCAAGTCGCTTGTATTCCTGGTGGAAGAGTATCCAAGCTTCCTTCGAGAGCTTGTAAATTTGGGGAGTCAGGTTATCGATTTTTTCGTAAAGGCTGCTCAACAGAGGGGTTAGCTCAATCGAGCCTGACTCTGGCAGATGAGATTCTGCTAGCGGTTGATTCACCCAACAGAATCTAGCCCACTGACCGTTACCATCTTCGTCATCCTTCATCAGTCGTTGTAAAACTGAAGGCTGAATCGTACCCATGATGGAGAGAATGCAACCCTCTATATCTATATTTTTGGATTCGTCGGCACGTAGCAAGGAAATGCCACCACCGTCGTACATACTTAGAAGTTGCTCAGTGTCATCCCCTTTTCCAGCTTTATATTGATTGGCACCTTTGAAGAGTGCGGCTAGTTCATCACAGTTCCACAAGATGCCTTTATCGGAGTGATTCTGCAATTGTCGGAATAACCCCTCGGTAGTCCCCTGGGTAAAACTGAGATGCCGTAGTTTTGGTTTTTCTGGCTTGCCGTCTGGGAAGTTGGCTGCTCGGTTCTGAGGTTCGCAGTTGTCCCATTGAGCTATGCGTTCCCCATATTCTTTCATGTTCGCGTTGAAGTTCTGTTTAATTTCCCGCTGGAACTGTTTGAAGGGTTTGGTGGCAATCGCCTTCAAGATGGGCGATTTTTTCTGGGAGGACACGGCGACAATCCCTGAGTAAAGCTGAGGTGGTTCGCACCAGTCAACTGAAGAGCAGACCTCGATGAAAGTCCCGACTTTATTGAGACTACTCACCGTGGTTATCAACGTTGTCAAATAAGCTTCAGGTCTGAGATTTAACCAAGAAGCTAACTGAGCGATAGGATTGGCTAGGGTGGCGGGTAAAATTTGGGTAATATCAATAGATGTGTTGGAAGCGTTGAGCAACTTTTCTAAGTCAGCGACAACATCCTCCCTGCTCTCTGTCTGTTCAATTTCCGCCAGCTTCAAGCGATAAGTTTCCCAGATAGTGCGCTCTGAGCGGTTCGCTTCCTTGGCGAGTGTGGCAAGCGCCAGGTGTAATTTAGTAGTGCTTAGTCCGCTAGCAATGAGCGTGTTAATCCGCGACTCTATCTGGTCATCATTCAATATCACCCTATCTACAGTGGGATGCTCAATCACCTTAGAGGATTGTGGGGTGTGAGTTTCCAGTATCCGTTTTTCCCCAACTGCGGCGAAGAAGTCCTCAATGGTGGCACCATCTTTGATCCAATCTGAAGCATCCAAGCCACCATTGAGAGGTAGTCTTGACCACAGAGGGGAATCGGGAAAAACGTAGCACCACTGGGCGTGAGGGAAGTTTTGGGCAACCTGCTCGGCGTAGGCTAATCCTTCTCGATCTCTATCTGAACAAATGACAACAGAGGCAGCTGCTAAATCTTGGTGATAGGTGCCGTATGAGTTATAACCTTTAGAGCCACCTATGCTTGTTGTGGCAGGAATACCAAGTTTCCAGAGGTCATCGGCTACGCCTTCCCCTTCCACCCAGAAGATAGTTTGTCCATTGGCAATTGCTTCAATGACTTCCTGATAACGATAAATGGGGATCAGGTGCCGAATTTCTTTGGGACAGCCACTAATCCATTGCATCCCATCCCAGTGCGCTTGGTAAAAGTGCTTATGTCCTAAGCCATCATCACTCCGCGTGACTTTGAGCAGGGGGTTTCCGTCACGAGTGGGATAAAAGTATTCTTTCTTGTTCCTGGCACGAATCGGCTTGTGTTGTTCATGTGAGCGGAAGTATTGCCCCCACAAGCCTTCTTTTGTTGCCCCCCGGTAAATATAATCTGCTATTTGGGCATCCTGCTCTATGTGGGAGTGGCACAGAACAATCTCTGAGTTCCAGTGACAATCTTTATCTTTGGTTCTGCTGCAGACGGGGCAAGGTGAATTTTTACCAGAATAAGTAAAGCGGTTGCTGTGGCTAGTTGCCATGCTGCACCCCCTTCTGGTCAATGCTGGGGAAATCTGTATTCGGTTTCATGTGGCTTCTTTGTTGGTAAATAGTATGCGTCCAAAGAAGCCGGGAAGATTATGAGGCTACTCTAAGAGATTGGTGTATAATAACCAATAACCAGATTTTGTGGTTCACCTAATTGATGAATCACTTTGTCTCTTAGAGAGCCGGGGTCATTGCAAGTGTTTTCCCGGCTTTCGCTATTTTTACAATTGAGAAAAATTTATTTGCGCTCTTGTTTACTCCTGTATTTGCTTGGCTAAGAAGGAAAACACCAAGGAAAAGCTTAGAAAAGCACCATTAATTCAATACGAGCTAATAATGCCCATCTGGGGGGAAGCTATCCTACCCCTGTTTTTCCAATTCAATGTTGATCCTAAAGATACCAGAAGTAGCAGCATTGCGATCGCGCTGAGAGTAAGCTTTACAAAAAAATACGCTGATGAAGGTAACTGTTGAGATCGATGCCAGTGGCTTACTGGATCTCAACAACAAGTTCATTCAACAGTTAGAGAGCAGCTGCTGGTATTGTTATAATTTGTTGACAAAGCCTGGTAGCCTTAGGCACAAGACATTTTGGCTTCATAATCTTGGATCAGCTAGGGGAGCCAATCCAGGGCGACTACATCCTTAAGGTCACTGTACTGCCAAAAGTAATAAGTAGCTCCAACTAATTATTTGTAGGATGGGTGGAGCGCTCCTCGTTACCCATCAACCCCTTGAGCTTGTTGGGTTTCGTTCCTCAACCCATCCTACGTCTGATATGAGAGTTTAATTAGGTTGACCTACTTAGTAGATTGAAATGAGTTTTGTTATCTAGCCCTGGTAGAAGGTAAGCAAGGATTTGACCGTTGGCATGAAGAAGCCCTAAGAAACCGGCATGGTACCCACACCGTAGTTCACCAACTTGAGGCTTTTGCCAATAGTTAAGCGCATCATCACGGTGCAGGGTGTGGAAAATTTTCCACACCCTGCACCGTAACCAGATTTATACATATTTATGATTTTCTAGCTAAAACTTTTTTAATGGCCTTATCTAGTAGATCGACATCATTTTTGGGGTAAGCAGAAGTTTTAGTATTTTTAAACAATTCTTGTGGCGGTAGTTTACCGTGTCGTTCTTTGTAATACTCCGACGCCAGCAATTGTATATGGATAATTTGATTAGCATTAACTGTCAGCCCTAAATGTTTCGCTCTTTGTGGAATAAACCATACTTCTGGTTCTCTTGTAGGTTTCTTAGTCCGATTAGAAGCGCTTGGCGAGGGGATGGCAGGTACATCTAGGAGACGATGCTCTAAGTCTTGCATTTTTTGAGATAGAGTCATTATCTGTGCCTGCAAATCTTGAGACAGACCTTGGTTGTGTTTATCTAGGTACTCGTCCACCCAGTTCTTTACTCGTTCCCATTGTTCGTCCGAGAAGCTTATCTGGGCTTTACCTAGATGTGCGTTCAGATTATCTAGCTGTCCATCTAGGTAGAGTTGGATGAAGCGCGTCAGGACAGCCGTTGCTGTTGTCCCTCCCTGCTGACACCTGCTTATGAACGCGGTCCACAACTCGGTATCGCAGTTGAACGAGGCTAGTTTCTTATTCTGCCCTGTATTGCTCATAATCTATCTAGGTATTATCAAGGTAGTGGCTAGGGATGTTATTGGTAATAGTTTTTATATTTATTAAGGTATACCTTGATAATACCTTGAGGCATTACTGGGGTTGGGATGCAACGTGGCAATCCGGACTGACTGAGAGCGATCGCTGAGGCAGATGCGCTATAATCACACCACCCAT
>JAESFH010000355.1_pt1 | contig 12190 bp, 14 predicted proteins | sample 9269381 | NCBI WGS metagenome assembly JAESFH01 (sample SAMN14504062, study PRJNA617094) | algae metagenome | isolation source: Aphanothece sp. CMT-3BRIN-NPC111 and co-occurring heterotrophs from well... | place: USA: Clark Mountains Wilderness, California | collected 2010-04-18
GAAACCATCATGCCCGCAGTGATGCCGCGCTATGCCGGTGCGCTTCGACACTGGCACGATGATGACGAGGACGCCTCCGGCGACAGGCGCTAGGTTTCACGGCGCGGTCGACGGCTGGCTTGCTCCCCACCGTGTTGGCGCGACGCACCCGCCGCTCCCTTCTGATCCGCATCACTCGGCGCAACCATCCGGCCGAGCCATCAGAGTTTGAAAATCCACCGCAACTGCGCACGACGCGCCCGTCTCAAGCTGGCCCATCGCGCGCTCGATGGCGCGTGCGGCTTCCTCGGCAAACTCACCCGGGGGCAGTGCCCGCGTGAGCGTGACGCCGCCGAGCGCCAGAGCGAGGGTCGTCCAGGCGTCGTCGCGTGGCAGCCCGCCCTCTTTCATCTCGGCGAGGACCGCCCGAAGCCCCTCCTCATAGACCCGGCTTGCCCCTGGGCCTGCCCGCGCCACATCGGCTGAGAGGCTCGGCAGACCGCAGCCGCCCTCGACGTCAGCGCGGTGCGCGGCGCTAAGGTAGTAGGCCGCGAAGCGCCCGAGCCAGGAACCCTGCTCGGGCGCGCCCTCCCGAAACCGCCGGATGCCAGCCGCAAGGCGAGCCAGAGCCGTCGCGAGCACCTCCTGGAACAGGACGTCCTTGGATTTGAAGTGGCCGTAGAACGCGCCCGCTGTGAGGCCGGATTCCTTCAGGACGCCATCGACCCCGATGCCCGCACGTCCATGGCGGCGGAAGGCGCGTCCCGCCGCCTCGATGATTCTCGTTCGGCTGCGTGCTTTGTGTTCCGCCGACCAGGGCATAGGCTCTCCTTAGAACGGTCGTCATAAAGTGCTTGCGCTCGACGCCAAACTATAGAACGATCGCCCTGTTGTCACCCGCTCGAAGGAGAGGCTCATGCACGGCGTCATCGTTCAGATCCAAAGACCTGCAGACCAGACCAAGGAGGCCCTGCGCGAGCTCATCGAGTCGGTCGCGCCTCGCTTCCGCCAGGTGGAGGGGCTCACGCGCAAGTACTTCCTGCTGACCGATACGAACAAGATCGGAGGCGTCTATTTCTTCGAAAGCCTCGCCAAGGCGGATGCCTTCTTCACGCCGGCCTGGCGGCAGCGCGCCCAGGAAAGCTGGGGGGCGGACCCGGAGGTCCTCGTATTCGAGGTGCCGATCGTCATCAACGGCCCGGCTTACGCGGCCGAAGACGCCGTCGCTGCCTGATTGATCCAGCCGGCGCGGCCTTGCCGCTAGGCATGCGGAGATTCAGAATGACCTCTCCCGTTGAGCCGCAATCGTCCGTGATGTCGCGGCGCCCTTCGCTCCTCGTGGCGCTGCTGGTCGGTGCCACCGTCATGACCATGGGGTTGGGGGTTCGGCAGACCCTGGGCTTGTTCGTGGAGCCCTTCTCGACCGAGAGAGGCGTGCCCGTGACGGTGTTCGCGTTGGCGGTCGCGCTGCACAACCTCGTCTGGGGCCTGGCGCAGCCGTTCAGCGGCGCAGCTGCGGACCGGTACGGGGCGGGACCGGTAATCAGCACGGGCGCGGTTCTCTATGCGCTCGGGCTCGCCGTGTCGGCTATTGCCCCGACGGGAGCCGCGGCGCTCGTCGGGGTCGGCATCCTCACAGGGCTCGGCGTGAGCTGCACCACCTTCGGAGTCGTGCTGGCGGCGATCGGTCGGGCCGCTCCGCCCGAGAAGCGGAGCATGGCCTTCGGCCTCGCTTCGGCCGGGGGGGCGGTGGGGCAAATGGGACTGCTCCCCCTGACCAGCTGGACGCTGACCACCAGCGGCATCCAGACCGCGCTCCTGGTGCTCGCCGCCTGCCTCCTCGCCGTGGTGCCGCTCGGCTTCTTCCTCGAGGGCCGGCTCTCGACCAAGACCAGAGGTTCTGAGGAGGCTGCGACCTTGAGCTTCGCCGCGGCCGTCGCGGAGGCCCGGCGGCACCCGGGTTACGTCCTGATGACCATCGGGTTCTTCTCCTGCGGCTTTCAGATCGCCTTCATCGCGACCCATCTGCCGGGCTACTTGACCCTCTGCCATATGCCGCTTGGGCTTGGGGCCACGGCGCTCGCGGTGATCGGCTTCTTCAACATCTTCGGGTCCTATGCCTGCGGCTGGCTCGGGCAGCGCTTCCGGCCTCAGCATTGTCTGGCCTGGCTCTACCTGGTCCGCAGCGCCGCGATCGTGGTGTTCTTCTATGGGCCCAAGACGCCGACAACCGTGCTGGTGTTTGCCGCGGTCATGGGCTTGCTCTGGTTCGGCGTGGCGCCGCTCACCAACGGACTGATCGCGCGTATGTTCGGCGTCGGCAATATCGGCGTGTTGTTCGGCGTGGCGTTCCTGAGCCACCAGATCGGCGCGTTCCTCGGAGCCTGGCTGGGCGGCCTGCTGTTCGACTTCACCGGATCCTTCGACGCAGTCTGGCTGCTCACCGCGGCGGCCGGCGTGTTCGCCGCGCTCATGCACTTCCCCATCCGCGACCGGCCTCGTCACGTACTCGTCCCTTCCTGAGCCCTCGGCACGCGTTCGGGGCCGAAGGTCGCTGACGACAGCGGCAAAGAACATCATGGGTCTCTGTTACCGATCGGGATAGATCATGAATCTTCTTCGCGAAATCGGGCCTGACCTTTCTGGCATCGAGCAGCTTCGGATCATGAGGGAAACCGCGAAGCGCCCCGGGATGGCGGAGACGCTCGACATCCGCCTCGTCGAGGTTGACGAGGGGAGGGCGGTGTTCGAGGCAACGCCCGGTATTCACGTCTACAATCCCCTCGGCGTCGCCCATGGAGGGTTTGCCGCGACCGTGCTGGACTTCGCGTGTGGGTATGCGGTGCTCTCCAAGCTGCGAGCCGGCCAAGGGTTCACAACGCTCGAGATCAAGATCGCCTACCACCGGGCGATGACGAGCGACACGGGCGTCATCCGATGCGAGGGCAAGGTCGTGCAGATGGGGCGCCGTGCGGCCTTCACCGAAGCACGCCTCACGAATACCAACGGGGACCTCTTGGCCTCCGCAACATCAAGCCTTCTCATCATGGCATAGCGCAGAAGGCGCCGACATAATCGCGCAGGTTGAGGTCCGACGGGTCAGGTTCCTTCATAGCGTGAAATATCAACAATATTGCTATTTTTCACTTGATGCCTCCGGCGAGGCAGAGTACCTCGTACAATGCAATACGGCGGCTGGTGTAGTCGTGTTGTTGCCCTTTCTGGGTAGTTCCTCGGAAACTTGGCCGCTTCCTGCTCCCTCCGGGGCGCGACAGCAATCTCGGCACCCGTCTGTCTATCGGAAAGCCGATACACAGCCGATCCGACCTCAGAACGATGCCAATGCCGGTTGAGCCACAGGGCGGCTGCAGCAAGGAGCGCAGTCAGCACTCGATCAGTGGCGCGTATGCAAGAACCCAGAGGTTAACAGAGGAGTGGTCGGCCTCACCCGAAGCGGCGCGATCAATGCGCGTAAGCTCCTCCCGCCTTTGGCTGGAGAGCACTCACGGACTTCAATACTCTCTGGAGGGATGGTCACGGCAGATCCACCCGGATCACCACATCGACCGCGAGCACGTCCAGCGCCTGCCTTACTCGGTCCCAGGTGCCGTCGATTTCATCAGCCGTGGGAGCTGTGACGGTGATCACCACCTCGTCTTCCGGCTTCCTACCTAAATGATTAGCCTGAAAGCCGGTGATCAAACCATCTCGGACCAGGGGAGTCAGGATGGCGTTGATGTCCTCGTGAAGGCTCGTCTGGTATAGCGCCTCTCCACCCATTTTCACAACTTTGCTGCCCCTCTCTGGCATGCAGTCGCAGGGAACCTCGCGCTGAACTGCGGCGGAGAATGAGCCTATGCTCAACACGGTGTGGTAAGGCCAGGGGTGCCCCTCCCGAACGGGGCCGCGCTTCTGCTCGTAGTGAACGCGACCGTCCGACATGAGGCCGATGACCCGCCGGATCTTGTTCGACTTGACGAGATAGCACTTGCCAACCTCGATGCTCTCGGGAGGGACCGCCACGGTTCAAGCTCCTCTGCTGCAGGCGCTCTGCGCCGGGGGACGTTGCGTCAGACGCAGGACCCTCCTGCTCTCGGGTTGATCGGCTTCGGACTGAGACAGAATTCCGACGGCCCTCAGGATCCGCGATGCGCCGGGGCCGGACAAACGAGAAGGGATCAGTCGTAAGTGAATTTTTCTTAGCCGAGAGCGCAGCTCGGATGATGTGCGGCTTCGACGCAGGGTCTCCGCGCGGCAGAGCCATTCACGCCGGCGGCTTTGGCTTTTCAACGTTTGTAAGAAGGGTTGCGGCCTGACATCTGATCTTCGCCTACGGGGCCTGCTTTCGCCGCGCGAGAAGGATCCATGCGCTGTTTCCTAGCCGGGCATGTGAATTCCTGCGGCCCGAATGATCTCACCCCATAGCTTCATCTCCCCGGCGTGAAAGGACCGAAATGCTTCGGGAGCACGCGGTTTGAGCGTGAACCCAAGTTGCGTCATAGCTGCATGAGCCGAGCCGCACAACCGAGAGCATGACCGGCACCTCGACGAGCACACCCACAACGGTCGCGAGCGCCGCGCCCGAGTTGAGACCAAACAGGTTGATGGCCGCTGCGACCGCGAGCTCAAAGAAGTTGCTGGCTCCGATCAGCGCCGCAGGCGCAGCCACGCACCAGGCGACACCAAGCCGTCGGCTCAGCCAGTAGGCGATGCGCGCATTGAAGTAGACCTAGATCAGAATGGGTACCGCCAGGAGCCCGATGATGACAGGTTGAGTCGAGCAGGATCCAGAGGCTGCTCGGGTTGCTGATCTGGCCCGCCGGTTCACAGCCCTCGTGCGCTCGTGTGGCCACGGACAGAGGAGCCACTCCCTTGATGATCTCAGCCACTGGCTCGCTGATGCCCAGGCGTGCGGGGTGCGTCCCCTCGAGACTTTTGCTGAGGGGCTGAAGCAGGATGGAACAGCGGTCCGTGCTGCGCTCACAACGCCATCGAGCAACGGGCAGGCGGAGGGTGAGATCACGCGTCTAAAGCTGGTGAAGCGGGCCATGTACGGTCGCGCCAGCTTCGATCTCCTGCGCCGACGCGTCCTCCACGCGGCCTGAACCACGCAAGATGCGGGAGAGCCACCAAAGCAGAGGAAGATCATTCAGGTGATCGCTTGTTCAAAGGACACCACACCCTATCCGGGAGGATCATGACGGCGACCGCAGAAGGCGAAGACCTTGCTTCGCAAGTTCCCCTGTCAGCTCGGCTGCGCCCACCTGACGCGCGAGGCCGGCGGCCTGCCCTGACCACAGCGGCGAAAAGTCGCCCGATCCACGCTCCTCCGCCGCTGTGCGCAGTGGTTGGAGCGCAACTGCTGCGGCGGGAAATGCGGGTGCATCTTCGCTGAGGGGGCCCAGCTCCCGGACTGCCCGGTTCAACAAGCCCCGCGCGGGCCGGCCCGTGAAGACGTTGGTTAACACCGTATTCTCGTCGTTTGCCCCGCGCAGGGCCGCGCGGTGGGGAGCTGAAATGCCGGCCTCGGGGCAGAAAAGATAGGCGGTGCCGATCTGGACCGCTGCGGCCCCGAGCATAAACGCAGCCGCTACGCCTCGCTCGTCCGCGATGCCTCCGGCTGCGATTACAGGCACACGGACAGCATCGACCACCTGCGGGACGAGAGCGAAGGTACCGACCTGTGTTGCCACACCCTCAGTGAGGAACATGCCGCGGTGCCCGCCCGCCTCAACTCCCTGCGCGACGACAGCATCCACGCCTTGATCAACCAGCCAGAGCGCCTCTCGCACGGTGGTAGCGGAGGAGAACACAAGGCAGCCTGCGTCCTTGACGCGCCGGAGGAGTTCGTCGGCCGGCAAGCCGAAATGGAAGCTGACTACCTTGGGACGTAGCTCCTCAACCACCTCGCACATCGTGCTGTCGAACGGCGCTCGGGTCGCCATAGTGATGGGGGCGGCCGGGTCAAGGCCGAGTTCGCGGTAGTAGGGTGTGAGTTTCGCGCGCCAAGCGTTTCCACGCACTTCATCGCCCGACGCCGGCAAGTGGCAGAAGAAATTTAGGTTGAACGGCTTATCCGTTCGCTGGCGGAGGATGCCCACTTCCGCACGCACCTGCGCCGCGGTCATAGCGGCACAGCCGAGCGACCCGAGCCCGCCCGCGCTAGACACCTCGGTAGCAAGCCCCGGCTTCGGCCCGATCATCGGGGCCTGGATGATCGGGTGCTCCACGCCAACGAGGTCGAGGAAACGTCTGTTCGGCCACATGATGTTCAGCTCTTTCCTCGGGCAGACCCGAAGCTTTTGATTGGTGAGGGGAAGGTCAGGGCCGCAACCGACTTAGTGGCCGCCATCGAGCAGGATGTTCGTCCACTAAGACCCGGCGGACCCAAGCGCCGGCGCTGTCGTCGAAGACGCATACAAGGCGCCTTCATGTAGTTCACCGCCGCATCTGAATGGGGCTCTGATTCATGCGCGCCGCCTCGGCTACCTTCGTCGCCATCAGCTCCAGACATATGGCAGCTGCAAATATCGCCTGCAATCCCCGACACTTGGAGCTATCAGTCGGAACACCGACGATATGTCGGAGCGAGCGATATTCCATCGTTCCCTCAGAGCGGGGGCTGCTCTCGATTTGTTGTATCGGCGCAAATTGTCGTCGCAGGCAGCTGCATGTTACAAGCGTTTCCGCTACAACTTCGGCGCTCTTCGGCTGACACTTCGGACTGCGCGAGGGCTGCAAAACAAGTTCGACGCGCGGAATGCAGGACGCCGCAGTGCCAGCCGGGCACCAAGCGTCACGTCCTCACCGATGCGCAAGGTATCCCGCTCGCCCTTACGCTGACAGGAGCCAACGTTCACGACAGCGTCGTGCTGGAGGAGGTGGTCGATGCCGTTCCGCCCATCCGCCAGTCTGGGGGACTGCCTCGACGAAGGCCCGGCAAGCTCCACGCCGACAAGGCTTACGACCATCGCCGCTGCCGTCGTGCTTTGACCCGCCGTCACATCCAGCCTCGCATCGCTCGACGAGGTATCGAGAGCAGCGCAAGGCTCGGACGGCACAAGTGGGTCGTGGAGCGCACTCTGGCTTGGTTCAGCCAGTTCAGGCGCCTTGCCATCCGCTACGAGCGCAGAGCCGACATCCACCTCGCCTTCACAACCCTCGCATCAGCCCTCATCATATGGCGCTCCGTCAAACGGTGGTTCTGTTAGGAGCTATAAGTCTTTGAAATAACTCGCGTCGACGTCTCACACCAAAATGTCTACCGAAAGTTACGACATTGCCCGGGCAGGCGGGGAGGAACTCAAGGGCTGCACGAGGCCGCGCAGAAGTCAGGAAAGGAGCAGAAGTGCACCGCCACCATCAAGCCGCCGAGCCGTTGAGGAGAGCCCACTCCGAGGCAGTGGCCCCCGTGATGGAGGTGGACCACGGCGTGCCCGCGCCCGCGGCTGATCAGGCAGCGATCGACCGGGAACGCGAAGGCGCCGGCGATGTTTCCTGCATCAATGTCACCCCGAATGCGAGAGCGCCCTTGAAACGCTTCAAGACGCCTTCCGAGCGGCCGTGCGGCGCTTCGCCGAGTGGCATGCGGAGGACGGCAAGATCACCCGCGAGCAAGGGAAGGCCCGGTTCGCGGACCCGCTGCCCGAGGGCGATTGGTTCGATGGCTACAACGCCGGTGTCGAGGCGGTGTTGATATCGGCCGACGTGTTCCTTGACGAGCTGCTCTGGAGTGCCCCCCAGGAGCACCGCCATGACTGAACGTGTCGGCCCGCACCGGATTGTCCGAGCCGGGCAGGTCAGCTGGCGACGAAGGGAGGTCTTCCTGAGTTGACCGCATGGGGCGCTGCCCGTGCGAGATCGCCGCAAGAGGGCAGAGCGTCCGACCTTCATCCAGCTTTCAGCGCCCGCTCGAACGACTCGACAAAATCGCCGGAAACCAGGACGCGCAGCGCTTCGCGCAAGGAAGCCGATTCCTCCGCCCCGAATGCAGTTTCGAAGCTGCGGTGAGCGGCTTCCCAAAGCAGAGTCGCTTCGGCCAGTTTGGCTCGCCCGATCGGAGTAAGTTGAACCAGGCGGCTGCGCTTATCCGCGGAATCGACGCTGATCGTGATGAAACCATCCCGATCGAGTGGCTTGAGCGTATGCGCCAACCCTCCAGCATCCATGACGAGTGCGCTGGCGAGCGCGCTGACAGTACAGGGCTCCGACCTCGCAATATGAACGAGGATCGCACGCTGGGTTGATTTAAGACCGCAAGGAGCCAGCGCGGAGTCGTACAACTGCGAAATCCGGCGTGTCGCTTTACGCAGTCCGGTACAATGGCAGAGGCCTGCCGAGCTCAAACGATCCATCGTTCCCGTTCCATCCAAAATCTCCCCTATGGAGCTTGACTGCAATAGCAGCATATGCAGATATCATCAATACAAGCATATGCTAGTGATCGGGTGCGCTGCAATCGGCTCGTGTGTGAACGATCGTCGACACGCTGTCTGGAGCCGGAGGAGTATATCCATGAAGCTGCTGGTAGTTGGGGCTGGATCGGTCGGGGGATATTTCGGGGGACGCCTTGCGCAGGCTGGCCGCGACGTAACGTTCCTGGTTCGGCCAGACCGCGCCCGACAGATCCGCGCGAACGGGCTCCAAATTATCAGCCCTTACGGCGACATCACCCTGTCTCCAAAGCTTGTCACGGCCGACACGCTGCGCGGGTCTTACGATGCCATCCTCCTCACGGTTAAGGGCTTCGCGCTGGATGCCGCGCTGGACGACATCCGACCGGCGATGGGACCGAGTACTGTGATCCTGCCGGTCCTAAACGGCATGCGTCACGTTGAACTGCTCAAGGCGAAGTTTGGTCCCTCCGCTGTTGGCGGCTGCATTTGCAAAGCGGCGACCATCCTTGAAGACGACGGCCGGATTGTGCAGCTCAGCAAGCTCCAAGATCTTGCTTACGGTGAGCTGGACGGGAAGCCCTCCGAACGAATGTTGGCTCTGGACAGGTTCATGAACGAGGCAGGGTTCAACGCTCGGCTCTCCCCGGTCATCGCTCGCGAAATGTGGGAGAAGTGGATTCTCCTGGCGACGGTCGGTGGCATCACCTGCCTTATGCACGGCACAATCGGCGAGGTTGAAGCTGCGCCCGGCGGGCACGCCTTCATACTTCAGTTTCTAGCCGAGGTAACGTCGATCGTGGAACGCATCGGCCTGCAACCAAGTGACGAATACCTCCACCAAATTCGAGTACAGCTGACCCAAAAGGGTTCGCCCCAAACATCCTCAATGTACCGCGACCTCACGAGGGGACGGCGCATCGAGGTAGAGGAGATCATTGGCGACCTATTCAGGCGCGGCATCGAAGCCGGTCTCCAAACGCCTCTGCTTTCAGCCGCTTACACCAACCTGTCGGTCTATGCCTCGCGCGTTCCAAGCTCTTAGTTTGCAACCGATATGGCCAGCATCTTCAGATCGCCGACCGCTCATTATCACACGCTGAGGCAGCTCCGGCCGAGGCCAGGCGCGAGCCAGGTGATGCGGCGCCGGCTCTCGCTTCGAGGGTTTGATCGAGCGGCGTCGGCTTCGCGGGAGTTGGCGCATGATTAGCACCGCCTCCGCCTTGCCAGCCGACTCGCCTCCTTCGGCCGCCCGGCGGATTTTGGCCCTCGCGGGCCCGACCGCCATCAGCGCCCTTCTGCAAGCTGCCGGCCAGATCGCGGAGACCTTGCTCACCGCCCGACAGGGGACGGCAGCGCTAGCGGGCTGGTCGGTTGTCCTGCCCTTCTCGCTCGCGATCCAGCAGATGTCGGCCGGCGCAATGGGCGGCGGCGTCGCGGCTGCCATCTCGAGGGCTCTGGGAGCGGCGCGTCGCGACGAGGCGAACGTCCTCGTCGCGCATGCGCTCCTGATCGCGCTCGCCTTCGGACTGTTCTTTTGCGTGCTACTGGCGGGCTTTCCTCGGGCGGTGCTCTCGGCCATCGGCGGGCCGGTCACGGCCGAGGCCGGTACGCCTTATGCGGCTGTCCTGTTCGGCTTCGGCGCGGTGCCGATCTGGCTCGCCAACACCTTGGCCTCGGTGCTGCGGGGCGGCGGCCGGCACGACCTCGCGGCCCGTGTGCTGCTCGTAACCTGGACCGCCTATCCGCCACTGGCCTGGTTGCTTGCCGAGCCGCTCGGCTTCGGTCTCGTCGGGATCGGCGCCGCGATGGCCTTGGTCTTTTGCGGCGCGGCGCTCGTCATGGGCTGGGTAGTGGCGCGCGGCGCGGCGGGCTTTGTGCCGACACTTCGGGTCCGCATATCGGGCGCCATGTTCCACCGCATACTCTCGGTTGGCCTCTTGGCCTCGGGTCTCGCCATCGTTGCGAACCTGACCACGATCCTGGTGACGGCGAGGATTGCCCATCACGGCGCGGCGGCGGTCGCGGCCTATGGGATCGCGGCACGGTTCGAGTTCCTGATGATCCCGATCGCCTTCGGGGTCGGCTCAGCCCTGACAGCACTCGTTGGCCGCAATGTCGGGGCCGGTGACTGGGCGGCGGCACGCCGCATCGCCTGGACCGGAGGAATGATGGCGTTCGCCGTCACCGGGGGCCTGGGGCTCGCGGTCGCAATCCTGCCCGCGGGCTTCGCGGCCTTCTTCAGCAGCGATCCCAGAGTGGTCGCGCTCGCCACGCAGGCACTGTCTTACACAGGTCTCGCCTTCGGCGGGTTCGGACTCGGCATGGCGCTCTACTTCGCCTCGCAGGGCGCGGGCCGCATGGGTTGGCCGGTCGCGGCCGGCGTCGCTCGCATCGCAATCGCGGTCGGGGGCGGTTGGCTCCTCGGCGATGTGATGGGGCTGGGGCTGGACGGCCAGTTCCTGGCGGTCGCGCTCGGCATCACGGCTTATGGGCTCGTGACGGCGGCCGGAGTGCGTCCGGCGGTGTGGAGCCCGCGTTGAAGCTCACGCGACGCTGGTTTGGGGTTCGCTTCAACCGACAAAGGTCGAGAGCCGCAGCTATGTTTTCGCGAAAGTAAGGCGAGAACCACGGAGCTTCGCAAGAGCAAACCTTAGGGCTGGTTGCCCGACGCTGTGCAGGTAACGTTTCCTGATGTGGCCTCTCGATTTGCTGACGAGGTTCACCGTCCCCGTCCCGAGGGGCAGAGGGCTTGAAGCAGACTTGGTGTGCGCTCTTGGCGGATGCCGATTCCTAGAAGATCGCGTAAAGGCCGGTCGCTAAGCCACAGATGCCAGTCCGCGTGATCCGTTTTGGGTATGCCCTTCCTGAACCACCCTTTCCCTGGTTCAAAAAGCCCGCTTTTCCGATCCATAGCGAACCGCTGCTTGGCAGACCATCAAGATGAACCGGCCAGCACGGTAAGGCGGGTGCGCGGCCTGCGGTGCGCCGGAGCAATTTTTTGGCGATCATATACTTGACGAACTAATCAGGTCAGCGAGTGCCCCTGTGCCACTGGGCACAGGCTTCCGCCCGTTCCTTCTTGTCCCAGACGTAGGTGTCGTGTAACGGATCATCACATCTGTCGACGTGCTGGTTCATCTCCCCAAGTGCTTGGTCAACGGCCCGAACGAGAAAAATCAACCCGATAAAGCAGGCTGCAGCCACTGCAATCAGCAGCCACCTTGCAGTTACCCGTACTGCTGGATTTCGAGGCAAGGCGCTCATCCTCTTCACGCAGTATGGAGATTGTCGTCTACATTAGCGCGTCGACTGGGTGTGGTTCGCAAAGGATATCGTCGCCTTCCTAAAGGAGATGGGAACATCAGGATCGGTCATGATTCTCTATCGCGGCCAGGACTGGAGAGGGTGTCGCATGCATGCGTTCGAGCACCCCAATGCAGCGGATCTGAGTGGGTTGCGGACGGGATCCATCATAGACCTTCTGTGTCATGGAACGAAGGTTGCCCGAATCTCCGTCTCCAAAGTATCCGTGACAGCCACCATGTTGCTACCGACAACTGATCGCGCCATCATGACCGAATAGGTCGAGGGAATATCCAGGGAATGTTCGACAACGACAACGTCATTGCGCCGAGGAAATCTTTGAACGCTACGTTCAAGCATCACACCGACACCTGCACCACTAGCGACTAATTCAAATTGCAGCTGCTGGTCATAGACCTCGGCCGCTACCCGAAACGGCGGCCCCAATCTGTCCAGCTCGCATCGAAGCAACTCTCTTATGACGCAGCCTTCTGGGTTGATAACCCACGGTA
>JAESFH010000356.1_pt1 | contig 12087 bp, 11 predicted proteins | sample 9269381 | NCBI WGS metagenome assembly JAESFH01 (sample SAMN14504062, study PRJNA617094) | algae metagenome | isolation source: Aphanothece sp. CMT-3BRIN-NPC111 and co-occurring heterotrophs from well... | place: USA: Clark Mountains Wilderness, California | collected 2010-04-18
TTGAACGAGCCTATCAGCGCCTCGGGGATCTGCTCGTCCGCCGTGAGCTCAAGCCGGGTCGGTTCCCTACAACCTGGGATGTGCGGGGCTGTCTGGGTTCAGCCGTGCTCCTGTCCACGGGGCGGCAAGCCGATGAGCTGACGGCACCCTCATCCTCATCTGGTCCAGGCAAATGACTGCGTGCAGGCCACCCGCAAGGCTCCGATCAGGGGAGGGGACTCCCTCGAGGTTGAGAAGGCTATCGCGGCTGTGGACGATGCTGCGCTCGTGCCGACCGGGAGGAGGGTCCGCGTCTGGCTGGCTTAGAGGGCATTTCCAGTCTTCATCACCTTGTGATACATTTGAAGTGGGAGATCAAAGCGCCCGTATACTTCAGGAGCCACCGCAGACAGCACAGGAGGATACGATGGCAGAGGCGAGCTGGCGTCTCGAAGGCGAGTGGATCAAGAATTGCACTTGTGCCTTTGGCTGCCCTTGTGACTTCAATGCCAAACCAACCAATGGTTACTGCAAGGGTCTCCTGGGGATGCGCATCACGAAGGGGCATTTCGAGCAGACCAAGCTCGATGGCCTTACCTTCATCGTCACCGTTGACTTCCCGGGCCCGCTGCACGAGGGAAACGGCCAAGCGCAACCCATTATCGATGAGCGGGCGAGCGCGGGACAGCGCGAAGCACTCTTCAACATCATGTCCGGCAAGCATTCGGCTGAAGGAACGCTATTCCACATCTTCAGCCTCATTGTCACACGGATGCACGATCCGATCTTCGCACCGGTTGAGTTCCAGTTCGACAAGGACAGCAGAACGGCTCGTCTGTCCTTCTCCGGTGCTCTGGAGACACAGGTACAGCCCATCAAGAACCCGGTGACTGGCGCGGCCCACCGCGTCCGGGTGGTGATGCCGGAGGGCTTCGAGCACATCGAGGGTGAGATTGCCTCGGCTGACATCAGCAGCACCGGAGCGATCCGGTTCGAGACGAAGGGGACACACAGTACCCTGGCGCACGTAGTCCAGACACCGCAGGGTGTCGTGGCATAAACTGGAGCCTTAAGGCCGGCTCGGTGTGCTGACCCATCCTGAAGCAGGGGCCTGCTCTGCGAGGGCTGAGATGACAGCAATGTCTATCGAGAGACTCATCCAGCGCGACCGGGTTTTCCTCTTGGGCGGATTGGCCGCCGCCGTCGCTTTGTCGTGGCTCTACCTCCTGCACGGCGCAGGCATGGAGACGGAGACGATGGGCGACATGGTCATGCCCTCGCCCGTCCTGCCGTGGTCCCCCGCTTATGTGGCTCTCATGCTCGCGATGTGGGCCATCATGATGGTGGCGATGATGCTGCCAAGTGCCGCGCCCATGTTCCTTCTCTACGCGAGTCTCGCTCGTCGGCGAGAGGGATCGCAGCCGCGCGCCAGCATGTGGGCGTTCGTCCTCGGCTATGGAGTGGTGTGGTCGGGTTTTAGCCTTGCTGCAGTAGGATTGCAGTGGGCCCTTGATGCGGCGTCCCTGTTCTCTCCCATGATGCAGATGACAAGCGTGGCTCTGGCTGGTGTCGTACTGATAGGAGCTGGTTTGTACCAGTGGACCCCGCTCAAGCAAGCCTGCCTGCGGCAGTGCCGTTCACCCCTCGACTTCGTCCTGACGCACTGGCGCCCTGGAGTGTGGGGCGCGTTCAGGATGGGGGGGCGGCACGGCGCCTATTGTCTCGGGTGTTGCTGGGTCCTGATGCTGCTCCTGTTTGTCGGCGGGGTCATGAATGTGGCCTGGATCACCGGGATTGCAGCTGTTGTGCTCGTTGAGAAAATGGCACCAGCTGGCCACTGGATTAGCCGCGCGACCGGCGCTGCGCTCGTGATTTGGGGCGCTGCAGCTCTTTGGCCTGTCATTTTAGGGCTTCACTGAACGTTTGCGGCACAGAGGCACGGCACCGCCCAATCTCCTGCTGCGTGGGCAGGCCATGGCTCGTCATCGAACGGATTAGGAATAGTAGGTCGCTATTGCTCATCGGCTGTTCCTTTAGTTGCAAGTCTCTAAAGTTTTTAGCCTTCCCGGTAAGAGCCTAGTTCCAAGCTGAGCGATGCGCCATCAGGTCACGCATCTATAGAGGTCCCTTTTTTCTGCCCTGCCACAGGATGCTACAGGCGTGGGATGAGCAAACCGCCGTCGGCGTTGATCACCGTCCCCGTCGCATAGGCGAAGTGGTGGCCGGCCAAGCCCGCGACGCAGCGCGCGACGTCTTCGCCCTCGCCCCAGCGCCCAGCCGGAATCAACCCATCAGCGATGCGGGCGTCGTATTTCGCTGAAACCTTGGCCGTCATCTCCGTCCGGATCACGCCCGGCCGGACCTCGAAGACCGAGATGCCTTCCGGAGCCAGTCGCACCGCAAGTGCCTTCGTCCACATCGAAAGGCCGATCTTCGAGACGCAGTACTGCGCACGGTCGATCGAAACGAGCTCAGCACTGGCAGAAGTGATAAAGATCATGACCGGATTCCCCTGGCCACGTCTGCGAAGCATTGCCTTCGCCACGTTCTGGCTCAGGAACACGGCGCCGCGGAGATTGACCCCCATGACCAGATCGTAGGAATCGGGCGTGATCTCCAGCATGTCACCGCGCACCGGCGCGCCAATGCCGGCGTTGGATACGAAGACGTCGAGCTGGCCGAACTCCTGCAGCACATCCGCCACAAGATCGGCATGGCTGTCGATGGCGCTGACGTCGTGGCGGAAGAAGCGGGTACGCGCTCCTGCGGCGGTGAAAACCTCGAGCGCCTCCGCGGTCGCATCGTCCTCGGCGATGTCGGTGAAGGCGATATCATGGCCGGCCTCAGCGAGGGCGAGCCCGATGGCGCGACCGATGCCGCGTCGCGCGCCGGTGATCAGGGCGAGGGGACGGCGCATGTCATTCTCCCCGGTAGCTTGGCGGGCGCTTGGCTTGGAAAGCGGCCACGCCCTCTTTTACATCGTCGGTATAGGAGATCAGCGAGCTCGCGAGCGTCTCAAGGATCGCGGCGCGATCCTCGTCCTCGGCCGCATTGATCAGTTGCTTGACGACAATGTTCGCCACCGGTCCGCGCGCGCGGACGCGCTCGGCCACCGCCATCGCGGCGGTCATCGCACCTCCCTTCTCGACGACCTGATCGACAATGCCGAGCGTCAGCGCCGTCTCCGCGCTGACGATCTCGCCGGTCAGTGCCAGCCGTCTGGCGACTCGACCGCCCAACCGCTTGACCAGACGCTGCGTGCCGGACCAGCCGGGGATCATGCCGAGCCCGCTCTCTGGAAGTCCGATCTTGGCCTGCACCTCGCAGATTCGGACGTCCGCGGTCACCGCCAGTTCGAGCCCGCCGCCCAGAGCGTGGCCATTGAGCGCTGCGATCACGGGCGGCTTCATTCTCGCGAGCTTGTCGAAAACGCGGTGGCCGGAGCGCACCCAGCCCTGCCCCATTTCGAGCGGGGACAGCCCGCCCCAGGCCACGATATCGCCGCCCGCGCAAAAGGCCTTCCCCTCTCCGGTCAGGATGACGGCGCGCACCGAGCGATCGGCATCGATTGCCTCCGCGTGCCGCCCGAGCAGGGCGACCATCCCGTCGTCCAGGGCGTTGAGCTTATCGGGGCGCGCGAGCGTGATCACGGCGACCCCATCGCTGATATCGAGGCGGACTGGAGCGCTCACGCTGCCCTCCTGGGTACGGCCAGCCCAAGCAGATCCTCATTGAACAGAGCGGCCTCCAGCACCTTTGGCGGCTGTGGAACCAGCAGCGGGAATTCGGATTGGGCGAGAATGTCGCGCTCCAGGTCTATGCCGGGCGCGATCTCGGTAACGACGATGCCATCCGCGGTCAGCTTCATCACGCAGCGCTCTGTGATGTAGGTGACGTCCTGGCCCTGGGCCACGGCGCGGGGGCCGGAGAACGAGATGTGCTCGACGGCCTCGACGAGTTTTCTGACCTTTCCTTCTTTCTCTATCACGAGTTTGCCGTCGATTATCCCGAGCTTCGCGCCAGCGCTGAAATAACCGGAGAAGACAATGCGTTTCGCCCGTGCGGTGATGTCGATGAAGCCACCCGCGCCGGCCGTAACATGCGGCCTGACGCCGAGCTTCGAGACGTTGACAGAGCCCTGCCGGTCGATCTGCAGGAACGAGAGTAGCGACAGATCGAAACCTGCCCCCTGGAAATATGTGAACTGGTAGGGCGAGGGCACGATGGCTTCCGCATTGGACGCACAGCCGAACTGGAAGTCGAGCAGCGGAACGCCGCCAACGGCACCCTGCTCGATGACCCAGGTCACGGCGCCGTGCTGGCCCTCCTCGATGAGGATGCGGGGCACGTTCGCCGAGATGCCGAAGCCGATATTCACGGCGTCGCCATAGCGCAACTCCTGAGCCACCCGTCGCGCGATCACTTTTGCGACGTCAAAAGCGGGCGTCCCAAAGCTGGAGAGAGGGCGCGCGACTTCGCCCGAGATCGCAGGATCGTAGACGGTTTGCGTCGTCTGCATCTGATCCGGTGCGACCACGATGGCGTCGACGAGGATGCCCGGAACAAGGACCTGCTGGGCTTTGAGGCTGCCTGCGGCCGCGACACGCTTCACCTGTGCGATCACAATGCCGCCGTTGTTGCGCACGGCCAATGCCTGATCGAGCGGGCCGAGATAGCCGCCTTCATGTTCATAGGAGAGGTTGCCGCGTTCATCCGCGGTGGTGGCCCGGATGATCGCGACCTTCGGAATGATGCTACGGAAATAAAGCCAATCCTCGCCATCGAACTCGACTCGGCTGACGATCGGTTCGGAGGCAGCGAGGTCGTTCATAGCACACCCCTGGTTCTCGGGATCGACGAACGTGCCCATGCCGATCTTCGTCAGTACGCCAGGGCGCTTTGCCGCCGCCTCGCGGTGCATATCGAAGAGGATGCCGCTCGGGACGTTGTAGGCAGGGATTTCGTTATTGGTGACCATCGTCCAGATCGCCGGCGGCTCCGCGCTCGACGGGCCGGACGGATACGAGCCACCGAGGATACGAGCCAGCAGGCCCGGCCGGGCGAGGTGGTCGATTCCTTTGACACCCCACATATCGCCCGCGGCAATCGGGTGCAGGGTCGTAAGCGCTCTCGGGTGACCACTGGCTTCAAAGCGGCGCCCGATCGCCGCCAGCACGGCGTCCGGGCAGCCGAGGCCCGACGAGGAGGAAACGGTAACAATCGCTCCATCCGGAATAAGGGCGGCGGCTTCGTCGGCGGTGAGAATGCTGGGGAAGGTCATCGTGCTCTTGTGTGGCGGGAGGGGAGGAATTAGCCGGCTGCCGTCAGGGCCTCCTGATAGGAGCCGCAGGATTCGCGGATGACGAGATTGGCGGGGCCGATATGGCTGTCGGGCGGAGCATGTGCATCGGAGATATGTTGCAGCAGCATCGCGGCAGCGCGTTCGCCCAGCCCGACCGCATCAACGGCGATCGTTGTCAGTGCTGGCGAGACATGGCGTGCCTCGCTCGTGTCGTCGAAGCCGACGATGGCAATGTCGCGTCCGACCACCAGCCCACGCCTGGCGGCGGCCAACATGGCGCCGATCGCCACGACATCATTGTAGCAGACGACCGCCGTTGGCCGATCAGGCAGCGCCAGTACGGAGCCCATTGCGCCGAAGCCGCCGTCGCGGGTCGGCATGCTTTCGATATTGAGCCTAGGATCGACCTGGTAGCCAGCCTTCACGATGGCTTCGCTGAACCCCTGAAAGCGATCTCGTCGGACCACCATGGGGTGCATGCCGCCGAGATAGGCGATACGTTTGTGTCCAAGATTGAGAAGATGGCGCGTGACACGCGCGGCGCCGGCGACATTGTCGGGCGCCACAATGCTGGCGGCAAGGCCCGGCAAGCGGCGGATGGCCACCAGCAGAGCCGTGTCGAGCCTACTTAGCCGAGCAACGTCCTCCGGCTGCGTATCGAGTGCCGGACAGAGAATGATGCCTTCCGCTCCGTGCTCGCGCATCATGCGCATGACCTGTGTCTGCCGGACGACGCTCTCGGCTGTGTTCGCCATGAACGCCACGTAGCCGGCCATCTGCAGCACCGTTTCGACGCCGATAGCGAATTCGGCAAAGAACGGATTCGATAGATCGTTGAGCACGAGCCCGACGATCTTGGACCTCGTGTTCCGCAGGTTGGCGGCGCCGCGATTGTAAACGTAACCAAGCGCATCCATGGCCTGACGGATGCGCTCCCGGGTCTCCGGCTTGACGCTGCCACGGCCCGTCAGGACGAGCGAGACGGTCGACTTCGAGACGCCAGCCGCCTCGGCGATCTCGACGATCGTCACCTTGCCCCTGATCTTTGGCCTCTGCAGCATCGGATCGTCCCAAGCATCGGACGGTTTATGGAACGTTCCATATCATTTGGCGCGGGAGACTACAACACTTCGCCTATGCACTGGCTTCTGGGCCGACTATAAGGACTATGAATGCTGGCTGGAATGGAACGTTCCAATAGATGGGAGGGCACGATGGTGCAAATCACCCTGCCGGTGATCGATGGCAGAACCGAGCGCTATAGCTTGGCCCCGGCCTCACACTTTGCCCGGACGCACGCTCCGTCCAGCACACGCACAGTGTTCGCAGCAGCTCATGTCGTTGCCGACCCGCTCACACTGCACCAGCCTTGGGATAACCCGGCTCTGGATTGGGACGCGACACTTGCCTTTCGTCGTCATCTCTGGGGACTTGGCTTCAAGGTGGCCGAGGCAATGGACACATCCCAGCGCGGCATGGGTCTCGATTGGCGCACAGCTGCCGAGCTGATCGCGCGCGTACTCGCGGAGGCGAAGGCGACGCCCGGGGCCGACCTTGCCTGCGGGGCCGGAACCGACCAGCTCGACCCAGCCGCCGCCCGAACGCTGGACGATGTGATCCGCGCGTACGAGGAGCAGATTGCCTACGTCGAAAAGCATGGCGGCAGAATTATTCTGATGGCGAGCCGGGCGCTCTGCCGCGTTGCGAAGAACCCCGACGACTATCTTTCGGTTTACGACCGCCTGATTCGCCAATGCAGCGGCAGGGTGATCCTGCACTGGCTCGGCGAGATGTTCGATCCTGCCCTGGCTGGCTATTGGGGCAGCCACCAGTTCCGGCCCGCCATGGAGACGGTGCTGACCCTGATCCGCCAGCGCGCTGCAAAGATCGACGGGATCAAGATCTCGCTGCTTGATGCAGGCAAGGAGATCGAGATGCGCCGGCAGCTGCCGGATGGCGTCGTCATGTATTCGGGTGACGATTTCAACTATGCCGAGCTGATCGCAGGCGACGAGGAGGGATATTCACACGGTCTGCTTGGCATCTTCGACCCGATCGCGCCGGCCGCGGCCGCTGCATTTGAGCTGCTGGATGCCGGGAACCGCCAGGGATTCTTCGAGATCCTGGATCCCACAGTCGTGTTGTCTCGCAGGCTCTTCGAGGCGCCGACCCAGTATTACAAGAGCGGTGTGGTCTTTCTGGCCTGGCTCAATGGGTTCCAGAGTCACTTCCGGATGATCGGAGGCGCGGAATCGGCGCGCGGCATTCTGTATTATGCCGATCTCTTCCGGCTTGCTGACAAAGCCCGCCTTTTCACCGATCCCGAGCGCGCGGTCCGACGCATGGGCCATCTCTGTGCGCTCAACGGCATCGACTGAGTCCACCGAAAGGTTAGGCCATGCACGCTCCGCGCCAAGAGGCCGCGACATACGAACAGATCCGCCAGACCGCCCGTCGCTTTGCCGATGATGTCGTGCGGCCCGCCGCGGCTGAACTCGACCGCAATGAAGCTTTCCCGGCCGAAATCTACCGGCAGATGGGTGAACTCGGCCTGTTCGGTATCACCGTAGGGGCCGATTTTGGAGGTGCTGCGCTCGATTGTTATGCCTATGCCATCGTTATGGAAGAGCTGGCGCGCGGCTATGCTTCCGTGGCCGATCAGTGTGGTCTGGTCGAGCTGATCGGTACCTTGCTGACCCGCCACGGCACGCCTGAGCAATGCGCACGCTACTTGCCGGACATCCTGGCTGCGAGGACCCGGGTCGCCTACTGCCTCACTGAAGCCGAGGCAGGCTCCGACCTCTCCAATGTTCGAACGACGGCGCACGAGACGGCGGACGGCTATGTCATCAACGGGGGCAAGTTATGGATACACAATGCGCCCGTGGCCGACCTTGGGTTCGTGTTAGCTTCGACCGATCCGGGGGCTGGCCACCGCGGCATGAGCATTTTCATCGTTGATCTTCACGCGCCCGGAGTTTCGCGCGGGCCGAAGGAGCACAAGATGGGCCAGCGCGCGAGCCAGGTCGGAGCGGTGAATTTCGATGACGTATCGGTGCCGCGAGATGCTCTGCTCGGCCAGAAGGGCCGCGGCTTCCACGTGATGATGAACTTGCTGGAGAAAGGTCGGATCGGTATCGGCTCGCTCGCCGTCGGTATTGCGCAGGCCGGGCTTGACGCTGCGCTGGCCTATGCCCGCGAGCGGCGACAGTTCGGCAAGCCGATCTGGGAAAACCAAGGCCTGCAGTGGATGCTCGCCGACATGGCCAAGGATATCGCAGCGGCGCGCGCGCTGGTCGAGCATGCGGCGCTGCTGATGGATAACGGCGCTTCTGCAACCATGGCCTCGTCGATCGCTAAGTGCTTCGCCAGCGACATGGCCGTGGCGCAGACCGCAAATGCCGTTCAGATCTTCGGCGGCTCCGGCTACATCCTCGGATTCGAGGTGGAGCGGCTCTACCGCGATGCCAAGATCACTCAGATCTATGAGGGTACAAATCAAATTCAGCGCACGATCATAGCGAAGGAGCTGATCAAGAACGGTGCATAGGATTCCGGCCGCCGCGAAGCTCGCGACCCCAGTCGGCCGTTCAGCGGGTCCCTTCGTACCGGACCGGCTCGGCGTGCCAGCCGCTTCGACGCTTGTCCCAATAGGCGACCCGCAAACGCTCAGTGATCGGGCCGGGCCGATCGTTTCCAAGGATGCGCTCGTCCAAGCGCGAAACAGGAATGATGCCTCCTGCGGTGCTGGTCACGAAGATCTCGTCGGCCTGGCGAAATTCCTCTGCCGGTATGCTGCGTACCTGGCACGGAAATCCCAATTCCGCACACAGGTCGATGGCCGACTGCCGGCTGATCCCCTGCAGCACATTCCGGTCAGGTGTGACCACCACGCCTTCCGACACCATGAAGACGTTGTAGCCCGGGCCTTCGGTGACGTTGCCTTCGAGGTCGAGAAGGATCGGGTTGTCGGCCCCTCTTTCCTCGGCCTCGAACAGGGCGGCCGTCATATCGCCCCAATGGAAATTCTTGATGCGCGCATCGAGGCAGGCGTCGGGAATCCTCGGCGTCGAAGCGATGATCATATGCGCACCCCGCGCGATCACGTCGGGCTTCATCTGCCACACATAGGGGATGGCAAAGCCGGCGAGATAGCTGCGCGCGTTCACAGGATGATATCTTTGGTCGGGTGTCGGGCGACCGCGTATGCAATCAATCGCGACGTATGCTTCTCGCAACCCGGACAGCCGAACCAGCTTGTGCAGGATCGCGCGGATTTCCTCGTCGCTCTCGCGCGGCGCGAAGCGCATGGCGTTCATGGAAGCCCGAAATCGCGACAGATGGTCATCGAGCCGGAAGAATTGGCCGTCCCAAACGCTGACGACATCATACGTCACGTCGGAGCGCCGATACCCCCAATCCGTGATCGGAAGCTTGGCTTCAGCCAGCGGCAAGAAGGCGCCGTCCAGATAGGCGGCACCCCTGGACCATGGGCTGTCGGCAGGGCTGTCGATCTCGGTTTGCATTGGTGTTACCTCGGTCAAGCGACAGGGCCTCCATGGATCTTGCCCGAAGGCTCGTCTCCACCGAAGACCTCGGTCATGGAGTCGAAGTCCCATTGCACGGGATCCAGGGGATACACAGGTCGCGCGTTCACAAACGGGAAATCGTGCGGACGAAAGGCCGTGAGCCCTGCGGTGTCCACGGTTATCGTCTGCGCAACCGGCGCGAACGAAAGCTTGTAATGGTTTGCGGACCGAGCGACGACGGCGTCCAGCTTCTTGAGAGGCAAACCCATGGCCGGATAGAACGCCGGATCGTGGACGTTAGGGGCCTTCTCGGTCACGACGACGCTCAAGTTGTCTGAGGTGAGCACAGCCGACCCACCGAAGTCCGCCTCGACGCCTGCCATATAGGGACCAACGTTCACAAAGCGCGCCGGTCCCAATCTTACGACCCTCCAACGTCGACGCAGAGGTTGCAGACTAGGCGACACGGACGCGCCGATTGAGAGTTCGATCTCAGCGCCAATGCCGGCTTTTTCGGCTTCGGACACGGCACCCGGATCGAAGACAGCGGTCGCGACCGATAAAGATGGGAACTGCTCAACCGCGACACGGGCGATCTCGACGGAATCGCCCGGTCCTGCGCCAAGCACTCTGTCCCCCTGATCACCCAGGACGGTTAAGCGGTTGGATTTCTCGGCGAGGGACAGCGCAGCCTCGACCGATGGCAGTTTCTCGACAAAATGATCTCTCGCGTTCCACAATTCGGACGCGAGCTCCCGCGCCGCGCGAAGAGCTGCTCCGGCTCCATCGTCGTATGCTAAAACCACCTGCCCGACATCGGGCACATCCAGGAACGGATGAACATTGAAAATTGAGAGATCCAAAATGCCGGGGTCGGAGCGCCATCGATCCGCATGCTTGCAGATCGACAGCATCGGCTCGGTCGAGGTTTCGTCGCTTCCTCGCGTGAGAAACGGAACCCTGGCCATCACGGATCTCGGTCGCAGGTCTTGCTCCAGGATCCGATGCAGCAGCTCGACTGCGCGCTCCCCTGTTTCGACCATGTCGGCATGCGGCTGCGTTCGATAGCCCGTCAGTATGGTCGCATTTCTCACCATGCGCGCCGTGACGTAGCCATGGAGATCCAATGCCACGCTGATCGGCATCGACGCGCCGAATGCAATGCGAAGACGTTCAAGTAATTCGCCCTCGGTGTCGACACTCTGCTCGGCGATGGTCGCCCCATGAAGCTCGAGGCAGATCCCGCCGATGTTTTCAGCATCCTTGAAGGTTAGGAACTCGGTCACGAACGCATCGAAGACCGCTTGTGAGACCGGTCCCCCGGGACGAGCCCGAGCACCGATGATCGGCACACATTCGTAGCCGAGCGCCTCCGCTTTTCGAACGATTCCGCTGAAAGCCATGTCGGAGCCGCGTGCGTACGCCAAGAGCGCTTCGCCCCTCATAACCTGAAAGTCATCGGCAACCGTCGCAATGGGATTGAACGAGTGACCTTCGTGCCAAATTTGGCCCACGAGGATGCGACGCTCAGCGGTCATAGCTTTCCCCTCTTCACCCGCCAGTCAAAGGGGTCGCGGATTCCGTGTCAATTGAATGCTCCATTGTTGATAATCCTATCCAGCGACGCTCTCCCTCGATCGCAAAGCACCATTTGTCGAAGCCGATCGTCGGAGGTCTAGGGCGCGGCAGCCGTCATAGTCTATGTTCCACCAGACTTTGTGAAACGGGGACTTCAGCCAGTGGGGCGGCAAAGTATGTTCCGCGAGCCCAGCCTACCTGGCCTAGTGGGCCCGTCGCTTCGTGTTCAAGCTGGTCTTGAGCGAGCCGGCAGGAGCAAACTGGGAGTTCGTGAAGGCTGCAATCTTTACGGACTCATCCGTGCGGGGACTGCGCCCGGTGCGGGCAGCGCACTCGGCGACCTTGAGTCGGCGGACGCTAGAAAGAGCGACCTCCTCACCGCTGCATGCGGCGGTGGTGATCATGTCGAGCACGCCTTCTCCGAATCACCGGGGAAGGTCTTCGTCAGATCCTGCTCCGCGGCGAGGCGCTCCACGAGATTCGGCTTCGTGGCCTCCGATGACGGCGGCAAGGACCTGTTCGTGCACCGCTCGGCTCTCGAGCGCTCCGGCGCGCGGGATCTCCCCGAGGGGATGCGGGTGCGGGTCAAGATCGTCGAGGGGCAGAAGGGTCCGGAAGTCGCCGAGATCGAGCCGGAGTAATGGCCTATTCCCTCGTCCGCCTCGCCCCCGGCAGCTACGACGTCCTGCGGGACGGCGT
>JAESFH010000357.1_pt1 | contig 11936 bp, 9 predicted proteins | sample 9269381 | NCBI WGS metagenome assembly JAESFH01 (sample SAMN14504062, study PRJNA617094) | algae metagenome | isolation source: Aphanothece sp. CMT-3BRIN-NPC111 and co-occurring heterotrophs from well... | place: USA: Clark Mountains Wilderness, California | collected 2010-04-18
CGGTTCGTAAACTACAAAGCTAAACGTGGTTGCCCTAGTAGCGGCGGGAGAATCTCCATTATCACCGTCCTGGTTATAGCTTTGCCAGATTTTATGAAGTTCCGCCTCAATTTCATTAATTGAGACATCTTTGGGGGACTGTAAAGAATAAATGGGAGCAGATTGTGCCGTCATAGGAGTTTTGAGTTTTAAGTTTTGAGTTTTAAGTTTTGAGTTTTGAGTTTTGAGTTTTGAATTAAAAAGAATAGTTGTCTTGAATATATTAGATTCTGAGTAGAAAGGGGTTTGCTCCCAATTCATAACTCATAATTTGCAACTACTCTTCTAACTCATAACTCATAACTCATAACTCATACCTATTTACAGTCTGCGCCAGCGACGACCATCTCGGTTAATTAGGAGTTCTGCTTCAGCTGGCTCCCAGGTTCCCGCTTCATACTGGGGAATGGATGCCGGATTTGTTTGCGACTCCCACGCTGAAAGTGCTGGTGTTACAACCCTCCAAGCTTCTTCCACTTCATCAGAACGAGTGAACAAGGTCTGGTCGCCCAGCATACAGTCAAGCAACAGGCGGTCATAGGCATCGGAGGTTGCCATACCAAACGAAGAACCGTAGCTAAAGTCCATATTTACCGTGCGACTGCGGAGATCCGGACCGGGCATCTTCGCTTCAAAGCGCAGGGAAATTCCCTCATTAGGCTGAATACGCATCGTCAGCACATTAGGGCTTGCCTGTTGGGCGGCAGATTGAAAGATCAACAAGGGGACTTCACGAAACTGAATCGCGATTTCCGATACCTTCTTCGGCAGCCGCTTGCCAGTTCGCAGATAGAAGGGGACCCCCTGCCAGCGCCAGTTATCAACCAGCAGCTTCATGGCAACATATGTTGGTGTTGTCGAGTTAGGGTCTACTCCCGGTTCTTCCCGGTAGCCAGGAACGGGCTTGCCTTTCATCCATCCAGCGGCATACTGACCCCTAATTGCTGAAACATCTAGGTTATGGATGTCTGCCAAATGGGTTGACTGGAGAACTTTGACCTTTTCTGTCCGCATACTATCGGCATCCAGGGAATTAGGAGGCTCCATCGCCGTCAGGCAGAACAGTTGCATCAGGTGGTTCTGCACCATGTCCCGTAAAGCACCAGAAGTCTCATAATAACCAGCTCGATCTTCTACGCCTACGGTTTCTGCTACTGTGATTTGAACGTGATCGACAAATTGGCGATTCCACAGCGGCTCAAAGATGGCGTTAGCGAAACGAAAAACTAATAAATTTTGAACTGTTTCTTTGCCGAGATAGTGGTCAATGCGGTAAATCTGCTGTTCTTTGCAGACTTGTTGTACCACTCGGTTGAGCTTCTGAGCGGAGTTAAGATCCCGTCCAAAGGGTTTTTCAATCACCAGACGGGTTTTTAGGGGATCGGTGAGCATTTCTGCTGAACCTAACTGACGAATGGCTTCTGAAAAGAATTTGGGGGCAACAGCCAGGTAGAACACCCGATTGCCTCGCGTTCCCCGTTTACCATCCAGTTCTCCCAGAAATGCCTTCAGCTTTTGGTAGCTTTCTGGGTTGTCAATGTCACCCGAGCAGTAGAACAAGCCTTGAGCAAAGTCTTGCCAAAGTTCTTCTGAACCTATGCCGTCAGAAAATTGCTCTATGCCTTCGCGCATCTGCTCTCGAAAGTGGTCATGGCTCCAGTCTCGACGCGCCACGCCGACAATGGTCATTTCCGCTGGCAGGCGGCGTTCCCGCTTGAGATGATAAATCGCTGGCACCAGCTTGCGTTGAGTCAGGTCTCCGGATGCCCCAAAGATGACCATAATCAATGGTTCCGGCGTCCTTTCCTGCCGTAACCCAACGCGCAAGGGATTTTCTAACAGTGTGGTCATAGCAATAGTTTTAAGTTTTGAGTGCTGAGTTTTGAGTTAAGAAAGCTTTGTGAGTTTTGAGTGCTGAGTTCTGAGTTAAAGCATATAAGAAGGTTTTGAGCTAAATCTTTTCTTTAATTCAAAACTCCCAACTTTTCTACTCTGGAATTCAAAACTCAAAACTCAAAACTCAAAACTTTTTTACTCTCTTATACTGTCGCTAGATGCTGAACTTTGCCTTCTAGTGAACTCATTAAAGATTGGAAGGGCTGAACAAATTTATCAATTCCTTCGACAAGGAGTTCATCCATCACCTCATCCAGATTGATGTCGATGTCCGGGTCTTTAAGACTTTCGATCAGGTTATGGGCTTCTTGAACTTTATCTTCGATGCGATTGGCGGGATCGCAGTGGTCAGCACAAGCTTCAATTGTTGCCGGGGGGAGCGTGTTAACTGTGTCTTGACCCACTAGCTCATCGACATACATAACATCGCTGTAGTCAGGGTTTTTAGTGCTAGTGCTAGCCCATAATAACCGTTGGACTTTTGCACCTTTTTGTGCTAAAGCTTGCCAGCGATCGCTCTGGATAATCTCCTTATACTTCTCGTAAGCAATTTTGGCATTGGCGATCGCGATCTTGCCTTTAACAGCCCTGAGCTTTGCTTCCTTTTCTAGACGGTCAACGCCTGCCTTAAGCTGTTCGTCAATGCGGGCGTCAATATTAATATCAATCCGGCTGAGGAAGAAACTCGCTACTGAGGCAATGTTGCTAATATCTTCACCCTTGGCAGCACGTGCTTCCAGACCCCGGATGTAAGACCAAGCTGTCTCCACATAGCTGTTAACGGAGAACAGCAGGGTGACGTTAACGTTGATGCCTTCACTGATTACCTGTTCCACAGCTGGTAAGCCCTTGGAAGTTCCAGGAATCTTAATCATCACGTTTTCCCGGCCAATCTCCGCAAAATAGCGTCGGGCTTCCTCAATTGTTTTTTCCGTATCATGAGCGATCGTCGGTGGGACTTCAATGCTGATGTAGCCGTCTAGTCCATTCGACTCTTCATATATGGGTCGGAAGATATCGCACGCATTGCGGATGTCTTCAAATACCAGTGATTCGTAAATTTCTTGCACTGATTTACCAGCTTGAATCCCAGCTTCAATATCAGCGTCGTATGTGGCGTTACCAACGATCGCCTTCTCGAAAATGCTGGGATTAGAAGTGATCCCACGCAGTCCCCGATCCTCAATCATCCGTTTGAGTTCGCCGGACTTGATCAGATCGCGGGTCAAATTATCCATCCAGATACTTTGACCATATTGTTTTTCAATTGTGAAAATGGGATTATTTCCTGTCGCTGTCATTGTTCTTACTCCTAATCAATTCCGATGTTTGAACGGTAGTCCGCAGGTTTGGGTAGGTAAAAATTTCCAACTTTCACAGGCGGGCGGGTTTATTAAGGATTTCCATTGTCCCAGCAATATTGTTAAACCCGCTTCTAGCAAAATTTATGACTCTGCCACTTAACTAGGAACGAGCCATCACAGTTTCGTCTAATGTCTTTGTTCCTTTCTGTATAAAAGACTCCACCATTGCTACGTCCTCAATGCTGCCGATGATTAAAGGCGCGCGACTATGGAGTTTTTCAGGCACCACATCCAAGATATTCTGGATACCTGTACTGGCTCTACCACCTGCTTGCTCCATCAAAAATGCTAAGGGAGCAGATTCATAGAGCAGCCGCAATTTGCCTTCTGGTTTCTTAACTGTACCTGGGTAGAGAAAGACACCTCCTTGAGAAAAAATTCGGTGAATATCTCCAACTAACGCCCCGCCATACCGTGCAGTGTAACCTTCCTGGCGATGGACGTAGCGGATGTAATTCCGGAGGGATTCATCCCACTGCCAAAAGTTACCCTCGTTAACGCTATAAATCGGACCGTGCTGTGGAACCTGGATATTTTCATTGGAAAGGATAAATTCACCGAGGCTGGGGTCGAGGGTAAAAGCATGAACGCCAGTGCCAATGGAATAGACCAGCACCGTACTAGGTCCATAGAGGACATATCCAGCCGCTACTTGTTTGCGTCCATCTTGCAATAAGTCCTCGGCTTCGCCATCTATATCATTTCCTTCTTGCTGGCGAATCGAGAAGATGGAACCAACATTCAAATTGATATCAACATTGGAAGAGCCATCAATGGGGTCATAAAGCAAGGTGTAGCGTCCAATGGGACAGTTTTCCGGGATGTAGTAGGGTTTTTCCATTTCCTCGGACGCCAAACGGCAGACTAAGCCACTCTGCTTGAATACCGAGATAAACACCTCATTGGCGTAGATATCCATCTTTTTGACGGATTCTCCCTGCACATTCACGTCGCCAGTAAATCCCAGGACGCCTTCCATTAACCCAGCACGGCTGAGGCGGCGAGCTATTAGCTTTGCTGCCAGACCAATGCGATTCATGATCGCACTGAGATCCTGCGCCTGTGACGAGAAACTGTGGAGTTGTTGCAGGACGTGACGAGATAGCGTTGTGCAGTCTCGATCCAGCGCTTGTTCCTGAACTTCATGCCGATCTAAGTCTGCCATTGTTTTCGTCCTCCATATCAATTATGGCGCTTGTTGAGAAGAGCAGATGTTCCTGAATCCCTGCCTGATTAAGGCGGGGATTCAGTTAGTAGTTAGTAGTTAGTAGTTAGTGGTTAGTGGGAGGACTGGCGTTATTTAATTTAGGCGAGGAAATAACAGTTGCGACCTACTAACTACTATCCACTAACTACTAACCCCTGACCGCCCTGATATTCATTTCCTTCTCTATCTTAGAAAGCCTTTTTTGATAAAGGGTCTAACTTTAGACGAACTACAGGAATAGAATCTTTAGATGAACTTCGTTGTTTCCAGAGGATGCATGATATGAAATCTAAGAGACAATAGCGGTTCAACTACGAAAGGCGATATGGGAGAAGACAAACGCATTGGAGTATTGACAAGTGGCGGTGATTGTGCTGGCTTGAACCCTGTAATTCGAGCAGTGGTACACCGTGCGATCGGCACCTATGGCTGGGAAGTGTTGGGGATCTGTCGATCCACTCTGGGATTGATGACCGATCCTCCTCAGGTGATGAAGCTGGAGATTGATAAGGTTGACCCGTTGCTAACGATGGGTGGGACTGTGTTGGGAACGACGAATAAAGGCGATCCCTTCGCTTTCCCGATGGGGGATGGAACTTTGCGCGATCGCTCTGAAGAAATTATCACAACTTACCATCAGCTGGGTTTAGATGCCCTGATTGGCATTGGGGGAGATGGTAGTTTGGCGATTCTGCGGAAACTTGCCCAGCAAGGCGGCATTAACTTAGTGGGCATCCCCAAAACTATTGATAATGATGTGGGTTGCACTGAGCGTTCCATCGGGTTTGATACGGCAGTTAACATTGCCACTGAAGCACTCGACCGCTTGCACTTCACAGCTGCCAGTCACAGTCGGGTCATGATCCTAGAAGTTATGGGTCGCGACGCTGGCCACATTGCCTTGAATGCTGGGATTGCTGGTGGAGCAGATGTGATCCTAATTCCTGAAATTTCCTACACCCTGGAGAATGTCTGTCGCAAAATCCGAGAGCGTCAAGCTCAGGGTAAGAACTTCTGTATCGTCATTGTCTCAGAGGCAGTTTGCACAGAAGGGGGTGAGATGATTAAGAATACGGATCGATTTGGGGAATGTCGATTAGGGGGAATTGGTCAGCACCTAGCGGAGGAAATTGCTTTCTCTAGTGGTGCAGAAACCAGAGTCACGGTTTTAGGACATATCCAACGAGGAGGAATCCCTTCATCGCTTGACCGATTAATTGCGGCGGCTTTTGGCGTCGAGGCAGTCGATCTAATTGCCGCAGGTAAGTATGACCAAGTTGTAACTTGGCAAAACCGACAAGTAGTGAGTGTTCCGATTGCTGAGGCAATTGGTCAATACCGAGCTGTAGACCCCCATGATACCTTGGTCAAAACTGCCAGAGGCTTGGGTATTTGCCTGGGAGATTAAGCTGATGTGTCTTGAAGTTGCAAAATCCGGATCGTCACGAAGATGCGTGGACGCTCCAGACACCCAGATGCAATTTAAATGACGAGCAGCTTAAAATCTCTTTTCTCTGTTGCTCATATCTCTCTTTCAGATACGGCATTCACGGAGGAAAGTTGGCGATAAAAAGTTGGCGAGCAGTGGCGATGGTTTTCTCCACTACTCGTCTTGTTGCTAATTCAATGAGAGCCTTTCAGGTCTAATATCTAGCTGACCTTGCGCCGCCGCCGCTCCGATCGTCTTCCTTGGGTCTGGCTTTATTTACCTTTAATTGACGCCCCATCCACTCAGCGCCATCCAATTCGGCGATCGCAGTATCTTCTTTGGCGTCATCGGCCATTTCAACAAAAGCAAACCCGCGCATTCGACCTGTTTCGCGGTCTGTGGGCAATACCACTCGCTTGACTGTGCCGTAGTCTTCAAAGACTGATTTTAAGTCGTCTTCAGTGGCTTGGTAGGATAGATTTCCAACGTAAATGGTCATGTGGCTCGATAAGGCTGAACGAGGAACTATAGTTCAGAGAAACAGACTTTAGTTAGACGTTGCGATAACGGGCATTGTCTTGTCTGGTTTACCAGTGGCGAATGCTTGTAGACCAGCAACCACTTTCTGCGGCTTTCCTAGCCTCAAACTCAACCAGTGATAAAACTGAACTTGTACTTATCGTCTTATGATACCCTAATCATCTGATTTTGAGGGGTTATCCAGTTGACACTCTGTGTTATAGAAGAATCTTATGGTCTTTTTATAAGTAGGTCGGCATAATTAAACATCTACAGTGGTAATCGGTCATTGACCATTTGTTATTCAAAAATTAAGCAAGAGGTCTGCTGGGAAACCAGCAGACCTGATTTTTTGACGTTACTCAGCTTAGTTCAGATTTAGTCAATGGAAATAGACTGAGGGCCAGTACTTCTGCCGTTGCCACTACCAGTAGTAGGGGACGAATAGGTGGTAGAACCTGCCTGCCCGTCCAGCCAGCTTTTGACTGGATCATCAGAGAGATTGAGCCGAAAAACACCAGAGAATAAGCCGCCCAAGAAAGGCATCGGTTGCTGGATGAGTTCTTTAAAAATTGGACTTAGTTCATCAAGGAACATGGAAAGTCTCCTAGTGCTGCCACTGTTGTTGATTCTTTTGGGATCGTAGCGTGTCTAAATACGGCTTTGCTTGAGCAGTATAGGTGCGATCACCGAAGACCTGCTGACATGGCGATACGTGCTATGCCCGACGGCAGGCTACAGCCAATGCACACGCAATCATGCGATCGCACTTTTTCTTCTCAGCCATCGGCTTCAAGCAAAGAAGGGCTAACCTCTTGCTCTGTTTCCAGGCTACCTATTGACCAAAACTATACGAGCCGGCAGTAATATCTATTTAAAGCTGTTAAAAAAATCCCCAAGCATTTGACTTGGGGATATCTGGTTACCAATTCAACTTACGAAAGCGTTTTTTGTTCGGGAAACATACACTTGTCTGAATCACAACCAGCAGGACCAGCTTCTGCTGAGTAACCTGCATCGTAATGACTCAGAGCTAGATTAAAATCATCTACTTTTCGACGGATTAGAACCTCTTTTACAAGCAGATTGTATTGCTCCTTAGAAATGGGTTCAAATGGAAGTCTCGGAAAAGATTGATGGTCTTCAAAACGAGCTAAGAGGGCAGCTGAAATGTAGCCTTCATCATTTTGAATAGCCTCATAGATTCGCCTGCCTAGAGTTTCAATATCCCCTACAGTGAATTCTATGGTTGCCGAGGTGTTGTGAGTAGTCCAGTAACGTTGCACTTGCAGGTAGAAATCCATCTGCGCTAGGGCAGAAAATTTGCTAATATCAATCTCCGAGGCTCCGGGGAGGTTTGCCCAAGGTACTTCCACAGGAATTTCAACAAGCCATTCCGCACAGCGCCGGTCGAATGGGTTATTGAGTAGATTGCCGTTTTCATCCTTATCTGACTGAGCTGGTACAATACTGTACCCATAGTCAATGCAAGCCAAGGCTACTGGATCGTTTTTGGCAAAGGTGATCCGACGGATGAAACGTTGTGCTTTTGGGGGATGCCAACCTGGGGAGGCATTAGTTAGTAAGGATTTTGTTCCCGCTGGCTGCAATGTAGTACATCTGTTCGGTCTTTTTAAATTGTGGCGATCGCAATATTCCCAAATTACCCGATGTACCATTTCTTTCCAACGGGTTAGATATTCCTGCTCTTGCTGTTTAAATTTGATTCCTGTTTTGGTTTCAGGTCGCCCTTCTTGCCACCAACGGAGCCAGTCTACACCAAAAGCAGAAACGAAGAAATCAAAAAGTCCTGTAAAAGAAACACCAACAATTGGGTCTAACTCCCGCGACTTTTGATAGCGTTCTTCAAGAAACTTGTGGTGGAGCAGAGCCGCGACTGATAGCGCTCCAGCCGTGAATGCTTCCTCTTGTTCTTTGTAGTTATGTGGGTCAATTTGATTCAGATGAATTTCTGAGAGGTTGCAGTGTCCATCTGACATCAAAATTTCACCACATGGATTTAAGCCGTAGCGTGCTAGACGGTGCTCTAGCTCTTCATCTGGTAAATCCGGGAAATGCTGTTGAAGCCACTCTTTGGCAGTACCTCTTTGGTAAGCTTCAAGGAAATCTTTCTTCTGTGCAGGTGTGTGGAGAATATCAATATTAGTACGGGCAACAGCCTCACCAGCCCACATAATGGCACCCTCACCACTGTAGTACTGCTTTTGTACTGCCTCAATACACTCTTTTTCAGTCGGTTTATGATGAAAAACGAGCGTATGATTCGCCATGCGAAGGGCATCCCGTTCGGGATCGATGCGCCAGTTTCCCTCAGCATCCTGTTGCCAGAGGTTGGCTTTAGCATTAGCAAATAGTTCGTCGCTACTAGCACCTTGCCGCATCCCTGCTGAGCGGCGCACGTTGCCAGCAACGACTACTACCGCTGCCTCATCAATTAATAGACAGCACTCAACGGAGTTCAGCTGCCGTCCTATAGCCTTGTTAAGGGTAGATGAGCAACGCTCATAGAGTCCTGGCAATTTAACTGGGTTAGCAACGCCACCAAAGCCTTCGAGGAGTTCTCCCACAGCACGAACATCACTGAGGTCAATTGATACCTGAACTTCCCCTGGAAACTGCTCATCGCTGGATAGTTCCAAAATAGTTTGATAAGACTTAACCCAACCTTTGCGACTGTCTCCTACCCGAATGTAGACGTTACTGCCTTCTACTTTTACTTCCGTCTCTTCACGGCGCTCCTCAACTGGGGTCGAGCCAATCTCACCCTCCACAGCCACAATCAGGTGATTGCGAATAGGCGGCAGTTGGTTTATATATTTCGGTTCGAGAACTGCTCCCGTGCCACAGCCCATCATCGCTAGATTCATCATCAGGCCAAAGGCACGCCAGTCAGTAACATTGGTTGACGTGCAGTTATACCCTCCTGAGAAGTTCTCTGGCTTCTCCAGCCACGGTGTACCACCTACCCATAGCCAACGACCAGAGGGAAAGGCTTTGATCTGGCGCTGCATCCGGTCTATCAGGGCCGCCTCTTCCGGGGTGAGCTTGCCTACCTTAATCAACCCCCCGATTGTGCGATCGCACACCTGAGACCAAGTCTCACGACCGCCTTTAGTACGACGACTGTAAGTTCTAAAGAATACAGGATAAGCAGCAGGGGCTGTTTCAGGGAACTGACTAGTGTGGCGTACCCGCTCAAGCTCTCGAACCATAAATTAATCCTTATTATTTTTAGGAAGTGATCCTATAGATCAAGTACTATACGTCATCACAGATATGGGGTCAAAGGTTGCAAAATTATAGAATTTGCGCTATTTATAGGGGTTGAGTTGCTACAGGTCGGACCTAATACGCTGGCTTTGGCGGTTTCAAGCCTTGAGCAAAATTCCATGAAATGGGATGCGAGGCTTTGCGCTCGTCAAAATTTCCCACTAGGCTACCAAAGGTACCTAATACTTAAGTTGCGCTCAAAAAATATTAAATGCGTGATGAGGTGGGACAAGAGGACGAGGATAATATTCTATTTACTAATCTATGAATACAACTCGTTATAAAAAACTAAACTTAGTATGCCGACAGCGAGCTTGGTCTATCCAAGCAGCCCATTGAGGTTTATATTTTCCAGCAAAAGTCAATAGTATTTTTGTCTTTTTATATCAAGGTTGGTAAGCATCGGTTGTGTAGGGATAGCGAGCGATTGCTTGCATATCTGACCCTTGTCCCCGTCCTGTTTAGGCTATCGATGCAACTGGAAACGATATTAGATGCCAGCGCCATCCAAGAATTGTTGAATTACCCCATCTTTGATACGGCAACTGGGAGCAGCATTGCTTGGAACTTTGCATGAATCAAGGTCTGGAGACGCTGAGTCCAGCGAATTAGTATTCAAAGACGATGGACTTTGTAACTTTTGCACCTGCGCCTCTAGTGACTCAATGCGGTCTACAAGCAGGCGAATCACTGCTGCTTCTGAGTCAGGTAGACTTCCATGTTCCAACGGATTAACCCTGACGCCAGAACGATAGACAATTCGACCTGGAACACCCACTACTGTGCAATCAGAAGGGACATCTCGTAAGACAACTGAGCCAGCTCCAATACGCACATTATTGCCTATTTCGATATTGCCCAGAACTTTGGAACCAGCACCAACTACCACATTTTCTCCCAAGGTAGGATGACGTTTGCCACATTCTTTGCCAGTACCGCCAAGAGTGACGCCCTGGTAGATAAGAGCAGAATCTCCCACAATGGCAGTTTCCCCAATCACGACGCCCATCCCGTGGTCAATGAAAACAGCCCGTCCAATAGTGGCCCCAGGGTGAATTTCAATGCCAGTCAAAAAGCGAGCTATATGGGAAATCAACCGGGGTATGAAGGGAACTCCCAGTAAGTGCAGCCAGCGAGCAAAGCGATGGAACACCAGCGCTTGCAACCCTGGATAGCAAAACAACACTTCCAGCCAGTTGCGGGCAGCTGGGTCACGCTCAAAGATGATACGGAAGTCAGCTAGAAGCGTAGATAGCACGAGTAGTTACCGATTATAGGGAAACAAACCATTGACTATCTTAACTTTCCTGGCGCTGAAACGCGGAGGTTTAATGCAATGATTTTCGATTCAATTTTAATCCTACTCCCGGACAGAAAGCGTGTAATCCCAGGTTTGACCAGGTTCAAAGGAACCCACCCAGATGCTATAAGTACCAGCTTTCCAGTTTGAGTCTCCGATACTGGCATCTTTGTTGTTACCCGTATCGTCGCCACAGCGAATGGTGCCATCAGGACTCTTAATTACCAAAGTCGTATCTTTGCCCCCAGTGTCTACTTTTAATGTCAACCTGCGGAAGTCTTTCTCCAAGACCATGACGTGATCCGGCTTAGGGTCACTAAAACCGATACAGGGGTTCTTGTTGCGATCGCGGTTAGCAACCGACGACAAGGAATAAGAGCCGCTAATATAACCATTACCAATCCCTGCTGCTCTTTGAAAACCGGGTGATAATGTCAGCTTTCCAAAATTTGCCGTCTCTGCTAAAACTGGTGTAGCGATCAGGGCTGTTATCAAAGTTAAGATTCCGACACCTCTGAAACGCAACATGGCAATACCCTCCTGACATAACTGGAAGTCTATTTTTTAACTCCAGCTGATTACTGAGGAAAAATGACTCTATTTATTATTGTAAGAAGCTAGAGAAATTTATTCGAGCAGGAGGGACAGTTTGCTTTTTGCCACACAACCCAATTTTGACTTACCCCCTGAAAACCTCAAACCTCGATTCCCCCTAGCCCCCGTTAAAAAGGGGGGAACTTTTAAAGCCCCTTTTTAACTCTTTTGGCGAGAGCTTCTGCGTAAGCCCTACCAATCAAATTTCCTCTAGCGTTATCAGTGAGGACGTTTTATGCCCCTAGCAATTTTAATGATTCTCTTGTTGATCAGCAGCTGGCTGTTTTCGCAAGTTCT
>JAESFH010000358.1_pt1 | contig 11857 bp, 8 predicted proteins | sample 9269381 | NCBI WGS metagenome assembly JAESFH01 (sample SAMN14504062, study PRJNA617094) | algae metagenome | isolation source: Aphanothece sp. CMT-3BRIN-NPC111 and co-occurring heterotrophs from well... | place: USA: Clark Mountains Wilderness, California | collected 2010-04-18
AATTCGGTCTGGGTTAAACGTGTCGTAAATAGCTGAACCTTCGCGCAAGAATTCTGGATTACTAACCACATCAAACTCAGCAGCAATTTCTGCGATCGCCTCATCGGTGGCAATGCCACCTGCTCCCACCAGAGACTTCTGGCGCTCAGCAACGCCATCGAGGACAATCATCCGCACCCAGTCCCCCGATCCAATCGGTACTGTGGATTTATTGACGATCACCTTGTAACCGTGGTTGAGATGCTCACCTATTCCACGGGCAACAGCCTCGACGTAGCGCGTATCACTTTCACCATTTGGTAAAGGAGGAGTACCTACAGCGATGAACAATATCTCTCCATGAGCCACCCCACCTCCCAAATCTGTGGTGAACTCAAGATTTCCAGCGTTACTGGCAGACTGCATAATCTCTGACAGCCCTGGCTCATAAATGGGCGACTGTCCAGCTTTCATTAATTTGACTTTTTCTTCATTGTTATCCACGCAGATAACGTGATGACCGATATGAGCGAGACAAGCGCCAGTAACTAAGCCAACGTAACCAGTACCAATGACACAAACACGCATGAGGTTAAATCCTTACAGATAGGGTTTAGGGGTTAGATAACTTCCATTTTTGTGATTATGAATGCGATTCTCCTAGTAAATTGCAGGAGAAGCCTGCATCAGTTCAAACTTACGGCTTCCAACTCTGAAATTTAGGGTGTATCAACCTACAGCAAATTGGCTGCCGCTCTGCACGCTTGCCGCCCCGAAGCGCTTACGAAAATCTTCTATTGTTAGTTTTAATCCCTCTTCTAGAGGAATGGTGGGCTGCCAACTCAACCAAGATTTAGCGCGGGTTATATCCGGTTGCCGCTGCCGGGGGTCGTCTTGGGGCAGAGGCTTAAATATAATTTCTGCGTCTGGATTCACCATGTGTTGAATTTTCTGTGCCAGTTCTAAAATAGTATATTCATCGGGATTACCTAAATTAACTGGCCCAACGTGATCGCCATTCATTAACCGCATCAGCCCTTCTACTAGGTCAGAAACATAGCAGAAACTGCGAGTTTGTGAACCATCACCATACACAGTTAAAGGTATTCCGCGCAGCGCTTGCACTACAAAATTGCTCACAACGCGACCATCATTTTCCAACATCCGTGAGCCATAGGTGTTAAAAATGCGGGCGACTCTAATTTCTAAACAATGTTCTCTATGGTAGTCAAATGATAATGTTTCAGCAATCCGTTTGCCTTCGTCGTAGCAAGAACGTATGCCAATAGGATTGACACTTCCCCGATAATCTTCTGTCTGCGGATGCACGTCTGGATCGCCATACACTTCTGACGTAGAAGCTAGCAGCAACCGAGCCTTCACCCGCTTGGCTAAACCCAGCATATTCATTGTGCCCAGTACATTGGTTTTGACAGTTTTTATCGGGTTGTACTGGTAGTGGACTGGGGAGGCAGGGCAGGCAAGGTGATAAATTTGATCTACTTCTAGCCGAATCGGTTCGGTGACATCATGGCGGATCAATTCAAAGTAAGGGTTATCCAGCCATTTCAGGATGTTACGCTTGCTTCCGGTGTAGAAGTTATCCAAGCAAATAACTTCCTGTCCATCTGCCATCAAGCGATCAATGAGATGGGAACCAATGAAACCGGCTCCGCCTGTGACTAAAATTCGCATTACTTACTGGCTCGCTGGAGTTGAAATTGATATCTTAAATTTACATTGAACGACAACTTTGTCCAGATCTACTTTGTTGCAATTACAGCTTAATTTAAAGTATGAGAAGCGATCGCTCTTTTGTGCGATCGCTCTTTTGTGCTCAAAACGACTATTCCCGATCCAAGCGTAATACCGCCATAAATGCCTCTTGCGGCACATCCACCGTGCCAATTGATTTCAGGCGCTTTTTACCTTTAGCCTGCTTCTGCAACAATTTTTTCTTCCGGGATATGTCCCCGCCATAGCATTTTGCCAGCACGTCCTTTCTTAAAGCGGGGATGTGTTCGCTAGCAACCACCTTGCTACCAATTGCCGCCTGAATTGGTACCTTAAACTGATGGCGTGGAATCAGTTCCTTCAACTTTTCCGCCATAGCCCGTCCGACGTTATAGGCCTTGTCCCGATGGACAATCATGGCTAGGGCGTCCACAGGGTCATTATTTATCAAGAGGTCTAATTTAACAAGAGGGTTTTCGCGGTAACCAATGAGTTGATATTCCATGCTCGCATAGCCACGAGTTCTGGACTTCATCTGGTCAAAAAAATCTGTCACTACTTCTGCCAGAGGTAACTCATAAGTTAACGTTGTCCGTCCCTGAGTCAAATACTTCATGTCTTTGAAGACACCACGCCGATTTTGACACAACTCCATTAAAGTCCCCACATAGGTTTCCGGCGTAATCATGTCCACCTTGACATAGGGTTCTTCAATTTTTTCCCGCTCTTGCGGGGGTGGTAGGGTGCTGGGATTATCGATGTAGACTACCTCTCCTTTGATAGTCGTCACCTGATAAACCACAGATGGAGCCGTGATAATCAAATCTAAATTGTATTCTCGCTCTAACCGCTCTTGGACAATCTCCATGTGCAGCAAGCCCAAAAAGCCGCAGCGAAAGCCAAACCCCATCGCACTAGATGTCTCTGGTTCGTAATTCAGCGAGGCATCATTTAATTTCAGCTTGTCTAGAGCATCCCGCAAATCTGGGTATTGATCCGCATCTATGGGGAACAAACCACAAAACACCATTGGCTTGGCTTCGGTGTAACCGGGTAAGGCAGTGGCAGCTTGTGCTTTAGACTGGGTAATTGTGTCTCCCACCCGCGCATCTTCCACGGCTTTAATCGCCGCACCCAGGTATCCCACCTCACCAGCGTGAAGTTCATCCACTTGTACTTGTGTAGGCGAAAGTACACCCAATTCGTCAATTTCGTATTCTTTTCCGGTAGCCATCAGGCGGATGCGATCGCCTTTTTTAACCGTTCCATCCATCACCCGGAAGTAAACAATTACTCCCCGGTAGCTGTCGTAGTAACTGTCAAAAATCAACGCTCGTAACCGTTCTGAGACTGTATCTTGTGGGGGCGGAACCAGGTGAACAATAGACTCCAAGATCTCGTTAATGCCAATACCCTCTTTAGCAGAAGCAAGAATCGCCCCACTGCAATCGAGTCCAATGATTTCTTCAATTTCTCCTTTCACCCGTTCTGGTTCAGCACCGGGCAAGTCAATTTTATTCAGTACCGGGATAATTTCCAGATTATTTTCCAGGGCGAGATAGACATTGGCGAGAGTTTGCGCTTCCACTCCTTGAGATGCGTCTACTACCAACAGTGCCCCTTCGCAGGCAGCAAGACTTCGCGACACCTCATAAGAGAAATCAACGTGCCCCGGCGTATCAATAAGATTTAGGACGTACTTCTCGCCATCAGCTGCTATATAATTCATCCTTGCCGCTTGCAGCTTAATGGTAATCCCCCGCTCCCGTTCCAAATCCATGTTGTCCAGGAACTGTTCTTTCATCTCCCGGTCATTCACCGTGCCGGTAGCCTGCAAGAGGCGGTCTGCTAAAGTTGATTTTCCATGATCTATGTGGGCGATGATGGAAAAATTGCGAATGCGAGAAACGGGAACGTTAGTCATAGCTATGGATAGCGGCTAGAAGAAAGCGGCTCAATAAAGTTCAGAATACTTAATGTATTTTAATCAGGACTTACCCAAATCAACATGGGATAACAGTTTGTTGGGAGGAGTAGGGTAAGTTTTACCAAGTTATGTAAGCCCTACTAATGTTTTCGGCAGCTAACTTGCCCATCTCACAGAGAACACGATTGGCCGAGTTGGCGATCCAAACTCTAGCGTGAGAACCCCGGTCATTCATGTCGGGGATGAAACGCAGCCAGCGATCGCGGGAAAGCCGTACATAGATCAACTATTGTGTAAGTATGGCAGAGCAAATGCTTGCTTTTCCAGAATTGAATCACTTTGTAGTGTTTATGAACGATCGGGCTTTATATTCCCAGAATTCAGCTGACAAGGTAGAAGTTTCTATACAACTGGATTCGGAACTGTTAGACCAAATCAAGCACCTGACCAACGATCCGAGTAAGGTGATTGAAACGGCGATTCGACAGTGGCTTAGAGGCGAACGAGACCGGGATGACGAAATAACTCGCACCTTAGTACGAAACCCGCCCGTGCCGCCACGAGGCGAATGGAATGATTAATTAGGTTAGTGGTCAGTTGTCAGTGAGGACGCACCTGTAGGCTTAGTGCGCTAGCTTGTATTTGCTGGCAGATGGGCGGTGTCTATATTGCCCTATCAAAATTTATGGTACCCTCCAGACGCTAAACTTCGCTACGATGCCCGGCTTATAGTCCCCGAATCCAGGCTAGTTAAACTGGTATAGATGTTGATTGAAGTATCGAAGTCAGGTTATATGACAGAACAAAAAAGCGCTGGTGAGTTGTTTAAGGCAGCCTACGAAAACCGCTACACCTGGGATGCCAACTTTCCGGGCTATAGCGCGGATGTGGAACTGAAGCAAGGCGATGAAGTCTACACTGGCAAGATTCGCATCAACAGCGACCTCAGCGTGGAAGTCACGGGTATAGAGGACGAAAAGGTGCAAGAAAGTATCTATACTCAGTTGCGGGATGTGGTAACTCACCGCAAACGTTCCTCTTTCGATCAAGCTCACGGAAAGAACCAGTTTAGCCTGGGCGAAAAGGATGCCTCCGGGGCTTTAGAAATTCTGGTCAAAGGCGATGCCATGGGGTCTAACTACAAAATCCGGGGTACGGAAATTTGCCAAGTAAGCCGGGTGATGGGGCGGATGGCTTTCACTATCAATACTAAAGAAAGCCTGGATACGGGCATTGGTTATATTTCGACTGGCTACAACGCCATTTTCCGCAATCCTCAGACTGACGAGCCGATCAGAAAATTGGATTTTGAGGAGAGTTACGAGAAAATTGGCGATTATTATATCATGACTCGTCAAGTTGTACACTCCCTCGATCAAGGCGATCGCACTACGACCGAGTTTAACTTCTCGAACGTGAAGCTGCTTGAACCAGCAGTTGTGTAAATGCTAGGGGAGCGAAATGCTCTACCCTTCCGGATTTCTAGGACAAAAATTTCTTGCACGCACTATGTGCTACGCCAACGCCATGCGATCGCTGCTAGAGACGCGCCATGGCGCGTCTCTATAATGGTTTTAGGTAACGCACCTTTAATTTATGGAGATGAATTCTGAGGATTTCCCAGTCCCGGCGATGCCCGTTAAAGTTTTATCTGGCTGAGTGGACTAGGATCAACATAGTTGAGATTGAACAAAAGATTTCCTGAGGTGGACAATGTCCCAAACACTAGAACTGACTTCTGAAAACGTTGAAAAAGTTTTGGACGATCTGCGCCCTTACTTAATGTCTGATGGGGGCAATGTGGAACTGGTAGATATAGATGGGCCAATTGTGAAGCTACGCCTTCAAGGAGCTTGCGGTTCTTGCCCCAGCTCAGCTATGACACTGAGAATGGGAATTGAGCGCCGATTGCGCGAATTTATCCCAGAAATTGCAGAAGTAGAGCAGATCATGTAGTAGTTTTGAGTTTTGAGTTGTGAGTTTTGAGTTGTGAGCTTTGAGTTGTGGATTTGCAGTTAAAAACCCTGATCTTGTGTTAAATTCAGAGGCTATTTAATTTTTCAAATTCAAAACTCAACATTCAGCACTCAAAACTCTTCAAGACTCAACACTTCAATACTATTCAATCCTATGCCTCATCCTCTATACGTCGCCTTCATCTGGCATCAGCACCAGCCACTATACAAATGTAGGGAAAGTGTCTTTGGTGCCTCAGGACAGTACCGCCTACCTTGGGTGCGGTTGCACGGTATCAAAGATTACCTAGATTTAGTGCTACTGCTGGAGCGTTATCCCAAGTTGCATCAAACGGTCAACTTAGTTCCCTCGCTGATCCTACAACTAGAGGATTACATTGCGGGTACAGCATTAGACCCCTATTTGACTGCGGCACTAACGCCTACTGAACAGCTAGGGCGAGAACAACACGAATTTATCATTCAGCATTTTTTTGACGCCAATCACCACACTCTCATCGACCCGCATCCCCGCTATGCCGAACTGTATCAGCAACGGCAAGACAAAGGACAAGCGTGGTGTCTGGAGAATTGGAGCCTGCAAGATTACAGCGACCTGCTAGCATGGCACAATCTGGCGTGGTTCGATCCTCTGTTTTGGGATGACCCAGAGATTGAGGGCTGGTTGAAGCAAGGGAAAAATTTTACATTAAGCGATCGCCAGCGGATTTACTCCAAGCAGCGAGAAATCTTGAGCCGGATTATTCCCCAGCACCGGAAGATGCAAGAAGCTGGGCAGCTGGAAGTCACGACAACACCTTATACTCACCCGATTCTGCCTTTACTGGCAGATACAAATGTGGGTCGGGTAGCAATTCCTAATATGACCTTGCCTGAACAAAGATTCCAGTGGGCAGAGGATATTCCCCGGCACTTACAAAAAGCCTGGGATATGTATAAAGACCGATTTGGCATGAAACCTCGTGGGTTATGGCCTTCGGAACAAGCGGTTAGCCCGGAAATTTTGCCTTATGTTGCCGAACAGGGCTTTAAGTGGTTGTGTTCGGATGAAGCAATATTGGGTTCTACGCTGAAGCAATTTTTCCAGCGGGATGGGGCGGGTAATGTTATGGAACCCGAGTCACTATATCGCCCCTATCGTTTAGAAACCGAGTATGGTGACTTGGCGATGGTGTTTCGAGATCACCGTTTATCAGATTTGATTGGCTTTAGTTACGGATCGATGGAACCGCGTAGGGCGGCAGCGGATTTGGTGGGGCATTTGGAAGCGATCGCCCGTACCCTGAAACAGCGGCAATCCAGTGGCAGCACCTCCCTAGAACAGCCTTGGCTGGTCACAATTGCCTTAGATGGGGAGAATTGCTGGGAACACTACCACCTCGATGGCAAGCCTTTCTTAGAGAGTCTCTATCAGAAGTTTAGTGACGATCCAGATCTGAAGCTGGTCACGGTATCTGAGTTTCTGGAACAATTCCCTGCTACTGAAACGTTGTCCGCACAGCAATTGCACACGGGTTCCTGGGTAGATGGTAGCCTGACAACGTGGATTGGCGATCCCGCTAAAAATCGCGCTTGGGATCTCTTAACAGCAGCGCGGCAAGTTTTAGCAAACCATCCAGAAGCCACTGAAGAAAATAATCCTGAAGCTTGGGAAGCGCTATATGCGGCAGAGGGTTCTGACTGGTTCTGGTGGTTTGGGGAAGGTCATTCCTCGAACCAAGATGCGATGTTTGACCAGTTATTCCGAGAACACTTGAGCGCTATCTACCAAGCATTAAATGAGCCGATTCCTCCAGAGTTAAAGCGTTATGTAGAAATCCACGAGGCGCAAAGCGATCACCGACCACAAGGCTTTATTCATCCAGTCATTGATGGACGAGGAGATGAGCAAGATTGGGATCGGGCTGGTCGTATTGAAATTGGGGGATCGCGCGGCACGATGCACCAAAGCAGCGTGATTCAACGACTTTGGTATGGGGTGGATCACCTGAATTTCTATCTCAGGTTGGATTTCAAGAGTGGAACTCGACCCGGCATTGATTGTCCACCTGAGTTGAATTTGCTTTGGTTCTATCCTGACCGCACAATGCACAATAGCCCGGTGCCGCTAACGGATTTACCAGATGAAGCGCCGCTGAATTACTTGTTTCATCACCAGCTAGAAATTAATTTGTTGACGCAATCTATTCAGTTTCAGGAGGCGGGGGAGGATCATCAGTGGCATCCTCGTTTCAGTCGCGCTCAAGTTGGTTTAGATAAGTGTTTGGAAGTGGCGGTGCCTTGGGCAGATTTGCAAATTCAGCCAGACTATCCGGTGCGTCTAACGTTGGTTTTGTCTGATAATGCACGTTTTCGCGCTTATATGCCGGAAAATGCTTTGATTCCAATTGATGTGCCGTAGCAAACAAGAGGAACGAACTGTAAAGGCAAAAAAGGAGAGGGGCGATCGCACTGAGGATGGCGTACAACCAGAGAAATGCGATCGCCTAGATGGGCGAAGTATTGGTTGAAAAAAGTTTGAGGTTGACGACAGACTTCGGCTCGAATGCTTTGCCCCTATACAGCCTGAAGGGAACAAGGGCGACATAGGAGACTCAATAAACATTGTGAACAAGATTATATTTACTATCTATAGAATGCAATTTGGTTTCAATAGCTCATTTTGTGCTATTAGACTTTGTGGAAGGAACACTGCGCCAGCTATCTTGGCAGCCGCCAAATTTTGATAGTTTCGTCTGCGCTCCCACTAACAAAAGTTGAGCTATCCGGGCTAATGGCGAGGGCAAGAACATAGTCTCTATGCCCAGTAAGGGTATTTTTTAACTTTCCAGTTTGTAGATTCCAAATCTTGATATTATTGTCCGCCCCCCCGCTAATGAGAGTTGAATTATCCGGGCTAATGGCGAGAGAAAGAACCGTGTTAGTATGCCCGGTGAGAGTATTTTTTAACTTTCCAGTATGCAAATTCCAAACTTTGATATTTTTATCGGTACTTCCACTAACTAAATTTGAATTATCAGGGCTAATGGCAACGTAAAATATAGATGCTGTATGTCCTGTAAGAGTATGTTTTAACTTACCTGTTTGCAAATCCCAAATTTTCATAGTATTATCGAAACTGCCACTAGCTAGAGTTGAATTATCAGGGCTAATGGCAACGGAAGTCACATAATTTTTGTGCCCAGTGAGGGTATGTTTCAGCTTACCTGTTGGCAAATCCCAAATCTTGATAGTCTTGTCCGTACTTCCACTCGCTAGGGTTTCTCCATCCGGGCTAATGGCAACGGAGTTAACTGCTGCTGAATGCCGAGTTAAAGTATTTTTTAACTCTCGCGTTTCCAAATCCCAAATATTGATAGTGTAGTCCCAACTGCTACTAACGAGAGTTGAACTATCAGAACTAATGGCAACAGCAAGAACAGAATCGCTATGCCCGTAGAGTGTATTTTCTAAGTTACCAGTTTGTAGATTCCAAATTTTGGTAGTCTTATCCCAACCCCCACTTGCCAGAGTTTTTCCAGCTGAACTAATGGCGACGGAATTAACATAGTCGTTATGCCCAGTGAGGGTATTTTTAAGAAAGATGCTGCTGGGTAGGTTAGTAATTAAAAATATAGGATTATACGGAAACAGCTTATACCGGAAATATGCATAAATTTGAGTTCCCAGCAGCAGAATTGCAAAACTCACCAGCAATTTCGTTTTAAAACTTAACATTTTGTCTCCCGGCGTTTTTTGCGATCGGGATGGGGTAATTATTATAATTTTAGAAGATACAAATGCTTCTGGCAATCGCTTGATATCTCTAATTTTAATAATATCGTTGACTTAGAGCATGGCAACATTTAAAGGGCAACAAATCAAGCGCATTGGCATCCAAAAATATGTGGCTAGAATTAAATAATATGGGCGATTGACAAGAAGACATAGTAGTTTTTACGTTGGTTTATATAGTCAAACTTGGGTGAGTTTCATGGATAACTGTTGGGGTATTGTTCAAGAGTTAATGAAATTAAATCGTAACAAGTTGGAGTATTATTTACGAGGGATAAAGGCTATGAAGCTTATTTTATCTACATTTTAGCGTTCATGTCGCTCCCTCATAACTCGCTGTTAAATAAAATTTTGCCTTCATACCAAGTAGAAGTAGGGCGGGTTAAAAGGAGATCTCTTAAGCTTCTAGTAATCAGGAACTTTAGCAGCAGAGATTAATCTTCTAGAACTAGTCAATCAATCTAAATATGAAAGAGGGTAGATCCATGAAAGTAGCAATAATGGGTACGATTTTGATGCTAACAAGTCTCAGCTTGCCAGCAGCCCTTGCAGGCCCATTATTACCCTCTGCTGAGGCAACTCCAACTAGAGCGATCGCTCCAGTAAATTGGAACAAAGCGCAACTAATCCACACGATTGACTTGACCCAGCTGTATCCCAATACTGTCTGCCCAGTTTACGCCATCAATACCACCCTCAGTCCTGATGACCGCACCCTGGCAGTTAGCAGTGATAGCTTTGAGCGCTCCTGTGGGAGTTCAGGCCCTAATATCACCTTAACGCTGTGGGATATGCTGTCTGCTCAGCGAACTGCCACGTTGCTGCAAGGCAATGTCGATGAGTTTTGGGGAGATAGCCCTATCCAACAGCAAGAACCTCCTGAGCTGACTAACCTATACCTCAAAGGAGATATGGTCTACGAGCCGACGTTTACGCCGGATGGGGCGGTAGTGGCGGCAGGGCTATCGAATTCAACCATTAAGCTTTGGAATGCTAAAACCGGGAGCGTGCTGCACACCCTAAAGGGACATGCCTATGCTGTTCATGGAATTGCGATACGCCCTGATGGACAGGTTCTAGCCAGTGCCAGCTCTGACAAAACCATCAAGCTATGGAACATTAAAACAGGACAACTCATTCGTACCCTCGGTCCAGCGCGTGAAGCTGCAATTAAGTTAGACTTCAGCCCTGACGGACAGCGGCTCTTGAGTACAACACAAGACTCTAACATTCACCTTTGGAATGTGCAGAGCGGGGAGCGGATTCGGACAATACCGATTCATAGACAGGGTGCTACTGTCTGGTTGCCTGCGCGGCTTAACCCCAGCCGCATTCGCCTGGGAGCGGCAGATTCTATCCTCGCCACTGCCGATATGGACCACAGCATCAAACTCTGGAATGCTCGTACTGGCGCAAGGATTGTCACGATGAAAGGTCATCAAGATTCGATTCAATCCTTGACCTTTAGCCCAGATGGCAAGATGTTAGCCAGTAGCAGTCAAGACGGTACGCTAAAGCTATGGAGCCTGACATCGCTTCAACAAGCTCGCTCATTTCAACTGGTAGCTGACCGGAGGGATACTTGGCAGCGCCGCCTAGGGTACGACTTGGACTTCAGTCCTGATGGGCAAACAATTGCAGTGACTAACTTAGTTGAGACGGCAAGCCATCCCCCTGAGCCTGTGAATCTCCTGAACACCAACACTGGACAGATTGTGTTTGAAGTCCCTGGCTCGTCTGGGGCTACATCATTTCAGTTCACAGCGGATGGTCAAGGATTTGTGACGACGAGTGGGGCAACTGTACAGATTTGGCGAAGATGAGGTCACTTGTCGAATAACACAATAGTTGACGTCGTTAGCTCCACGAAATGTGCAACGAGGTTAAGCGAATAGAGCTGAAGGTATTGTGCAAAACGACCGTCAATTGCTCTTGGGTCTGATTGACTCGAACCCAGATTCGATGTCTTTCAAGAGCGCTTCCTAAAGCATCTCTGATTCTCGCAATGCTTAGCCCAAACACCTCAAGCTCTCCAGTAACCTATCTAGTTTTACGCCTGAGGCCTAGCCACAATTCAATTTACATGTTCTGGCGTAAAAAAAGAAAAAATGACTGATAAATTCTCTTTTGCTTTCGGTTACCCTTGGAATTGTGCTGCTAGTGCATCAATAACTTGCATCTGGGCATAGTTCTGGCTGAAGTGTTAAACACTACCCTTTATCTACATCAGGCACCTTTGCCGCTTAGATATTGAATGTCCTTACATTGAAAGCAATCAAGACCGTGTTGAGAGAGCTTTGGCATAATTTGTGGCCCTGGGCCTGACAGCTCTGATATCCCCGAGGTTTACCTATGTACCTGAGAGCGCGGCTTATCACCCCTATAGTTGCTGTCCTGGTAGCCTTGCCAGCAGTAGGACAATTTCATATACCGAAGCAATGCAGTGTTGAAAAGTTGCCACCCTACT
>JAESFH010000359.1_pt1 | contig 11634 bp, 10 predicted proteins | sample 9269381 | NCBI WGS metagenome assembly JAESFH01 (sample SAMN14504062, study PRJNA617094) | algae metagenome | isolation source: Aphanothece sp. CMT-3BRIN-NPC111 and co-occurring heterotrophs from well... | place: USA: Clark Mountains Wilderness, California | collected 2010-04-18
CCGCTTCGCGCCGAGCTTTCGACCTGCGTTCCATGGCTTGCGATCTTTGAAGCCCGGATCGTATTCGGAATGTCCCATAGCGTGTCTCCCTGCCGGCCAAGCCCGGCCAGGAAGGAGGACACTGTGGGGGTTGCAGCGTAAGGATTGGCCGAAACAGGACTGACCGCTTTCGGGATAAGGACCATAGAATGCTGCCATTGGTTCAGGCTCGATGCTGCGAGCCGATACCGTCCCGTCCGTTAGGGTCTGTTCGGGGGTGCCAATAGGAGACACTTGTCAGATGCGCTTGCAGAGCCTTCTTCAGGCTATGCAGACAGTATGTTCTCTATGCGGATCGGAAGGGTGCGCACACGCTTGCCGGTCGCATGAAAGATGGCGTTCGCAATGGCGGGAGCCAAGCCAACAAGAGCAATCTCGCCCAGACCCTTCACGCCGAGTGGATTGACGTGAGCGTCGTCTTCGTCAACGAAGTGCGCCTCCAGAGTTCCAATATCCAGGTTTACTGGAACCAGATAGTCGGCCATGTGGGCATTTACGGGCCGTCCGTCACGAGCGTCGAGGGCGGTCTGTTCCATGAGAGCCATCCCGATTCCGCCGATCATGCCGCCGGTACACTGACTCCTGGCCAGTTGCGGGTTCACGATCCGGCCAGCCCCATAGGCGCCGACAACCTTCCGCACCCTTATGGTGCCGACGTCCGGATCGACTGCGACCTCAGTGAACACCGCCCCGAATGAGTGCATCGAGTAGCGCTGCTGTGCCCTGGGATCGTGGCCGTTCGAGGCATGAGCCTCGATCGGCTGACCGGCGCTGGCTACGACCTCGCGGTAGGACTGGCCCGGCGAGGTGTCCCCGAGGCGGCGAAGCGCCCCCCCGACCCACTCCACCGCGTCGGCCGACGCGCCGAACACGCGGGACCGCTGATCCGCAATAGCCCGTCGTTTGACCTCCTCCCGCACCGCAAGGCAGGCCGCACGCACCGCCGAACCAACAGACGCCATCGTCATGGATCCACCATGCGGTGGCGCCGCGGGAAAGTCGGACCGCCCGATGCTGACGCGGACCTGTTCGACCGGCAGCCCGAGTGTCTCGGCCGCGACCTGCGTCATCGACGTGTACGTGCCTGGGCCCATGTCGCTCGCAGCGACCTCGACAGCCACGGTGCCGTCGGCGTGCAGCCGCACGCGCGCACTTGTCGGAAGATACCAGACCGGGTAGGTCGCGGAGGCGCAACCCATGCCGACCATCAGCCGCCGGTCCCGCATCGAACCCGGCGCCGGGTTTCTCCGGGACCAGCCGAAGCGCTCGGCGGCAAGGTCGAAGCAGGGCATCAAGGAGCGACTTGAGAACGGTTTGCTCTCGCCCTCGTCGATCGCAGGTTCGTTCTGGCGGCGCAGCTCCACCGGATCGATGCCGAGCGCGTAGGAGAGTTCGTCGATCGCGCATTCGAGAGCGAACATCCCGCTCGCCTCGCCGGGACCGCGCATGTGGGTGGGTGTGCCAGAGTCGACCGGCGCTAAACGGTAGCGTGTGCGCAGGTTTGGGCAGGAGTACATGTAACCTGTCGCCGACACCAGCGCCTCGGTGAATTGTTCGTAGCGGCTCGTCTCCGCTGTGGCCTCGTGGATGACGCTGGTGAGCTTCCCGTATTGGGTCGCACCGAGGGCCACGCGCTGCAGCGTGCGCGGACGGTGACCGGTCGTGAAGAACATCTGCTTGCGCGACAGGGCGAGCTTCACCGGTCGCCCAATCTGCCGGGCCGCGAGGGCCGCGAGCGTGACATGAGGCCATGTCCTCAGGCTCGTCCCGAAGGCGCCACCCACAAAGGGGCAGATGACCTGCACGTTCTCAGCCGGGACGCCGAAGATCGCGGCGATCTCGGCCTGCTCGTTCACAACGAACTGGCTCTTGCTCCACAGGGTCAGCCGGTCGCCGCTCCAGGCCGCCACGACCGCGTGCGGCTCCATCGGGTTATGGTTCTCGCGCGCAATGTCGTAGTCCGCTTCGATCCTCACGGGGGCCTCCCGGAGGGCTCGGTCCGCGTCGCCACGAGATGAGTCGCCATGGACATGGGACGCTCCCGGAACGACGACCTGAATGGCTGCGTCCTTCGGATCCACCACAGGGCGCGTAGCCGCGTAGGTGATGCGCAGGGCGTTGGCGGCACGTTCGGCCACGTCCTGCGTATCCGCGACAACGACGGCTACAGGTTGGCCGTAGAAGCGGACTTGATCATCCTGGAGGACGTGCAGTCGTTCCCCGATAGCAGGGTCGATCATGCCCTTGTGGGGTCCGTAGGCGAGCTTCGGCGCATTCTGGTGCGTGATGACCGCGACCACGCCCGGCATCCCGAGGACAGCGGCCGCGTCGATCTCCGTGACGCGGCCGAGGCCCGCCGTGGCACCCACGACGACCGCATAGAGCTGGTCGCGCTGGTTGAAGTCGGCCGCATAGCGTGCCTCGCCGGTGACCTTGGCCCGGCCGTCGACCCGCGCGAGAGGCTTTCCGATGATGTCCGTGCTCATGCGGCGTTCCCCACCATCTCGAGGGCGCGGACGATGGTCCGCGGCAGCAATTCGACCTTGTACCCGTTGTGCGAGAGCGGACGCGCGCCCTCGGTCGCGAGGTGCGCTGCGGCCGCGAACGTCTCCCGGTCCGGCGCTTTCCCAATCAAGGCCTCTTCGACTGCGCGCATGCGCCAGGGGCGCGTACCGACCCCACCTGCAGCGACCCGCGCGCGACGGATGACGCCACTATCCAGGTCCAGGGCCACCGCGGCTGACACCAACGCAAACTCGTAGGAAGCGCGGTCCCTCACTTTAAGGTACCGGGCCCGCGTGGCATGTGGCCCGCCTGGCACCCGCACCTCCACGATCAGCTCGCCGGGGCGAAGTTCGTGCTCGAGGTGCGGTGTGTCACCTGGCAGCCGGAAGAGGTCTTCTACCGGGAATGACCGCTCGCCCTGCGGCCCTCTGACCCGCATCGTGGCATCCAGCGCAACGAGCGCAACTGCGACGTCCGATGGGTGGGTGGCTACGCAATGGGTGCTTGTCCCGAGAACCGCGTGCCCGGCATTGAGCCCGTCTATGGCCGAGCAGCCCGAGCCAGGATCGCGCTTGTTGCAGGGTGCGTCGAGCATCCGGAAATAGGGGCAGCGCACGCGCTGGAGCAGGTTGCCGCCGATCGAGGCCATGTTGCGCAGCTGCGGCGAGGCGCCTTCGATGAGGGACTCAGCCACCAGGGGCTGGAGGCGCTTCGTCTCCGGATGGGCCGCGACGTCGCTCATGCGGGCAAGCGCCCCGATGACGAGGTCCGCCCCTTCCGCGCGGATGCCGCTCAAGGGAAGGGCGTTGATGTCGACGAGGTGCTCCGGACGCTCGACCTCCTCGCGCATGAGATCGATCAGCGTCGTGCCGCCGGCAATGTACCGGGCGCCTGCCATGGCCGCCCGGATCGCGTCCTGCTCGGTCCGCGCCGTCTCGAGGGTGAACGGGACCATCGTCAGCTCCTCCCCGCCACGTCCGCGATCGCCGCGACGATCCCGGGATAGGCCCCGCAGCGGCAGATGTTGCCGCTCATCCAGAACTGGATGCTCTCCGGCGACTCGGCATGCCCCTCGGCGAGGCAGCCGACCCCCGACATGATCTGTCCGGGCGTGCAATAGCCGCACTGGAAGCCGTCATGCGCGATGAAGGCGGCCTGGAGCGGATGGAGGGCATCGCCGGTCGCCAGCCCCTCGATCGTCGTGATCTCGGCGCCGTCGTGCATGGCCGCCAGCGTCAGGCATGAGGTCACGCGCCGTCCGTTCAGGAGGATCGTGCAGGCTCCGCACGCCCCCTGATTGCAGCCCTTCTTCGTTCCCGTAAGGTTCGGCGTCTCTCGCAACACGTCGAGAAGGGATTGTCTCGGGTCCACCTGGAGGTCGCGAGCTTGCCCGTTGATGGTCAGGCTTACGCTTGGACGTTGAGTGACTGCCATCCGCGAAGGGGACGAACTTTGTGCTGGAGCGTCCTGGACGACTGCGAGAGATGCGGCTCCCCCCGCCATCTGGAGAACCACGCGGCGTGATGGCCGAGACGGAGCATCTGCCATTGTGGGCTTGCTTGCCGGATCACGATCCGATGGAGGGCCATTACGAATCGACATTGTACCTCCCTGCCCTGTAGCCAGTGTGGCAATCCCGACAGGTCGGGCCGCCGCGGTCCTGCTTGACAGGGGCTTTGTAGGGAAGGGTTGCGGTGGCGTCTTTACGGTGCTTGCGCTGTTATTGACGGAAACTGCTCTGCTGCAAGCGGGCGTTCGCAGCTCTGTAATCGCCGGGTGTGAGCCCAGTATGCCGACGAAACACTCGTGTGAAGTGGGCCTGCGAGCCGAAGCCGCAGTCGAGAGCCACTTCGGCGAGAGAAGAGTGGTGCTTCTCCAACCTTCCAAGGGCGGCCTGAATGCGTCGCTCAAGCACATACCGGTGCGGTGTGACCCCCGTGGCCTCTTTGAACCGGCGCGCGAAATGGAAGGGGCTCAAGCAGGCAACTCGGGCCAACTCGTCTAGTCTGAGATCCGACCCGAGGTTCGCGTCGATGTACTCAAGGACAGCGCTCAGCCGCTTCATACCTAAGATCGGCGCTTGTGCCAGCCGCGAACGGCGCTCGATGGTATGTTCGGCGACCAGCCGGGCCACAAGCGCGACGTTCATGCCGTCAACAAGGAGACGGTCCGCGGGTCCCATTCCTTGATCTAGCAGAGCCGAGAATGTGCGGCTGAACTGCACGATGAGCGGGTCTACGAAGCCTCCCTTATAAGCAAGCTGAAGCCCGGATGGATCAATGTCGTAGTTGGCAAGGGCGCTGTGTTCGAGCAGCCCTGTAGGAAGAAAGATGTGGAGCCATTCACCCGGCCCGCTCACCTCGACTTCGCGTTCGAACGTGCCTGCCGGACAGATCCAGGCAGACCCGACCCGAGCGTGCCCCTCCTGCCGTCGCCCGTCTCCCGTGCGCCGGACATAGGTTCGACCTGACAGCAAGATGGCTATTTCGTTGCATTCAAGTAGCAGGTCATTCTGGACACCACCCTCATGACGCCATCGTTCAACGCGCAGCGTCGGTGATTGCATCGGCTCCCGCAGGCGCTCGCCATTGGCATACTTTTGATCGGCATGCCCCAACACTGGCGTGTGGGGCGAGGGTAGGCGCTCGCGCTGGATTTCCGCGCCCTGCGCAAGCACAGTGGGTTCCCCGGTATTCGGCATCGATCGCCCTCGCTTGGACGAGAGACGCCGCACTGGCCGGCGCCTCAGAGAACCACGCGGTCCGCATGCAAGCCGTCCTTGAACCGTCTCCTTGCTCCCCCAGACGGTTCCTGAGCCTGCATTAGCTGTGCGAGGCCTTCCGCCACGATCTTGGCACAACTCGTCTGATGCGCAAAATTGCACACGAAATAGGCGAATGTGATGGATTTCAGGCAGCGTCTTATCTACGCAAATCTTCAACAGTGGCATGTGCCAGATTGCGTCGCGAGCTCTCCCATTCTTCCGTAGTTCGCCAAGGAAAGCCCACTCGATTGCCGACAGGTTCGCACCAGGTGCTCTTTGACTCCAGCCGCTGTCGCATGCCCAAGGCGCCCCTGCTTAATGAGGGCCGCTCGCATCTTTAGAACTGCACTCACGCAACTGCCTTCTCCCGCGCCTTCATCAGACAGCGGTCCCAGTCCGGCTCCCCCCAAAGCGGGCAACAAGTGCATCAATCAACACCCGCACTTTTGCCGGGACGTGGGTCCCGGGCGGGCGCACCACGAAGATCCCGAACTCGGGTGCGGCATGCGATCGAAGAAGGGGCACGAGCGAGCCGCTCTCGACAGCGTCCGCCACCAGAAAGGAGGGCAGGTGAGCAATACCGAGCCCTGCGATCGCCCATTGCAGAAGCGCCTCGCCGTTGTCGGATCTCAGGCGGCCGGAGGGCCGCACCGAGATGATGCGCTTGCCGGAGCCGAACTGCCAGACGGGATCAGACTGGCCGGTATAGATCAGGCACTCGTGGCGGGTGAGATCGTCGGGCCGCTCAGGCTGCCCATGGCGCACGATGTAGTCCGGACCCGCGACCAGTGCGCCCCGGACCGGAGCGATCCGGCGTGCGATCAGGCTCGAATCCGGCAGCGCGCCGATCCGGATCGCTGCGTCGAGGCGATCCCCCATCAGGTCGGCAATCCGGTCGCTGTAGGACACGTCCAGCTCGAGCTTCGGATAGCGGCAGGCGAGTTCCGTCAGAACCGGCGCGACGTGCCTCACGCCAAACGTCAACGGCGCCGAGAGACGAAGCCGGCCCACGACGCCTCCTCCCTTCTGCGCGACTGCGTCCCGCGCCTCCTCCAGATCGGCCAGGATCCGCTCGCCGCGGGCCTTGAACTCCAGGCCGGCCTCCGTGGGGCTGATGCCGCGCGTCGTCCGGGAGAGAAGGCGCGCGCCCAGATCCCGCTCGAGGCGGGCAATCCGCCGGCTGACAATCGACTTTGAGAGTCCGAGACTCTTCGCGGCGCGGTTGAAGCCGCCGCTTTCGACCACCTCGATGAAGCTTTGGAGATCCTCCAGGTCGGTCATTCGGTGTTCCTCCGGGAGCAACAGTCTGTCGCCGCAGACGGGTGTTCTGGCGCGTGCATTGGACCACTAGCTTGGGCTTACCGCAATCTCCGGCCTGGAGGGCTACCCCTATGACGAGCGTCCTTGTTCTCACCAGCAGCGCACTTGGCTCCGCATCCGTGTCGACGGGCCTTGCCCAGGAGGCGCTCGCTCATCTGCGGGCGCAGGATCCCGACCTGAAGGCGACGATCAGGGATCTCGGGGCGCACCCGGTTCCGCATCTCACGCAGGATGCGAGCACGGGCCTGCGCGGCGAGCCGACCACCAAGAGACAAGCCGATGCGCGTGCGCTATCCGACGAACTCATCGCGGAACTGCAGGCCGCCGAGACGATCATCATCGGGGCACCGATGTACAACTTCGGCATCGCGTCGACGTTGAAGGCCTGGTTCGACTACGTGCTCCGCGCGGGCGTCACGTTCCGGTACTCCGAAGCGGGACCCGAGGGGCTGGTCAAAGGCAAGCGGGCGGTCGTGATCGAGAGCCGTGGAGGCTTGTACAGCGAGGGGCCTGCCCAGGCGATGGACTCCCAGGAACCTCACCTGCGGACCCTGCTCGGCTTCATCGGCATCACCGACGTCACCTTTATTCGGGCCGAGAAGCTGGCCCTCGGGAACGAAGCCCGGGAGCTTTCCATCCAATCGGCGCGGCAGCTGCTGATGCAGGCAACCTCCATCGCGGAGCGCCGCGCCGCCTGAGGCCTGGTTCGCCGACCTGCCAATCCGATGTCCGCTTCCATGTGCGACCCTAATGAGCTCCTACGTCTCGGATGGGCGCAAAACTGCCGGGCGGCTCTAGCTGGCCGAAAGCGGAACGGCCGCTTTCGGGAAAGTTGGCGTGAAACGCTGCCATCGGCTCGGGCTGAACCCTGCCGCAGGGAGGCCAGGAGCGGCAGCCTCGGGTTCAAAACAGTGGTCGTATCAAACCAGCCGAAGTGACCTCATGACACCAGTCCGGGCCTCTGGGTGCAATGGTTACAACAGGGTCCGCGCCATAGGCTGTCCTCAAATGGACGGGTATCGCTCAAGCGCGGCAGTCGTGTGCAGCTATCTCTCCTGAACTATAAACTGCAGAAAATTGCGCAGTTCCGTCAATCTGCTATCCGCATTCGTGACTTGCTCATCGAGCCCGAGAAGCCAAGCGAGATCCCTGCGGTCAGGAGCTTGATGAAGGGCCTCTATCGCAGAAGCATACCTCTCAAGCTCCTCCGAGTTACTCACATACGACTCACCGACCAGGTCATCGCACTGCCGCCGCAGGGCGCCCGCCACCTCAAACAGGTCAATCTCAGGATGGTACTGAACGCCCCAAAACACTCCAGCTCCGTGCCGGATCTCGACTGCTTGTGCATCAGTGACCGCGTTGAAGGCCAGCAACGTCCCCCCTTCCGGCAGGGTCTCGACCTCGTCGGTATGAAAGGCCGGTGCATCGAACGCGGCTGGCCGGCCGGCAAGAAGCGGATGTCTCCGTCCTGCCTCAGTCAATGTGATGCGGCGGGCAAAACCTGCTTCCCGCCCCCTACGACAGGGGCGAACCGTTCCACCAGCCGCAACAGTAGCAACCTGTAATCCGGCGCAGGATCCAAAAGCAGGTACCCCGGCGTCGAACACAGCTCTCATCAGATCGACTTCCCGCCGTGTCTCGGGTGTATCCTGGTAGAGATGAAGCGGTGAGCCGGTCACGAACACGGCATCATAGCTCTGAAGGTCCGCCCCGCGGGCTAATGAAGCACCCCTGTCCGCAGGCTTCACGCGATGGCAGACCGCCTCGGATGCGAGAGCGCGCAGTGTGTCGATGTATGTCTCGCCGGAGCTGCGCCCCACGCTCTCACGACGGGTTTTGCGGGCTTGCGGCGGCTCACTTTCCGCAACAAGGAAACGCAGCTGTTCTGGCAAAGGGAGCTTTCTGGAGGAAGAAGCCGAAGCGGCAGGGATGACAAAACACCAGCAACGATCACTGAGTTCCAGCGCAGAGTGCAAAGACTAGGCCTTATTCGTTCAGGGTCGAGAGACGTGCCCTGTTCTCTTGCGCGTCATAGCATCGCGCCATCAGCTAAGCTCGCGCCGACGGATGGCCAAAGCTAAATCCGTCGTGAACGGCGGCACCTGCAGCATCAGGAGTGGCTCTGCCCCTTTCTCGACCTCGAACTTCGCGCAGGGTCGGCCTTCGCGTGTGCTCCACGCCGTCACACTGTAGCGGCCGCATCCGAGTCCGGGGACACGAACGCCGAGGCCGACCGGTTCTGCGTCGCGGCGTAACATGCCGTCTTTGCCAACTCCGTCCCTTCGCACGAGCCAGACAACCGCCTGTGCGTCATCTCCGCATCCGAAACAGGCAGCTGTCGGCCGGGAAGTTTCAATGGTGGAGTTCAAACATGTGCGCTGGAAGCGTAGCCAGTCGATGAGGGGCAGAAAACCCGCCATCGCGTGCTGCGCTTCACGCATCCCTCTCGTTAGGGTGTGAGGCGTCCTGTTGGGCCACCGCATCCCACCCCCTGCGCCGCCTGAAGCGAGATGAGCCCATTGCATGTGCCGAAAGTACTCGTCGTCAAAGGGCTCAGGCAGCGTGATCTTGTGGTCTTTGAACGTGTGGATTGGACCATGTTCGCTGTCGAGAAAAGGCCGTCCATCTTGTATCTCGGCAATCGCCTCCTGTACGACACGTCCCATGCTGATGGCGGCATCGATCGTGTTCTTGGGGTGATCGATCGTTCCCGTCTCATAGATGTGGAGGCTCGCAAAGTCTAAGTCCGGATGTCGGAAGATCGACTCCCGCATCGGCAGGTGTGGGCGCAACGACAGCTCAGGACCAAAGATGGACACCGTCTGTGGATGCGAGCGGCCATAGAGGCGCTGCTCGAGGGTGCGCACATGATGGCTCAGGTCGTGGATGAACTCACCAAAGCAGTCGGCACTCTCCTCAGCTTGAGCGGGGTGGATCTCATTCCACAGGTCCCAGGCAAATAGCGCGCCGCTCCCGCCCCATCGCTCGACTGCGAAGGTCAAGCGGGCCTTGATGGCCTTGCGGGTCTCTGGGCAGAGCAGAAGGCGCGACGGGTGGCCTAATGGACCTCCGTTCCTTCTGTTGTAGGGGTGGTGTTTCCAGTGCAGCCAGGTCCAGAACGTGTCGAAGGGCGTGAGCAGAATGCGCAAGCCAATGCGTTCGCAGAGTGCAAAGAGGTCATCCCAGAGCTGCACCATACCGGGCACAAAGGTGCCAACAGGCCGCTCGATGTAGCGGTGCCGGACCTGCGCATATTCAAGCATGAGGCGCAGGCACGTGACGCCGTGCTGCTTGAGGTACACAAGATAAGCCTCAACAGCTGGTAAGTCGCGCCTCCGGAAGAGGCCGTTCAGCTCAGTCCAGCTGATGGCGTCGTTTTGACCGACAGGAGTCCACGGCTCACCTCCTTCAGTGATGAAGTATGGCGCACTTGGAGCAACCTCGATCCATTGTAGCCCTTGTGAAGAGTTCTCTCGCGAAAGACCTCGGATGGCAGGATTGGGATGAGATAGTTCGCCAACAACGCTATCCCTGAGCATTAATAGATGGTCGCATTCCATAATGAGTCATGCTCGCTTGGAGCGATTGGGGAACTTTAACTTAGGACTGCAAGGATCAGGGTTGGCTGGTGGAGGCGCTGCGTGTGCCTGGAGAACTCAGCCGTGCCCTTATGAGCTGATCAGCAGTGAATCCGGCTCTGATCAAGCGCCATAAGACTGCGCTGTTTTTGACTTCCGCACCGGAGCATACCGGCGCCTCGTAAAGCTGCGCTTTTCCCTAAGAAGGTGGTGAGCGATGCGATCGACAAACGCTTCCGCTATAAGGCCAACAAGCGCCCCGGCGGCAACATCTGCGGGATAATGCGCCCCGCGGGGGATCTGTATGAGTGCTATTGCTGCTGCGGTAGTATAGGCGGCCGTACGGGCTTCAGGGTAGATGCGCCCCGCAGCACGAGCGACAGCGACGCTTCCTGCTGTGTGACCAGAAGGAAAGGAGTGCCACCGGCCTTCATCTGGCCCGAGTGGTTCAACCTCGTAGCGCCCCTCTCGCAATAGGACATTGGGCCTGGTCCGCGCCACGAGACGCTTCAGGCCCGTCTTGATCCAGGTCGCAAGCACGAGGGAGCCAACCATTCGTGCCCCGGCCTCTGTCGCTCTGCGGTTGCCGGCGAGCACACCGCAGGCGAGCACTGCGCCAGACAACGCGAGCAGCGGCGGTTGATCCCCCACTTCGCTCATAGTCCCGAGGCCGCGCACCACAGGATGATCCCTATGACTGGCAAGGTGCGTTGCCACGGCGACGTCAGCGTCCTCGGCGTCTGAAGCCGTTTGTACGCTCGTCTGGCCCAGGTCGGTGTTTACGGTCAGCATGGCGCATCAACGCCGACCTCCCGATGACGGTTCAGAGCGTCGTGGTCCGCTAAGGTGGCATTCTAGCCGGTGAGCCCGTTGCCATCATGGTTGGGTGAAAAGTCGCCGGCAAAGGAGCATTGGGGACAGACGAGGAGCAACGGAGTTGCCCGCCACGACGTTTAGCCTCCCAGGCGCTCGGCTGAAGGAGGTACGTGAGATGGTGCAGGACATAGAAGCTTTTATTGCGGCACTGTTGGCCCGCAGGCCGGACCTGGCTTCACAAGAAAATACGGCTCTCCTGCGGGACATCTCGGGGGCATTCCGCGACTACGCCGAGCGGGTTGGAGCCTCTCAGCAGGTCGACAGCGCCCAGAATGCAGATGGACACCGCGACCCAGGCTCAGATCGGCCGCTATAAGTGTAAGGGCCAAGTTTGTGTCTACAGAAGAGACGATCCTACGGGACCGCGCGCAGGCCTCAGGCGTTGATGGAGATGGCACGCGAGTGCATTCGATACGGGAAGTCCTCGATGACGAGCAGAAACCACAACAATCGTAGCGAGAAGCAGAAGGGGCATGTCCCCGACAGGAGCGACGATGCTGTTCCGAAGGGGGAGAAGGACGCCGGTCACCAGGGTGGGCACAAGGGCGA